>k87-1765360_pt1 | contig 12726 bp, 13 predicted proteins | sample MGYA00084031_6733416 | MGnify analysis MGYA00084031
GGCCCGGCCGCACGAGCGAGGAGTGCGAATGCGAATCATGATCGTCGGTGCCGGCATCGGAGGGCTGACCGCCGCGCTCAGCCTGCATCAGGCCGGTCTCGATTTCGTCGTCGTCGAATCCACCGAGGAGCTGCGCCCGCTGGGGGTCGGCATCAACGTGCAGCCGCACGCCGTGCGCGAGCTGACCGAACTGGGGCTCGACGAGGCCCTGCAGAAGACCGGGATCCCCACCACCGTGCAGATCTACGCCAACAGGTTGGGTCAGCCGATCCTGACCCTGCCGAGAGGCCGGGCGGCGGGCTACCTGTGGCCGCAGTACTCCATCCACCGCGGGCACCTGCAGAGCCTGATGGTGGACGCCCTGCTGGAGCGGGCGGGAGGCGATGTCTTACGCCTCGGCCTGGAGTTCCGCGACTACGAGCAGGACGACACGGGCGTGACCGTGCGGCTGCGCGATACGCGCACCGGCGAGACGGTCACCGAGCGGGCGGACGTGCTGGTCGGCGCGGACGGTGTGCGTTCGACCGTGCGCGCCCGGATGCATCCCGGTGACGGCCCGCTGATGTGGAGCGGCATCAGGATGTGGCGCGGCATGACCGAGACCGACCCGTTCCTGGACGGCGGCTCGATGGTGGTCGCCGGATCCAACGTCGACAAGAAGTTCGTGGCCTACCCGGTGTGCGCGCGGACCCGCGAGCGCGGCAGGGCGCTGGTGAACTGGGTCGCGGAACTGACGGTGGCGAAGCCGGGCCCGCTGGAGGACACGAGCGCGTGGCACGCCGTGGGCGGCGTGGAGGAGGCGCTGGCGCACTTCGGGGACTGGCGGTTCCCGTACCTGGACGTGGGCGCCCTCATCGAGGGGGCCGAGCGGGTCATGGAGTACCCGATGGTTGACAAGGACCCGCTGCCGTTCTGGACCGACGGGCGGGTGACGCTGCTGGGTGACGCCGCGCATCCGATGTATCCGGTCGGTTCCAACGGCGGGTCTCAGGCGATCCTCGACGGCAGGGTCCTCGCCCACGCGCTGGCCACCTGTGACGACCCGCTGCAAGGACTGGCCCGGTACGAGGAGCTGCGACGCGAACCCACCTCCGAGCTGGTGCTCGCCAATCGCGCGCTGCCCATGGACAAGACCATCCGGCTGGTCGAGGAGCGTGCTCCCGACGGTTTCTCCGACATCGCCGAGGTGCTCACGCCGGAAGAGCTGGCCGAGATGGCGCAGGCCCAGAAACGGACCACCGACATGGACGTCAAGGCGCTCAACGAACGGCCTTCATGGACCGTTCGTCAAGAGCGTGGATGATTTCGGGCCATACATATTCAGTTTTCGGATTCAGTTTTCGGAGACATCGGCCGGCTGCGGGGGCCGGTGGGGCGTGCGGTCAACCGGAAAAATGGGTTACTCAGACCATTGGTTCAACTTGCTCTGTTGTGCTCAAATAACCCTCGCCCCACTGATGTATCGCGCATCCCGCGCCAGGTCCATTGACATGCTTCCCGCTGTGCCTGACCGACCGAGGAGAGGGTGCACACGCCAATGAGGAGAGCATCGAGCCCCACAGACCACGAGCATCGTGGTCTGCTGGCGGCCTTACAGACCGGCGTGCCGGACGGCGAGAAACCCGCCGCCCCCGAATCCGACGAGGACGGCGCGCGCAGGAAGCGATGGTGGGGCGACGGTCTCACGTTACGCAACTGGAAAGTACGCAACCGCCTCATCGCACTCGTCATCGTGCCCACCCTCACCGGCGTGGTGCTCGGCGGCATTCAAATCTTCTCCTCGGTGAACAGCGCCACCGAATACGGCCGCGCCGGCGAGATCGCCTCCTTCGCCATGAGCCTGGGCCGGCTCGCCCACGAGGTGCAGCTCGAACGCGACCTTTCAACCCGGCACGTCCTCGAGGGCCGTCGCGGCGAGATCTCGACGCTCATGCGGGATCAACGCGCCGTCGTGGACAAGGCGGTCTCCGCGGTATGGAACGAGATCGACGCCGCCGAGCTGATCACCGCTGACGGTGAGAGCACCCAGGGCGCTCGGGCCGAGATCGAGCGGATCAGGACGCGTCTGACCGAGCTGGCCGCCATCCGTAAAGCCGCCACCGACACCGCCCTGGGCGCCCAGCCGCTCGTGGAGCGGTACTCCGGCCTGATCTCCGACCTGCTCGCCCTGCACGACGAGATCGGCCGGGGCATCACCGACGACGGCACCCTCTCCACGGGCGTCTCCGCGTTCGCCGCGCTCGCCCGCGCCAAGGAACAGGCGTCCCGCGAGCGGGCCCTCCTCAGCATCGCCCTGCAGGAGAGGAAGCTCTCCGGCACGCTGATGAGCTCCCTCGTCGCCGCCCGCGCCCGGCGGGAGAGCGAGCTCGCCACCTTCCGCACCGAGGCGTCCCAGCAGCACCGGCAGCTCTTCGACGACGTCGTCAGCGGCCAGCGGGTCGACCGCGCCGAGTTGATCTACATCCGCGCGATCGCCGCCGCCAACGGCCAGCTGGCCCCGGGCGCCGCCAGCGTGCTCACACCCGCCCAGCTGTCCCGCTGGTTCGACGCCCAGACCGACGTCATCAAGCGGATGCGCGAGGTCGAGACCCGCGTCGGCGACTCGATCATGGCCACCAGCGACCGGCTTCGATCCGCCGAGCAGACCAGCGCCGCCGTCCTCAGCATCGTCGTCGGCGTCCTGCTGATCGTCGTGCTGGCCGTCACCGTGCTCGTGGCCCGATCGCTGGTCGTCCCGCTGCGCCGGCTGCGCACCGAGGCGCTGGCCATCGCCGGGCAGCGCCTGCCGGAGACGGTGCACAGCATCCGGGAGAGCGGCGAGATGGCGCAGACGGAGGTCCCGCCCATCGGCGTCACCTCCAAAGACGAGATCGGCGAGGTCGCCCGCGCCTTCGACGAGGTGCACCGCGAGGCCGTACGCCTGGCCGGCCAGGAGGCCACGCTGCGCAGCACCGTCAACGCGATGTTCGTCAACCTCTCCCGGCGCAGCCAGACCCTGGTCGAACGGCAGCTCGCGCTCATCGAGAGCCTTGAGCAGGGCGAGCAGGACGAAGAGCGGCTCGGCAACCTGTTCAAGCTGGATCACCTGGCTACCCGCATGCGCCGGAACAGCGAGAACCTGCTGGTCCTCGCCGGGCAGGAGCCCGCACGCCGCTGGGGTCAGCCCGTGCCGCTCATCGACGTCGTGCGCGCCGCGCTGTCGGAGGTGGAGGACTACGAGCGCGTCGTGGTGAACGTGCCCGGCGGCACGTCCGTGACCGGCGCCGCGGTCAACGACGTCGTCCACCTGATCGCCGAGCTGGTGGAGAACGCCATCTCCTTCTCCCCGCGGGAGACGAAGGTCACGGTCACCGCCAACCGCGTCGACGGCGGCGGCGTGATGGTCTCGGTCAGCGACCTCGGCATCGGCATGACCGCCGAGGAGATCGCCGACGCCAACGCCCGCCTGGCCGACCCGCCCATGGTGGACGTCTCGGTCTCCCGCCGCATGGGCCTGTTCGTGGTCGGCCGGCTGGCCCTGCGGCACGGCATCCGGGTCCAGCTGCGCCAGCAGGACGGCGGCGGGATCACCGCGATGGTGCTGCTGCCGCCCGCCCTGCTGGTCGCGCCCGGGCAGCGGGGCGCGGGGTACGGCGTGCCGTTCGGCGACCCGGGCATGGGCCGGCAGCCCGCGACGGGCATGCAGAATCTGCTCGACATCCCCCGGCAGCGGGGCGGCACGGTGTCGATGTTCGACCCTCCGCCGGCCAGGGGCTCCGCCCCGCGCAACGGCAACCACCACGGCTCCTCCGCGGCCGTCACCTCCTGGCCGGAGCCGCCCACGCCCGGCGACCGGAGCGGCTGGCCGAGCGCCTCCTCCCTCGGGAGCGGCGACTCGTGGTCGCTGCGGTCCATGCCGTCCATGCCCTCGATGCCGCAGACGTCTTGGGGGCCCGCGACCCCGCCGCCGGATTCGGAGATCAGCGGCGACCTCGGCCCGCTGCGCAGGTTCGGCAGGGACGACTTCGACTCCATCACCGGCCCCCTGCCCACCGCGCACTCCTCACCCGGCGAAGGAGAAGAGGACTATCTGCCGATCTACGCGTCCGTCGAGTCCGACTGGTTCCGCCGGGTCGAACCCGCCGACGGCGACGAGGGAGGCGCGGGCCGCGGCGAGGCGGGGAAGGCGGAACCCCGGCGGTGGTCCTCGCCCGCGGACGCGGGCTGGCAGGCGGCGCAGGCCGTCATCGACCCCGCCATGGGCGGCATCACCCAGTCGGGACTGCCCAAGCGGGTGCCCAAGGCCAACCTCGTGCCCGGTTCGGCCGCCACGAGCGTCCCGCCGCAGCGGCAGGGCGCGTCCGCCCGCCGTCCGGCGATCTCGGCCGACGCCGTGCGGAACCGGCTGTCCAGCTTCCAGAGAGGCGTACGGCAGGCCAGGGCGGTGGCGCGTGGTGGGGCCGTCGAGGGCGGCGACCCCTCTCCCGGCATACCGGCGAGCCCCGACGGCGAGGGGGAGAGGTCGTGATCGTACGCACGGGACTCGAGGGCGGGCCGGCCCGGCCCGCCGGAAGGGAGGGCCCGCGAGCAGGCGGGCCGTTGGAAGCGGCGCCCAGGCGGCGCCGGTGAAGGAGGACGTGTGAGAGAGCTGAGCCAGGCGGCGCGCGGCGTCAATTGGCTGATCACCGACTTCGTGCACAACGTGCCGGGGGTGGCGCACGCGGTCGTGGTGTCGTCGGACGGGTTGCCGCTGGCCTTCTCCGAGGGGTTCCCCAAGGACCGGGCCGACCAGCTGGCCGCTGTCGCCTCCGGTCTGGTGAGCCTCACCCAGGGCGCCTCTCGGGTCTTCGAAGGAGGCGCGGTCACCCAGACCGTGGTGGAGATGCAACGCGGGTTGCTTCTCATCATGTCGATCAGCGACGGCTCCTGCCTCGCGGTGCTGGCCGCGGCAGACTGCGACATGGGCCTGGTCGCATACCAGATGACTCTTTTGGTGGAACGGGCCGGACAGGTTCTCACCCCGGCCGTGCGCGCGGAACTGCAGGCCGCGCATCCCCGGTGATGAGGACGAGCCAAGGAGGCAGCCGTGATCGGTCACGGATGGACGGGTGATGGAGACGGTTTAGGGGGCCGCCCGCCGTACCCTCCGACGGACGCCCCCCACCGTTACGGCGGTGGGGGGACGCCGTACCACACTTCATCGGCTCCCGAGGAGCGGCGGAGTTCCCTGGTGCGGCCGTACGCGATGACCGGCGGGCGGACCGCCCCCCGGACGCAGCTCGCCGTGGAGGCCCTGGTCTCCTCGGTGACCTCGCTCCATCACGATCTCTCCAATCGCACGCCCGAGTACCAGGCCATCAGTCACCTGTGCATGCAGGTGCGCTCGGTGGCCGAGATCTCGGCGCTGCTCCGGATCCCCCTCGGCGTGACCAGGATCCTGGTCGCCGACATGGCGGCTGAAGGGCTGCTCCAGGTGCACCAGCCGCAGCTTGAGGCGGGCAAGCCGGACCTCCGACTGCTGGAAAGGGTGCTCAGTGGACTTCGCAGGCTCTGATCGGGACGGCGTTCTGACCTCGACGAAGATCGTCGTAGCGGGTGGATTCGGCGTCGGCAAGACGACGTTCGTCGGCGCCGTCTCGGAGATTTTGCCGTTGACCACCGAGGCGGTGATGACCGATGCCAGCAAGGAGATCGACGACGTCGCGATGACACCCGGCAAGTCCACCACCACGGTGGCGATGGACTTCGGGCGGGTGACGCTGGATCGCGATCTGATCCTCTACCTGTTCGGCACGCCGGGCCAGCACCGCTTCTGGTTCATGTGGGACGACCTGGTGCGCGGTGCCATCGGGGCGGTCGTGCTCATCGACACGCGCAGGCTCGCCGACAGCTTCCCCGCGGTGGACTACTTCGAGAACGCGGGCCTGCCGTTCATCGTGGCCGTCAACGGCTTCGACGGGCACTTCTCCCACAGCGAGGAGGAGATCCGCGAGGCCATGACCATCGCCCCGAACATCCCCATCGTCAGAACCGACGCCAGGGAGCGGGAGTCGGTGAAGCAGACCCTCATCACGCTCGTCGAGCACGCGCTGGCCATACGCATGGCCGTTCCCGGTGGGGGACGCTGAGGCCGCGTGACCGGTTAGGCTGATAGGTCGAGTCGCACAGACCAACGACCTGACGCGCAGAGGCTGGGCAATCCCGTGTTCGAGACGCTTTCCGACCGCCTGACATCGGTCTTCTCCTCCCTGCGATCCAAGGGACGGCTCTCCGAGGCCGACATCGACGCCACGTGCCGCGAGATCCGTATCGCGCTGCTCGAGGCCGACGTCGCCCTGCCCGTGGTGCGGGCGTTCGTCGCCCAGGTCAAGGAGCGGGCGCGCGGTGCCGAGGTCTCCCAGGCGCTCAACCCCGCCCAGCAGGTCGTGAAGATCGTCAACGACGAGCTGATCGAGGTCCTGGGCGGTGAGACGCGGCGGCTCCGCTTCGCCAAGAACCCGCCGACCGTGATCATGCTCGCCGGTCTGCAGGGTTCGGGTAAGACCACCCTGGCGGGCAAGCTCGGCCGCTGGCTGCGCGAGCAGGGGCACGCGCCGCTGCTGGTGGCGGCCGACCTGCAGCGCCCCAACGCGGTGCAGCAGCTGTCCGTCGTGGCCGAGCGCGCGCAGGTCGCGGTCTTCGCGCCCGAGCCCGGCAACGGCGTGGGCGACCCGGTCGACGTCGCCCGCCGTTCGATCGAGTACGCCCGGCGGCAGCAGCACGACATCGTCGTCATCGACACCGCCGGCCGTCTCGGCATCGACCAGGAGATGATGAAGCAGGCCGCGGACATCCGCGACGCGGTCTCGCCCGACGAGATCCTGTTCGTCGTCGACGCCATGATCGGTCAGGACGCCGTGACCACCGCCCAGGCGTTCATGGAGGGCGTCGGGTTCGACGGCGTCGTGCTCACCAAGCTCGACGGCGACGCCCGCGGCGGCGCCGCGCTCTCGGTGCGGCACATCACCGGTCGGCCGATCATGTTCGCCTCCACCGGCGAGAAGCTGGAGGACTTCGACGCCTTCCACCCCGACCGGATGGCGTCCCGCATCCTCGACATGGGTGACATCCTCACCCTGATCGAGCAGGCGCAGAAGACCTTCGACGAGGAGCAGGCCGCCAAGATGGCGGGCAAGCTCGCCTCGGGCGACGGCTTCACGCTCGACGACTTCCTCGAGCAGATGATGATGGTCCGCAAGATGGGCCCCATCAAGAACCTGCTCGGCATGATGCCCGGCATGGGGCAGATGCGCGACCAGCTCAACCAGATCGACGACCGCGACCTGGACCGTGTGGCCGCGATCATCCGTTCGATGACCCCCGAGGAGCGGGCCGACCCGAAGATCATCAACGGTTCGCGGCGGGCCCGCATCGCCCGCGGCTCCGGCGTCACCGTCACCGAGGTCAACAACCTCGTCGTGCGCTTCTTCGACGCGCAGAAGATGATGAAGCGCCTGACCGGCGGCATGGGCCTCCCCGGCATGCCCGGCGGCGGTGGCCGCAAGGCCAAGGGCAAGAAGGGCAAGAAGGGCCGCCGGGTCAGCGGCGACCCGCGCAAGGCCGATCTGGGCAAGAAGGCGTCCGCCGGGCGGACCGACGCCTCGCCGGGCCTTCCGCCGGGCCTGGGCGGGATCGGCGGTCTGGGCGGTAAGCTGCCCCCGGGGCTGCAGCTCCCGCCGGGCTTCGACCCGTCCAAGTTCAAGTTCCCCGACCAGAAATGACCGCGGGTTTCCCCGCGGCGGGGCCGGTGATTGGGCTCACGCTTCCAACGTCTGGCACAATGACATGTTGGAACAACGTGACCACGCGGGCGCCCTCTCATCCCCGCGGGCTCGCGCCTGTCCCTCGGACGGCTATCCCATCGCGCCCCACTCGATGAGACGCCGTTCACCACGCTCGAATGTCCAGGAGAGACCACACCCGTGGCAGTCAAAATCAAGCTCAAGCGGCTCGGCATGATCCGCAACCCGCAGTACCGCATCGTCATCGCCGACGCCCGCACCAAGCGTGACGGCCGGGCGATCGAGGAGATCGGTCTGTATCACCCGAAGGAGAACCCCTCGCGCATCGAGGTGAAGTCCGATCGGGTCCAGTACTGGCTCGGCGTCGGGGCACAGCCGACCGAGCCCGTGCTGAAGATCCTGAAGCTCACCGGTGACTGGCAGAAGTTCAAGGGCGAGCCCGCTCCTGAGCCTCTCAAGGTCGCCGAGCCCAAGCCGGACCGGCACGCCCTCTACGAGGCCGCGGCCAAGGAGGCGCTGTCGGGTGACACCGGCGTTGCGGCCACCACCCCGCGCAAGTCGCGTAAGGCCGCCAAGACCGAGGAGGCCTCCGCCGAGGCCCAGACCGACGAGCAGAAGTCGGAAGGCGAGGGCTGAGGTGCTCGAGGAGGCCCTCGAGCACCTGGTCAAGGGCATCGTCGAGCATCCTGACGACGTTCGGGTCCGCGCGCGCCGCATCCGTACCGGGCGCGTGCTGGAGGTCCGGGTCCACCCGGACGACCTCGGTAAGGTCATCGGGCGTGGAGGGCGCACCGCCAAGGCGCTGCGCACTGTGATCAATGCCCTGGCGGGCGGTAAGTTCGTCCGCGTCGACCTGCTGGACCTGAACGAAGTCCACCGATGATCCCGCTGACCGTCGCGGCCCGTGACATGCGTTGCGGGCCGTTGTCGGTTTGTGGCGATTTTTCGGTGTATCTCATATCCGGAGCTGGTTTGTGGTCGTTTGTGGAGGTCTGATCTCGTGCAGCTCGTCGTCGGCCGGATAGGCCGCCCGCACGGCGTGCGCGGCGAGGTCACGGTCGACGTACGCACCGACGACCCCGACCGGCGCTTCGCCGTCGGATCCACGCTCGACACCGACCCGCCGTCGGCGGGCCCGCTGCGCGTCCGGTCCACCCGTAACCACGCGGGCCTGCTGCTGGTGCGGTTCGACGGCGTCGACGACAGGAACGCGGCCGAGGCGCTGCGCGGCACGCTCCTCGTCGTCGACGCCGAAGACCTCCCGCCGCTGGACGACCCGGACGAGTTCTACGATCACCAGCTCATCGGTCTCGCCGTCTGGACCGTCGACGGCGAGCGGGTCGGACAGGTGGCCGACGTGCTCCACCACGGACAGGATCTCCTCGTGGTGCGGCGGGGGACGGAGGAGGTCTACGTGCCCTTCGTGCGCGCTCTGGTGCCCGAGGTGGACCTCGACGGCGGGCGCCTGGTCATCGACCCGCCGCCGGGCCTGCTCAACGCCGATGAGGCCATCTGAATGCGCATCGACATCATCTCGATCTTCCCCGAGTACTTCTCGCCGCTGGATGTCTCGCTGATCGGCAAGGCCCGCGCCCGCGGCATCCTCGACATCCGGCTTCACCAGCTGCGCGACTGGACGCACGACGTGCATCGCACGGTCGACGACACCCCCTACGGGGGCGGACCCGGCATGGTCATGAAGCCGGAGCCCTGGGGGGAGGCCATCGACGCCGTCATCGCGGACGTCCCGGAGGGCGTGCAGAACGCGCAGAGCGCTCAGCACGGCCAGAGCGCCGAAGACGCTCAGCACGCCCAGGACGCCGAGGGCGCGGAAGGCGCGGCCCGGCGGGAGTCCGCGGGCGAGGACGGCGCCGCCGGGCGCGCGGCGGCGCCGCGGCTGATCGTGCCCACCCCCAGCGGGCGCCTGTTCACCCAGGAGATGGCGGTCGAACTCGCCGCCGAACCCTGGCTGCTGTTCGCCTGCGGCCGCTATGAGGGCATCGACGCGCGGGTCATGCTGGAGTACGGCCGCCGCCTGCGTCTGGACGAGGTGAGCATCGGCGACTACGTGCTGGCGGGCGGGGAGGTCGCCGCGCTGGTCATGATCGAAGCGATCGGTCGCCTGCTGCCCGGCGTGCTGGGAAACGCCCGTTCGGTGGCCGACGACTCCTTCGCGCCCGGTGCGATGCGCAACCTGCTCGAAGGTCCGGTGTACACCAAGCCGCCGGTCTGGCGCGGCCACGCCGTACCGGAGATCCTGCTCTCCGGGCACCATGGGAAGATCGCCGCCTGGCGGCATGAGCAGGCCGTGCTCCGGACCGCGCGCAACCGTCCCGATCTGGCCGCGCGGAACTCCGCTTCGACGTCTTGACGGCGTCCCGCGGCGGAGACGCCGGCCCCGCGGACGGCGTCGGCCACCGGAAACGCCCGAGCTTGTTCTCGGGCATCGTCTCCGGTGTGGCAGACTGGGTTGCTAGTGCCGACTGTCCGTCGGTCGGTGCTCCGTGGCCGGGTGGAAGGCCCGGCCTCTTCGGCCTGATCAGTCCAGTTCGCGCGTCCCTTCGACGCCGTGCGCTCCCGCACGGCCGGATGGACCTCCGTGAGCTCGCGTCAATGAGGAACCGCTGTCATGCACCCGCAGATCCAGGAACTCGAGAAGACCTCCATGCGTAACGACATCCCGGACTTCCGTCCGGGTGACACGCTTGAGGTCCATGTCCGCGTCGTTGAGGGCAACCGGTCCCGTATCCAGGTCTTCAAGGGTTTCGTGCTGCGTCGCCAGGGTGGTGGCGTGCGCGAGACGTTCACCGTACGGAAGATCAGCTACGGCGTGGGCGTCGAGCGTACCTTCCCCGTGCACAGCCCCGTGATCGATAAGATCGTGGTGGTGAGCCGCGGCGACGTCCGTCGGGCGAAGCTCTACTACATGCGTGAGCTGCGCGGCAAGGCCGCTCGCATCCGCGAGAAGCGCGAGACGGTCGCGAGCGCGAAGTAGAGGTCGCCGCGTACGGCGTCTTCCCCGGCCCGCTTCCCCGTGGAGGCGGGCCATATGGATATCACCGGGATATAAGGGGCGTATCCCCTGCCGGAACGCGACGCGTGACGTGTCGTCGCGCGCGTGGCGGGCGTATGACGCCCCACATCATCTAGTCTCGTCAGCGATGGCTAGCGAGGAACAGGGGCGTCGCGCGGCCGCGCAGAGCCCGGTCGAGGACGAGGTGCACGTGGTCGCGGAAGACACGAACACGAAGAAACCCCCCGAGGACGGCGAGGGCGCCAAGGAAGCCGAGGACTCCACGGACGCCAAGGACAAGAAGAAGGGCTCGTTCTGGCGGGAGCTGCCCGTCCTTGTCGTCGTCGCGTTGATCCTCGCCCTGATCATCAAGACGTTCGTGGTCCAGGCGTTCTACATCCCCTCCGAGTCGATGGAGAACACCCTCCTCACGAACGATCGCGTGCTGGTCAACAAGCTCGTCTACCACGTCAGGGACATCGAGCGCGGCGACATCGTGGTCTTCTCCGGCGTCGACTCCTGGGACAGCGAGGTGCAGTTCGAGGAGCCGTCCAACCCAATCACCGCGGCTCTGCGCTGGGTCGGGATCGCCTTCGGCCTGATCCCCGGTGAGAAGGACTACATCAAACGGGTGATCGGCATTCCGGGCGACACCGTCGAGTGCTGCGACGCCGAAGGGCGGATCACCATCAACGGTGTGCCGATCGACGAGGAGGAGTACCTCTACCCCGGCGACGTCCCCTCACAGCGGCGCTTCAAGGTCGAGGTGCCGGAGGGACGGCTGTGGGTGATGGGCGACCACCGGTCGGTCTCGCTCGACTCGCGCGCCCACATCGGAGACCCCGGCGGCGGCACCATCCCCATCGACCAGGTGGTCGGGCGCGCGTTCGTCATCGTCTGGCCCTTCTCGCGCGTGACCACGCTGCCCATCCCCGAGACCTTCACCCAGCCCGCCCTGAACGCGGCGGCCGCGGCGGGCGGCGCTGTTCCGTTCATAGCCGGGGTCGCCGGTGCGTTCCCCCTGGTCATGATCTACCGCAGACTGCGGACGAGGCGGTAGCCGTACACGATGACCGCTACAGAGAAGAGCGACAAGCAGGAAGAGCCCAAGCGCAAACGCGGTGGGGGAGTACGCGAGACCGTCGGCCTGGTCCTCGTCGGCGTCATCATCGCGCTGCTGCTGAACACGTTCGTGATCGGTTCGTTCTGGATTCCCTCCGAGTCGATGGAGAACACCCTGGTCGAAGGCGACCGGGTGATCGTCAACAAGCTGAACGGCGAGGTGGAGCGCGGCGACATCGTGGTCTTCCGCGGCTGGAGCGGGCTGGACACGATCAAAAGGGTGATCGCCGTCGGGGGAGACACGGTCGAGTGCTGCGACGCGCAGCGGCGGATCACCGTCAACGGTGTGCCGATCGACGAGAAGGCGTATCTCTACCCCGACGACCACCCGTCAGGGGACGAGTTCAAGGAGACGGTGCCCGAAGGCCGGTTGTGGGTGATGGGCGACCACCGTTCGGCGTCGGCGGATTCTCGTAATCACGGCACGATTTCCGAGGACGATGTGATCGGGCGCGCTTTCGCGATTTACTGGCCCCTGTCTCGGATGACCATCCTGTCGCGTCCGGAGGCTTTCGACCGGGTCAGATAGCCGTGGAAAGGCTTGGGCGCGTAGTCTTCCAGGTGTCATGACTACAGCGTTTCGCCCTCGGCCGAGTGTCGTCCGGCGGGATTCGGGCCTCTACGGCTATGAGCGCGCTCTGCGCCGTAGAGGGCTGGGACCCGTCGCCGGGGTGGACGAGGCGGGCCGTGGCGCGTGCGCGGGGCCTTTGGTGGTGGCCGCCGTCGTGCTCGGCAAGGAGATCGACGGCCTCACCGATTCCAAGCTTCTGTCGCCGGCCCGGCGCGAGGAGATCCACGATCGCATCCTCTCGACCGCCCGGGCGGTCGAGA
>k87-758017_pt1 | contig 12709 bp, 12 predicted proteins | sample MGYA00084031_6733416 | MGnify analysis MGYA00084031
AGCCGCGTTTGCCCTCGTGCAGGTGCAACGCCACCGCTTGCTCAGCCACCGTGGCCCGCAACCGTTCGATCTCCGGCCGCGCGGCCGCCAACGCGACATCCTACGCCGACATCCCCACCGGCCCGGCACCGCAACGCGTCCAACGCGCCCTGATTCACGAGCCGGTGTGCACCCCCGGTAGACCGGTCCACCCCGGCCCAGTCGGTGGCCTTCCGCTGGCTCGCCTGCCCGGTGAGCACCTGCACAAAGATCTCGTACTTCTCGCTCGGCGACAACCTCCGCCGACCCTTCCCGGCCCTTACCTTCACAGTCGGATTCGACGTCATCAACAGCCTCCAGATCGGTCAGGCACGCTGACCCGTGGGGGGTATATTGAAGGTCGTGGTTCGAAGCTCAGACGCAATACACGCGGGCCCTGAGGACCGCGATCTCTCCCACTGTGTGAAAGGCAGGTAACGCCCCGACAGCGGGGCCAGACTGATCGACGGCATACCGCCACCCTCACGGAACCACGCCCACCCACCGCCGACGACACACCGCACGACACAGCGGCGTCCTCACTCGACAGCCCTCGAGCGATCGCTTCTCAAACCGCTGCCGATTCTCACGCCGCGCCACCGGGCGGCCAAGCAGGCGACCGCATCGAGGCCGATGCCAGACCCGACCGCCATGTCTGCGTTTCCGCATCGCAACTCCTCACTGTCGAGGTGTTGCGACGACCACTTGAATCCACCGAGTAAACGGCCGAGAGGTTCCAGGCTGCTCCGGGGGATTGATGACACCTCGAGCCTGACCGCTTCAATGACCGTGCCGCGCAGCCCGAGCAGCCGCTGCCATACCCTTGCAGTACGCACGCCGTTTCCTGATCTGTGGTTTCTGAGCTTCGATAACCCAGAAGCTAAAGAGGACACAACGCTCGCCCTTGATCAGGGCCTCAATCCACCTACAAGATCAGCAGTAGAGCCCCTTTTGAGCGTCCGCAGATAGTAGCAAGTCATCCCGGGTAGCGAAACCGGCGGGGCCGGGTAGGAATCAGCGCGGGGCGATCCGCTCCCACAGTCAATCAACGATATCTCCCTCTCCCGCATGCATAACGAAGGTTCCCGCCACGCGCCCACTCGAGGCGAACACCCGGTCCTGTACGGTCAGTTCAGGGAACCAAAAGGGTTACCGTCTCGGCGACACACGCCGGCTTCTCACTACCCTCGCGTTCGATGGTGACCCGGACCACGGCCTGAGCGCCGTTGGGTGTGCACTTCACGCTTAGCAATTCGGCACCGGCGCGGACTCTGGAGCCGACGGGCACAGGTGAGGGGAACCGGATCTTATTCGCCCCGTAGTTCACCTCCATGCTCAACCCGTCAACGGCGAAGATTTCCGATACCAGCTTCGGCGCCAGCGATAAGGTGAGATAGCCATGGGCGATAGTACTGCCGAACGGACCTTCAGCCGCCTTCACTTGATCGACGTGTATCCACTGGTAGTCGCCGGTCACCTCGGCGAACTGGTCAATTTGTTCCTGGGTGATTGTGTGCCAGTCACTATACCCGAGATGCATCCCAACTGCCTTCTCGAACTCATCAAGTCCGCTAAACCGTCGCATACCGGATCCTTTTCCTGATGGGGTTATGTCTGCGGTCCACCCGCCACGTAGATCACCTGTCCGGACACGTAACCCGCCTCCTCACGAACGAAGAACGATACGGTGGCGGCGACATCGTCGGGTCGGCCAACCCGTCCAACGGGAATCTCGGCGGCGGCCGCGGCCTTGAACTCCTCGAACGACACTCCGATCCGCTGTGCGGTCGCAACGGTCATTTCGGTCTCGATGAAGCCGGGCGCCACAGCATTCACGGTAATGCCGAACTTACCTAGCTCAATCGCCAGCGTCTTGGTGAACCCTTGTAGGCCGGCCTTGGCAGCCGAGTAATTCGCCTGTCCCCGGTTGCCTAGTGCCGAGGTGCTGGACAGGTTCACGATCCGACCCCACTTCGCATCGACCATGTACTTCTGCACGGCGCGGCTCATCAGGAACGCCCCCCGCAGGTGCACGTTCATCACCGCGTCCCAGTCGTCCGCCGTCATCTTGAACAGCAGGTTGTCGCGGATTATGCCAGCATTGTTCACCAGCACCGTTGGTGCGCCGAGACCCTCGACGACTCGCATGACTGCGGCGTCGACAGCCTGCTCATCTGATACATCCACAGCCACTGGCAGGCACACTCCGCCTGCATCCTGAATCTGCTCCACCACGGGCATGCACGCCGCTTCATTGAGATCCAAGACAGCAACCGCAAGGCCATCGCGTGCCAGCCGCCTGGCCACGGCCGCTCCGATGCCCCGGGCCGCCCCGGTCACGATCGCAACGCGCTTCTCGTTGCTCATGTTGCCTTCTCCTTCTGCCCAAGTACGGGCTTAGCCCCTGACGCCCCGGCCAGTACCCGGCGCATCTGCGCCATGCGAATGTGGTGGAGTTGGGTGCTGGCGCCTTTCGAGGTTGGGCTTGCCTTCATCGAAAGACTCAAGCTATTCGATCTCGACATCAAGCAAGTCCTCGTGAGCGTGAACACGGATGCTGACGAGAGCGAGATAAAACCCGGCGAGCGCTCGGCCAATCAGCCTCCGGCTTTGCCCTGGCCAGCCGATGCGGGAGCAGCAGCGTCGACCGTGTTTGTCACCTGGCCCAGCGGCGTCCCATAGATCTGGCGGCCCAACGACTGTCCACCGTCGACCGTGAGAACCTCGCCGGTAATGTATCTCGCCCGGTCGCTGAGCAGCAGCCCGCACAGGTCGGCCACCTCGGCTGGCTCGGCGAAGCGGCCCATCGGCACCGACGCCAAGACCCGGTCACGGTCCTCGGGGTTGGCCCACAAGGCCGCAGCGGCGCCGTCAGTGGCTGTCGGGCCGGGCGCGATGCAGTTGAGTCGGATGCCGTACCGAGCCCATTCAGCGGCCAGTGTGCGGGTAAGTGTCACCACGGCAGCCTTGGCGGCGGCACTGTGCACCGTGCCCGGATGCCCCAGCCATGCATATGTCGCGACGACACTGAGGATTGCACCTGGCCGGCCGGACGCGATGAGCTGACGACCAACTGCCGAGGTGCAGTACCAAGTCCCGTTGAGCACGATGTCAACGACGGCCCGCCAGCCGTTTACGGAAAGCCGCTCGGCTGGCACGACGAAGTTTCCAGCCGCGTTGTTGACCAGGCCGTCGACCTGGCCGAAATGCTCGACCGTACGCGCAACCATCGCCTCCACCTGGTCGGGATGACGCACGTCGGTAGGCACAGCCAACATCCGGCCGCCGCGCCGCTCCGTCTCGGCGACCACAGCGTTCAGTTTGTCGGCGCGACGGCCGGCGACAGTCACCGCGGCGCCCAGCTCGACCAGACGCAGTGCGACTGCCCTCCCGATACCGCTACCGCCCCCGGTGACTACAAAGACCCGGCCTTCCAGCGACTCCATCACATCGACCTCCTCACTTCGAAAACTCGTTCGGCTACTCGGGGTCCGCTCGCAGCGGCTCAGACCAGATCGGCGTACCGACGTACATATGCCGACGCGACCAGAACCGGACTACGAGTACGATCGCGCCGAACAGGGCGCACACCGCTCCGGCGAGAAACGCCGACCGGTAGGAGCCGGTCGCAGAGACGACCAGTCCCATCGCGGCAGCGCCAAGTCCGGCTCCCATGTCATACGAGCTGCTGTAGGCCGCTACAATGGTGCCCTCCTGCGACCGGGACACACCGGTCAACGCCAGCTTCATCAGAAGCACGTACTGCAGCGCTATGGCCACCGCCATCAGTACGGCCCCAACGTAAAGTGCGGCGGGCGTGGGCCAGAGCCAGACGACGGCCAGACCGGCGACATCGGCGACGCAGCCGACGAGCACCGCTTCGACGATCGGCAGCCGGTCAAAAACGGTGGCGCAGGCGACCCGGATCAGCATGGTCAGAACGGAATACACGAAGAACACGCTGCCCGTCGCTTGCAGCCCGATCTGCGGCCCGTACACCGGAACGAGGGCCTGGAAGCCGCCGAACCCGGCGATCGACAGGGCAAGCACAATCGCAGGCCACACCGCCGCCGGCTGAATCAGCGGTTCGAGCAGTGCCTGGCGCCACGACGTCGACACTGCAGGGTTTGCTGCGGGAACGGGAGCCGCGCCACCAGCGGGTTGTCCGGTGCGGACCAGGCAGACGGGTACGGCGAGCAACATGATCACACCGGACAGCAGCCAGGTCCGATCGAGCCCGGCCGAGCCAATGAGCACGTCGCCGATGACTGGTCCCACCGCGACACCGAGGATCAGCGGGACGGAGAAGTAGCTCAGGACCCGGCCCCGTTGAGTGTGGGGCGTCTGCCGTACCACGTTGGTGGCCGCCGCCGTGTAGAACATGCCAACGGTCGCCCCCTCGACGAATCGCAGTGCCAACATCCAAGGCAGGTTGGGCGCCAGTGGCGTGAGCAGCAGCGCGGCTACACCAACCACCACGGACAGGGTCATCAGCCGCCACGGGTCGCCCGAGCGAAGGAACCAACCGGCAATCGGGCGCGCGGCGACGTTTGCTGCACCGTAGACCAGCACCGCCACACCGATCGCCGTCGCTCCGCTGCCGTACCTCTCGCAGATGTACTGCGGAACGAGCGGCACCAGCACTCCGACCGAGGTGTAGACGCACCAGGTCGCGACGATAGTCCGTAGGATGCTCCACCTCACCACCGTGGCGTCGTTCATCGGCGAACCGGGCGGAAGGCCGGCAGGTGGTAGCCCTCCGCCACCGGAATCCAGGTCAGCTCGACCCGGTCGCCGACCGCTGCGTCCTCCGGCTTCACCTCGACCAGATTGGCCAGAAACCGGACCCCTTCGTCAAGGTCGATAAAGGCGACGATGTAGGGACAATCCTCATTAGACATAGCCCCGAACGGGCGGTAGTGCACGGACAGTGCGTGCACCGTACCAGCGCCTGCGCTCTCCCGCCAGGTCAGGTTTTGGCCGAGGCAGCGTGGGCACGCCTCGCGGGGATGGTGCACGAACGCTTCGCAGTCCAGGCACCATTGCAGCACGAGTCGGCGGTCACGGGTGGCATCCCAGTAGGACCTGGTGGCGTCGGTCGGCCTGGGTCGGAAACTGGCCTGGCTCACAGGGTCGCCTCCGTGCCTAACACGACCGTGGACGTCGCAGACAAGTACTGCCCGCACCCGTGCGCGACGGCGATGTTTGCGCCCGGGACCTGCCGGTCGCCGCACTCGCCGCGCAACTGTCGGACCGCCTCGACCAAAAGGAAGATGCCGTACATTCCGGGATGGGTGTAAGACAGGCCGCCACCGTTGGTATTCATCGGCAGCGACCCGCCAGGTCCGGTCCGGCCGTCGGCGACGAACGGGCCCCCCTCACCCTTTGCGCAAAAGCCGAGATCCTCGAGGTGCAGCAGGGCGGTGATGGTGAACGAGTCGTACGCCATCAAGACGTCCACATCAGACGGCTTAACTCCGGCTGCGGCGAACGCCCGCCGACCACTCACCACGCCGGGCGTGACCGTGAGGTCCGGCATTGCGTGGATCATGTTGTGGCTGTGGCAGGACGCGGCGCCGAGCACGTAGACCGGCGGCTTGGCGAGGTCCCGCGCGCGCTCAGCACTGGTGACCACAACGGCTCCAGCCCCGTCGGTCACCGGGCAGCAGTCAAGCAGATGCAGTGGCGAACATAAGACGGGCGAGGCAAGCACGTCATCGACCGTCAGCGGATCGCGGAACCGTGCCCGCGGGTTCATCGTAGCCCATGCTCTCGTGCTCACTGCGATCTGCGCCAACTGCTCTGGCGTAGTGCCGTAACAGTGCATGTGCCGGCTGGCGGCCAACGCGTATGACCCTATGAGCCCTAGCCCGTACGGCACCTCGAATTCGTCCCGCGGACCAGGTGGCTCGACCCAGCCACCCGATCCGCGTCTGCGGTCACCCCGCGGCGTCGCGGCGTAAACGATGACGACCACCTCGCATAAGCCGGCAACGATCGCCGCCGCAGCCTTCTCTACGTACAGCTCGAACCCAGACCCTCCGGTATAGGTGGACTCGGTGAAAACCGGCGCGATGCCAAGGAACTCGGCCAGGTCGAGCGAGGAGTTGGCGTGGCAAACGCCGTCCACATCGGACAGCTTAAGCCCAGCGTCGTCCAGCGCCTCCTTTATCATTTTTGCTTCCAGAGCACGGCCCCATATCGGAAGCTCACCGGTTGGCGAGGCGGCGTCAGCAACGCCTACGATGGCCGCCGCTGCTCGCATCGATGCTGTCGCTGACACTTGTCCTCCCGGTCGTGCTGCTTGTGCTGGTCAGTGGTCAGAGCACAAACTGCTGGAACCGCTTGAGGACCTCATCCTTGTGCTCGCCCCACCATCTGTCGTCTCGGACAAACTGCACCTTTGCGTTGTCCGGGTGGGTCGGCAGGCCCTTGGCCCACTTCTCGTCCATAAGGTCGATCGCTTTGCTATTTGTCGGACCCTCCAGGTACGACCCCCACAGTCGGGCCTGGACCTCCGGCTGCACGGAGTACTCGATGAGCTGGAACGCAGCCTCCTTGTTCTTTGCGCCCTTGGGCACGATCCAGAACGCCGGAATGATCATGCCCTGGTTAAAGGTGTACCCGATCGGTGCGCCCTCGTCCTGCAGGCTGCGGATACGGCCGAGCCAGATGCTCGCCGCCGACACCTGCTCGCTGACGAGCATCTGCCCCGGCTGTGAGCCGGAACTCCACCATTGGCTGATTCGAGGCTTGATTCTCTCGAGCGAGGCGAACGCACGCTCCACGTCGAGCGGGTAGAGGTTGTCGATTGGAACACCATCGGCGAGCAGCGCAAATTCCAATTCCGGCATGCTGCCGCCCTCAATGCCGGCCAGCGTCCGCTTGCCGGGGATTCGGTCGCTCCAGAAGTCGGCCCAACTGTCGACCCTCTGGCCGCCGAGCATCTTGGCGTTCCAGCCAATGTTGGTCGAGAAGACGTAGTAGGCCAAGCCATGGCTATCGACGTATTCGGGTGCGATGCCCGCGATCGAGAGGAGCCTGTCGGGTAGCGGCTCGAAGTAGTCACGGCCCAGAGAGAGCACGTTGCCGAGCCCGCTGACGACGAGGTCCCACTCGACGTTTCCGGAGTCGACCATCGCCTTGATCTTCGCATCGCTAGGAGGCCCGGAGATGACTACCTCGATGCCGGTCTCCTTAGTGAACGGGTCGTACAGGTGCTTCTTTTCCGCGTCTTGGATGGCGCCGCCCCAGTCGGCGACGACGACTCGCTTGCCGCCACTCTTGCCGGTGCCGCCGTTGGCGGCGTCGTTGGGACTGCTATTGCCACACGCCGCCAGCAGCGGTGCCGCCGCCGCTGTGCTCCCCAAGAGAGCCAGGTGACGGATCATGTCTCGCCGGGTGTACCGGCTGCGCAGGACATTGTCGGGCATCTCTTCGTATCGTGTCATCGAATTCTCCTAACATCCTCGTTGTCTCAATCCACACGGCTGCAGCTCGCCGCCGAACCCCCGCTGTGCGACGTTCCGGCGGTACGCACCCCGACTAGACGCCGGGTACCGGCGCGACTAGGCGAACATGCCGCGCTTGAGCAGACTGCGGGCCAAGATGCCACGCTGAATCTCTGAGGTTCCTTCCCAGATACGCTCCACACGCGCGTTGCGGTAGGCTCGCTCGACATATGTCTCGTTCATGTAGCCAGTGCCACCGAAGATCTGCAGCACCCGGTCGGCGACACGGCCGTACGCCTCACTGGCGAACACCTTGACCGCTGACGCCTTGGCGCTGACGATCTTCGGGTCCACTCCCTGGTCGTCGTCCCAGGCCGCGTTGTAAGTCATCATCCGGGACGCGTACAGGTCAATCACGCAGTCAGCGAGCATGAACTGGATCGCCTGGAAGTCGGCGATCGGCCGGCCGAACTGTACCCGCTGTAATGCCCACTCACGGCCCTCGTCGATAAGCCGCGCCATCGGTCCCAGGCAGCGCGCCGCCGTCATGATGCGGCCATTCCTCAGCCACTCCCGGGCAAGGTCGAAGCCCTTCCCAGGCTCGCCGAGCACCTGCTCGGGGCCAACCGCGCAGTCGTCGAAGACCAGTTCAGCTTGGCGGTATCCGCGCTGGCCCATGGTCTTGTGGATCTGACCGACGGTGAAGCCCGGCGTGCCCTTGTCGACCAAGAATGCCGTGATTCGGTCCTGCTCACGCTCAGGGTGGGTGACCGCGAATACGATCGCAAAGTCGGCCGTATCGCCGTGGCTGATGAACCGCTTCTGTCCGTTGATGACCCACTTGCCGTTCTTGAACTCCGCCCGAGTGCGGATGCTCTGCGCGTCAGAGCCGGCGTCCGGCTCCGTGAGCGCGAAGCAGTCCTGCTTCTCGCCACGAATGCACGGCAGCAGGTATCGCTCCCGTTGCTCCTCGTTGCACGCCTGAAGGATGTTCGATGGGTTGGGAATGACGCCGCTGGTGACCCCAGGCGCGGCGCGCGACAGCTCTTCGGTGACCAGCACGTGGGCGAGAGTGCCCAAACCGCCACCGCCAAACTCCTCCGGCATGCTTATCGCATTGAGCCCCATCGCGACCGCCTTCTTGCGCAGGTCGCGGACGATTTCGTCGGGGAGCCCGTCGTTCTCCTCGGCGAGGTCCTCTAACGGAATCAACTCGGTGTCGACAAAGCGGCGGACCGTGGCTCGGAACTGCTCCAGTTCTGGCGGGATCGTGAAGTCCATAGCCTCTTATCCCTTCTGTGCGGTTTGTGGTCAGACTGTCGTGCCTACATCACGCACAACGAGGGCATCCAGGGCGCAGCAGCCTGCGCGGGAGGTACCGACGTGGACAGGGTTGACATCGATCTCGGCGATCTCAGGAAGGTCACTGAGAAGCCGGCCGACGGCGACGGCTACCTCCGCCAGCCCGCCGATGTCCAAGGGTGCTGAGCCCCTGTATCCGCGGAGCAGACGACCGATCCGCAGTCGTTCGACCGCAGCTACGACCTCCTCCGTGGTGAACGGCCACAGCAACCCCGCGACGTCGGCGAGCAGCTCGGTGAGAACACCGCCGGCACCGATGACCACCAGTGGTCCGGCACCCGGTATGCGGCGGCCACCGACGATCATCTCAATACCCGGCTCCGTGACCATCCGTTCAATGCGCACTCCACGCACGGCCGCCGTTCCGGCCGTCCGCCGCCCCAGTTCGAGCACGCGCTCCACCGCAGCGCGTACAGCCTCCTCATTGGGCAGTCCGATCTCGACGCCTCCGATGTCGGACTTGTGGGCCAGCCCATTTGCGTCAATCTTGCAGACGACGGGAAAGCCCACCTTACGCGCGACAAGCACCGCGCTGTCGGCGTCAGCGGCATCGTCGCCGTCCGGGGTCGCCACACCATACAGGCCGAGCAGTCGCTTGGCCGCGGTCTCCGGCAGCACCCGGCCCGGCGCTGCGGCCAATACGGCCCGCGCCGATTCGATCGGACCGGTGTCGTCCCGCCGTTTGGCCATGGTGACCGTCCGGGTCGCCCACCCGCCGGCGAGCGCCAGCGCGCGCAACGCGGTACGAAGGCCGGCGAGCAGAAGCACGCCACGCTCGCGGGCGAGCTGCGACAACCCGGGGACGATGTCGGTTGTCGTGGTCACCAGCGCGACCGGCACGTCGAGGTCGGCCCCTCCCCGCGCCACGCCGTCGAGCATCTGCGGCCAGCCTGACGTTTCCAGGTCCCCGGCGTGCGTCGGCGCATCCCCTACGAACGCGAGAAGATCGACGCCGGGTACCCGGCCAAGGGCCCTCGTGGCCGTCTCGTACACGTCTGCCTGACCCCAGCCGCTCGCGGTCAGGTCGAGGGGGTTCCCCGGCCTGCCATACTCTGGCAGGATCGTGCGCAGCGTTTGCTCCGCATGAGTGTCCAGACCGATTAGATCGACGCCGGTGTCCTCAGCGAGGTCTGCGATGAGCCCACACTCGCCGCCGGAGCTGGCGAAGATACCCAGACCCGTACCACGCGGACGGCGTGGGCTGGCTAGCAGGGAGCAGACCGCGACCAGCTCTTCCAGATCGTCCACCCGGATCGCACCGGACTGCCGGAAGGCTGCAGCGTAGGCCGCGTCGCTGCCGGCGAGCGTGCCGGTATGCGCCACCGTCGCCTGCTCACCCTTGGCGGAGCGGCCAACCTTGAGCACCACCACCGCGACGTCCTGTTCCGCCGCGGCCTCGGCGAGTGCCCGAAACCGAGTAAGGTCCCGCAGGCCCTCGATGATGACCGCGATCACCCGCACGTCGGGATCGGTCAGGAAGTACTCCATGCAGTCCGTCACGTCGACGACAGCCTGATTGCCCGCGGACACTGCGTAGGCGAGCCCGGGCAAGCGACCGGAGCTCATGACGGTGAGCGCCATGTTGCCGCTCTGCGCGGCAAGGGCGACCGCACCGTCGGCGCAGCCGTCGCCGATCGGCAACCTAATGCCCCAAAGTGCGGCCCGTTTGCGGTAGCTGACGGTTCCGAGACAGTTGGGTCCAATCACCCGCACGCCGGCTGCTCGGATCTCGTCCTGCAACCGCTTCCCAACCTCGCCCACCTCGGCGAAGCCGCTGCCGTAGACGACCCCGGTAGGCACACCCGCGCTGGCCGCGTCGCGCAGCACCGCGGGCACACCCGCCGCCGGCACCGCCACCGCCACCGCATCCGGCACTTCGGGCAGCGCGCTGATGGTCGGATAGGCGGCGACGCCATCGACCTCGTCACGGGTGGGGTGTACGACGTAGAGCCGACCCGGGTAGCCGAGGGCGCGCAGGTTTCGCAACGTGGTCAGCCCGTACCCGCCCTTGGGCGAGGCGCCGACAACGGCAATACTGCGCGGAGCGAACAGCGGATGAAGCGGATGGGAGTGCATCATCGACCCACGAACGACGGCTGGCGCTTCTCGATGGTCGCAGCGAGCCCTTCCACGTGGTCCTCGGTGCGGCTGCAGATGTTCCCCGCGCGCAGCTCGTTGCGCAGGGCCTCCTCGAAGGTGGCGTTGGAGTTACGTCGGATATTCTGCTTCGCCAGACCGATAGCAACAGTTGGACCTGCGGCCAGCTGCCGCGCGAACTCCATCGCCACATCCAGCAACCGGTCCGGCTCGACCACCTGGCTGACCAGGCCAATCCGCTCGGCCTCGACGGCGTCGATAATCCGGCCCGTGTAGATCATCTCGGCCGCACGGGTCTCGCCGATGATTCGGGGAAGCAGGAACGAGCCACCCGCGTCCGGCGAAAAGCCCAGCCGGATATACACTTCGCCGAAACGCGCCGACGACGACGCGATGCGGAAGTCACATACCAGGCTCAGGTCACACCCTGCGCCAACAGCGACTCCATTGACCGCCGCCACGACCGGTTTCGGCAACCAATACAGTCGGGCCATCACGCGATGCATGAGCGTGGGCCAGTCCTCGCTGGCGGATGCCGGACGATCCTCGCCGGAACTGCTGGCGCTCCATTCCTTGACGTCGGCTCCGGCGCAGAAGCCTCGGCCCGCCCCAGTCAGCAGCAGTGCCCGGACGGCGGGATCGGCAGCCGCGGCGCTAACCACTCGGTCCAGCTCGCCGATCGTAGCCGTGTCGATCGCGTTGAGACGGTCGGGACGGTTGAGGGTTACGACGCCGACAGCGCCGTCGATGCGCCAGATCACGTTCTTGAGATCGGACAGGTCCATGGTGTTCCGCCTTTCCAACCAGGGCCGCGGTACATGGGCACGACGTTTCGGCCGGTGGTAGCAGAGCCTTCTGGAGTTGGAACGCTTGTGGTCAATGGCCCGCACCGGTCAGGTCACGACAGGAAGGAAGCAGGTGTCCGCTGCCGACCAGCTCAGCCAGCGACGAGAGCCGGCCGCAAGACGGGTCGTGCTGGACGGCGCGTGCACCTGGATGCGTGCGCCCGAGTCGGTGACCAAATGGACGTGGACGACAGCACCCAGGTACACAGTCGCCTCGACGGTTCCCGCGATCCGGTTTTCGGCACCCGAATCCGGCTCCTCCTCGCTCATCCGGAACTTCTCCGGACGCACCATCATCACGCCAGTCTCGTCCTCGCACATGTCGTTCGTGCGGTCCACGACGACCTTCCCCACGCCAGCGACCTCGAGGACGCTGTATGTGCCAGCCTCGACCCGCTTGGCCGGCAGACACACCGAGTCACCGAGGAACTGAGCGACGAACGAATTTGCAGGCCTCTCATACATTTCTTCCGGCGCAGCCACCTGCCGGAGCCGGCCGCGATGCATGACGCCGATCCGGTCCGACAGGGCCAGCGCCTCGTCCTGGTCGTGGGTTACGTAGAGAACGGTTGCGCCGATACGTTGCTGCAACGACTTCAGCTCAAGCCGCAGGCGGTCACGCAGGTTGCGGTCGAGCGCACCGAGCGGCTCGTCCATGAGCAGGATGGCCGGGTCGTAGACGAAGGCACGGGCTAGCGCCACCCGCTGCTGCTGACCGCCGGACAGCTCACGGGGGTAGCGGTCCCGGAAGTCCTGGAGCTGAGTCATTTCCAGGACACGGTTGATCTTCTCGCTAATCTGGTCCTTCGGCGTCTTGCGCATGGTCAGCGGGAACCGGATGTTTTCGGTCACGGTCATGTGCGGGAACAGCGCATAGTGCTGGAACACCGTGTTGACGTTGCGCTTGTGCGGCGGCACCCGGGACACGTCGACGCC
>k87-386962_pt1 | contig 12704 bp, 14 predicted proteins | sample MGYA00084031_6733416 | MGnify analysis MGYA00084031
GAATGAATAAATAGACTAGCACTAAGTATTCATAAAGAAAGTTCTACTTTTATTTAATTAATTTTGGCTTCTCGGAAGTAAAATTATGGATTTCTTGAGATCCTGCTGAAGTGAGAAAAGTATATTTTTGCTCATAGTTCCTATTTTGAAAATCACTAAATTGAATTTTTATCTCCCACTTTCTTACTGATTTATTTGAAACTCTTACAAATTGACCTTCATATCTACTCCAATACAATTCAAATTCTGTTTTATTCCCTACTCTCAGAATATCTGTAAAAATAGGGGCAGAAATACCTAATACATCAAAACCATCATAGTCTCTTTGAACAGATATTGGCGTTAACACATTGATTTCATCCGCATTAGGTCCAGTTACTTTATCTACATATATTAGACGAATAGAGAACGCTACCCCCATTCCTTCATTAACAAGTTCAAATGGTAAATAAAAACGCTTTTCATCTTCGAATTGAACCATCTCTCCAACAAATCGATTTTTTTGTAATTTCGGTACAATAGTTAAATATGGGAAATAGCTAAGACGTTCTTGTTCCTTATTACGTTTTTTATCATCATTATATTGTTGCTTCGATAATTCAAGTGTTTCTTTATGGTGCTTTTCTTGTTGCATCAAATTTTTTTTATGTTGCCTATTTGTAAAAAATATCGTAATAAAACACACTGCAAACGAAGTTAAAACTGGAATAAGTAAGTTCAAAAAGAAGTTAAAATCAAACTGAAAATTCATATTGTCTACACATCCTTCAATCAATAATTATTCCCATTAAGTATAACCTCTAAATAAAATATGAAAAATAATTATCCAACATATTCAAAAATCCCCCTATTCGTAACAAGAAAATTCCCTTCTAATTCTAAATCTCTTCCATATGACTCATAATCAATATAATTCTGCAAATGAGTAGGGACTTCTCCCAAAGAACCTGTTTCTTCAATTAGATAACGAGCGACATCACTCATATCATCGCAATCTGGATAGCAAATAATATCATCCACATGTTCCACCATTTCCTCAAAAGAATTGAAAAAAGCATGCTGAATTTTCGATGCAACTTCACCAATCGGTGTATCTTCTAGGTCTTCTACCAGACTACACAATCGATTGGTTTCTTCAATTGGCGTATACTCATCAATCTCAAAAGGAAGCTCATAATCATGAATCGCATATTCCTCATACTCATCATTTAGTCCAATACGTTCTTTGACTTCATCAAAATCAACAGGTGGAGTAAACCACGCCCCTACCTGTTCTCCTTCATTATATTTTCCGAGGTTCGCAATATAAATTTGCATTTGCTCCATAAAAAAATTCCTCCTCCTAGGCACCGACAATTCGATTAAACAATTTGAGTAGAACATCTTTCACGCCAGCGGCATTAAACACTAGTCCCACAGCAATTAAAGCAATCATAAAAAACCGATCAGTTTTGAAAACTCTCGTTTAAACCCCAAAAATAAACCAATGACTACAATTGCTAACAATACTAAGGACTGCGCATTGGCTAAAAACCATTGATACAGATTTTGTCCGAAATTCATCTCGTCACTTTCCTTTCTGGCTTTCTATTTCACGATTGGAGGCAGCACTCACCCTCAGCAAACACATGACAGTCACACCAATCATCCCACCACTCAATATTAATAAAATATCTTTTAATAACTCCATTTTCTCTCCTCTTTTCATATAATTAAATTCTCTACTCGTATTGCTACAACAATGGATAAATATGTCCATGTAACCAAAAAAATGAGAAATGAAGCTGTTGATATTTTCGCCCAACGTTTGAAAAGATCTTTGATTTAAAATGCAAAAAATTCGCCCAAGTAAAAACTTGGGCGAACATAGGGCGAATATTTTTGAATTTCACAAATTTTAAAAGCTAAGAAACTCCTAAAATCCTTGCTACTTCTTACTTTCTTCCTCGTCCATTTTCAGAACGGCCATGAAGGCTTCTTGCGGAACTTCGACGGAGCCGATTTGTTTCATCCGCTTCTTCCCTTCTTTTTGTTTCTCTAAGAGTTTACGTTTACGAGAAACATCTCCACCATAACATTTAGCCAAGACGTTTTTACGCAAGGCCTTGATGTCTGAACGGGCAACGATTTTTTGTCCAATAGCTGCTTGGATTGGCACCTCAAATTGTTGGCGTGGGATTAGTTTTTTCAGTTTTTCAACGATTGCTTTTCCACGTTCATAGGCAAAGTCTCGGTGAACGATAAAGCTTAATGCATCGACTTTTTCTCCATTCAGCAAGATGTCCATCTTCACTAACTTGCTTTTTTGATAACCAGACATTTCATAATCCAATGAGGCATAGCCTTTCGTGCTTGATTTCAATTTGTCAAAAAAGTCAAATACGATTTCAGAAAGCGGAATATTATAGACGACATTTACTCGGTAATCGTCTAAATAATCCATCGTCATGAATTCTCCACGTTTTCGTTGAGAAAGTTCCATGACTGCACCGACAAAATCATTGGGCACCATAATCTGTGCTTTGACAAATGGTTCTTCTACATCTTGGATCGTTACAGGTTCAGGGAAATCTGCCGGATTATCTACTGTAGCAGTCGTACCATCTGTTTTATTAACATGGTAAATAACGGATGGTGCAGTCGTGATCAATTCTAGATTAAATTCCCGTTCCAAACGTTCTTGGACGACATCCATATGAAGAAGTCCTAAGAATCCGCAGCGGAACCCAAATCCTAATGCTTGAGAAGTTTCTGGTTCGAATTGTAAAGCAGCATCATTCAATTGCAGTTTTTCTAAAGCTTCCCGCAAATCGTTGTAACGAGAAGTATCAATTGGATAAAGACCACAATAAACCATCGGATTCATTTTTCGGTAACCTGGTAAAGCTTCAGCGGCAGGATTGTCTGCTAACGTTACTGTATCCCCTACTCGAGTGTCTTGGACAGTTTTGATACTTGCTGTGATATAACCGACATCACCGACCATCAAAAAGTCTCTAGCAACTGCTTTTGGCGAGAAGACCCCGACCTCTGTAACATCAAATGTTTTTCCATTACTCATCAGTTTGATTTTGTCTCCGGGTTTGACCATACCGTCCGTGATTCGGACATTTAGAACAACGCCGCGGTAACTATCATAAATAGAGTCAAAGATCAAAGCTTTTAGCGGTGCATCTAAGTCTCCACTTGGTGCAGGAACATATTCCACGATCTGCTCGAGAATATCTTCAATCCCAATCCCTGATTTGGCACTAGCTAATACAGCTTCACTAGCATCAATTCCGATTACGTCTTCGATTTCTTGACGGACACGTTCGGGATCTGCTGCGGGTAGGTCGATTTTATTGATGACTGGCAGGATCTCCAAATCATTGTCTAACGCTAAATAAACATTGGCCAATGTTTGGGCTTCGATTCCTTGGGCTGCATCGACCACTAAAACGGCGCCTTCACAGGCAGCAAGGCTTCGAGAGACTTCATAGGTGAAGTCGACGTGCCCTGGAGTGTCAATCAAGTGAAAGATATATGTTTCTCCGTTTTTCGCTGTGTAATTGAGTTCTACAGCATTTAATTTAATCGTGATTCCACGTTCACGTTCTAAATCCATCGAGTCTAACAGCTGATCTTGCATTTCGCGAGACGTCACAGTGTGCGTCATTTCTAAAATACGATCGGCCAATGTAGATTTCCCATGGTCGATATGAGCGATGATCGAAAAATTACGAATCTGCTCTTGGCGTTCTTTCATTTTCTTTATATCCATAGCGTCTCCTCTTTTCATATAATCAGCACTTTCCATTATACCAACGAAAAGCAGTAATTTAAAGACTTTTTAATTAGTCAGCTTTAGAAGTTTTTTTGGTAGAATTTTGCTATACTGTTATCAAGCTAATAAATGGAGATGAAAAAATGGATCAAAAAGATTTTAGAGAAAATCTTGAATTAAAACCAGTCACTCAAGAACATATCGATCAATTCAACGAATTACTTTCCTATGTGTTCCAAGTGACTGAAGCAGATATCGAAGAAAGCGGGTTTGAGAATAAACGAGCTTTTATCCGTTCCAAAAGACCGATTTTAGAAGTATCGAAAGTGTTCGGGTGGTTCCATGAAAACAAACTAATCTCTCAAATCGCTATCTATCCTTGTGAAGTCAATATTCACGGTGCACGTTATAATATGGGGGGTGTGACTGGAGTTGGAACTTATCCAGAATATGCGAACCACGGATTGATGCAAGATCTAATCATCGTTGCATTGGATAATATGCGCAAGAACAAGCAATGGATCTCTTATTTGTATCCTTACAGTATCCCCTATTATCGGCGCAAAGGATGGGAGATCATGTCTGATAAACTTTCCTTTAAAATCAGAGATACTCAACTACCTAAACAAGTCCCAGTAAGTGGTATGGTTGAGCGATTACCAGTTGATCATCCAGACGTATTTGCCGTTTATAACAAATTTGCCCAACGAAACCATGGTGCTTTATTCCGCAGTGATTTTCATTGGGAAGAATATTGGCGTTTCGAAAATGAAGATGAGCGCACAGCCGCTGTCTACTACGATAGCAATCATGAACCAAGAGGTGTTCTATTCTACTGGGTAGCTGAAGAAATATTTCACGTAAAAGAAATGTTCTATCTTGATCAAGAAGCTCGAAATGGCTTATGGAACTTTATTTCCGCTCATTTTTCCATGATTTACTGGGTATATGGAGATATTTACAAAAATGAGCCCTTAGCTTTTTTGATTGAAGACAGTCAGATCAAAGAGCAGATCGAACCATATTTTATGGCTCGGATCGTTGATGTAAAAGAATTCCTTCAACGGTTTCCGTTTGTTGGAACAGCTGATGCTTTTCATTTCATCATTGAAGATCCTGTCGCTCCTTGGAATAATGGCGTCTTTGCTTTAACATGGGATGATCAAGGAAAAGTCTGTGTCTTGAATGAACCTATAGGAAACCCCGTTCGATTGAATATCCAAACATTGACTTGCTTGATGATGAATTATCGACGTGCTTCTTATTTGGCAAGAATCGAACGGTTAGAAACAGATGAAGAAACACTGAAGTCACTAGAGCGTATCATTCCAAACATGGAAGCTTACTTTAGCGATTATTTTTAATAAAAAGGATGATGTTTAGATGAAAATTTATTTTGCCGCACCAATGTTTGCTAAAAGTGATTTGTTATATAACGAGCAGATAGTGAAAGAAGTCAGAGCGCTCTCTCCTGAACTTTCAATTTATCTTCCTCAAGAAAATGAAGCAATCAATGACAAAACTGCTTATGCAGACAGTCGGATGATTGCTCTTGCAGATACAGAAAAAGTGTTGGAGAGCGATTTGATGATTGCTTTATTAGATGGATTGACGATTGATGCTGGCGTAGCATCGGAAATCGGTGTGGCTTATGCGAACGGTATCCCAGTGATTGGCTTGTATACTGATACTCGGCAGCAAGGCGGAACCCACCCGAAAAAAATCGCTGCGCTACAAGAAACTGCTGAGAATCAATTTCACTATCTGAACTTATATACAGTAGGACTGATCAAATTGAACGGAAAAGTGGTTTCTTCAGAGACTGAGTTGCTTTCAGAAGTAAAAAGATTTTTAGATGGAGGGACTTTCAGTGATTAAAGAAATCAAAAAGGTTCAAATAGCTTTACTTGCTTTTGGTGTATTCGTTGTCTGCTATAATTTTTATGAATTTATCACCCAAAAGTATTCGACTTCTCAAGGAATCACATTTATCGTGGAATCTTTATTAGGGATTGCATTGATTTTCATGCCACAAGTCATTTTGACAGTTTTCAAACTTAAAATTCCAGCAGCAATCGTTTTGTTTTACTGGTTCTTCTTATTCATCTCTGTCTTTTTAGGTACAGGGATGCATTTGATCAGTATCATCTCTTTTTGGGACAAAATCTTACATGCGGTAAGTCCAATGGTCCTGACAGCTCTTGGCTATGGATTGATTGGTTACTTGATGAAAGATGCTGAGATATCAAAAACCAGTCCTTGGTTGTTCCTCTTATTCGGCTTTGCGTTTGCTGGACTTTGCGGCGTGTTTTGGGAGTTCTGGGAATTCTTATGCGACCAGTTCTTAGGCATGAATCTTCAACGTTTTGCTGCTTCTGATGGCACACTGTTTGTCGGACGAGCTGCATTGATGGATACGATGGGCGACTTGCTGACAAATACGATAGGTGCTGCCTTAATGGGATTGTTTGCATGGTCTCAAAGTAAAAAAAATGAGCGTTACTTTGAAAGTTATAAATTAGAAAAAGTGAAAAATACCTAATAAAAAAGGTTGTGACAGAAGCGGGCAGCTTCAAGAAATTTCGGCTTATTTTTCGAAGAAGCTACTTCTGGAACACTGTTTATTTGAAAAAAGGAGGTCTGACACTAGTTGTGTCAGACCTCCTTTTTTCTTTTATAGTCTCAATGGAAGATTAGACGATTTCTTCTAGCTCTTCTGTTTTGAAATGAAGTTGTCCATCAAGTAAAGTAATCGTTACTTTTGATTTAGGCATAACATGTCCTGCAACGATTTCTTTAGCTAGTGGTGTTTCTACTTCCTTAGTGATAAATCGTTTCAATGGTCTTGCACCATATGCTGGTTCATAAGCATTTTCAGCAATCCACGTTTTGGCTTCATCACTGATTGTCAACAGGATTTCTTGATGTTCCAGACGTTGTGCCAATTGCGCCACCATTTTGTCAACGATTCCTTTCACGTTGTCTAGGCTCAATGGTGTAAATAAAATCGTGTCATCGATTCGGTTCAAGAATTCTGGTTTGAAGTTTCCACGTAATAGCGTGTTGACTTGTTCAGCCACTGCTTCTGGAATCGTTCCATCAGCAGTCACACCTTCCAACAGTAACTGTGAACCGATATTGCTGGTCATGATTAGAACCGTATTTTTGAAATCAACTACTCGCCCTTTTGAATCAGTTAGGCGTCCGTCATCTAGGACTTGTAACAAGATATTGAAGACATCGGGATGCGCTTTTTCGATTTCATCCAACAAGACGATTGTATAAGGATTTCGTCTAACAGCTTCCGTTAATTGACCGCCTTCTTCGTAACCTACATAGCCTGGAGGAGCTCCGACTAGACGAGACACAGCATGTTTTTCCATATATTCACTCATATCGATCCGTACCATATGATCTTCTGAGTCAAACAAGTTCTCAGCTAAAGCTTTCGCTAATTCGGTTTTTCCGACACCAGTTGGTCCTAGGAAAAGGAAAGAACCTAGAGGACGATTTGGGTCTTGCAATCCAGCACGTGAACGAATCACCGCGTCACTGACCGCATCAACTGCTTCATCTTGACCAATCACTCGTTTGTGAAGTGTTTCGTTCAATTTAATCAGTTTTTCTCGTTCGCCTTCTACAAGTTTCGTTACGGGGATACCCGTTAATCTGCCCACGACTTGAGCAATCTCATTTTCGGTAACGGACTCTTGAACCATCTTGATCTCGCTGTCTTTTGCTTTGGCTTCTAGTTCCTTCAATTCTTTTTCTAATTGAGGTATCGTACCATGACGCAATACAGCAGCGCGTTCCAAATCATAGTTATTTTCTGCATCTTCTAATTCGTGTTTTGCTTTATCGATTTCAGCACGTTTTGCTGAAACAGAATTGACCTCTTCTTTTTCTGTTTCCCACTGCATCTTCATTGCATTTGCTTCTTCACGAAGTTCAGCTAATTCTTCTTGCAAATTTTTCAGTCGTTTTTTACTTGCATCATCTGATTCTTTTTTCAGTGCAGCTTCTTCGATTTCCAACTGCATCAAACGTCTGGTAACTTGATCTAATTCCGTTGGCATAGAGTTCATTTCTACCCGAATCGTTGCACTGGCTTCATCGATCAAATCGATTGCTTTGTCCGGTAAGAACCGATCAGTAATATAACGGTCAGATAAAGTAGCTGCTGCTACTAATGCGTTGTCATGGATGTTAACACCATGGTGGATCTCAAAACGTTCTTTTAATCCACGCAGAATACTGATCGTGTCTTCCACTGTTGGTTCTTTGACTAATACCTTTTGAAAGCGACGTTCCAACGCTTTGTCTTTTTCCATATATTGACGGTACTCATCTAAAGTTGTGGCACCAATCAAATGTAATTCACCGCGAGCAAGCATTGGTTTCAACAGATTTCCGGCATCCATACTTCCTTCTGTTTTTCCTGCTCCTACGATATTGTGGATTTCGTCAATGAACAAGAGGATACGTCCATCACTTTTTTTGACTTCTTTCAAGACCGCTTTTAGTCTTTCTTCAAATTCACCGCGGAATTTTGCTCCAGCGATCAATGCACCCATATCTAATGAAAAAATCGTTTTATCTTTTAAATTTTCAGGCACATCTTTGCGTACGATACGTTGAGCAAGTCCTTCAACGATCGCCGTTTTCCCTACACCGGGTTCTCCTATCAGAACAGGATTATTTTTTGTTTTTCGTGAAAGAATACGGATGACATCACGGATTTCTTCATCACGACCGATGATTGGATCCATTTTTCCGCTTTTGACTTGCTGTACTAAATCAACGCCGTATTTTTCTAATGCTTTGTATTGTTCTTCTTGGTTTTGTGAGGTCACTCTTTCTCCTCCTCTCATCTCTTCGATGTTTTTACGTAATTCTTTTTCAGATAATCCGTTTTTATTCAAATAAACAGTTAACGGATAATTTTTTAATTTCATCAACGCTAAAATAACGACTTCCGTTGAAAGAAACTCGTCGCCGAAGCTTTCACGTATTTGGTCTGCTTCATTCAATAATCGAAAGAAATTCTGGCTGAGGTTTTGTCCATATTGGACGTTTCCACCAGAAACAACTGGATACTCATCCAGTAGACGATCGATTTCATGTTCAAAAGATTCGACGTCCAATCCGGCATCCGTATAGAAATTTCGACCAAAATGATTAGGTTGTAAGAAGATTTTCCATACATGGGCAATGTCGATATCTTGGTGTTTTCGAGTGACCGCAATCTGTTGAGCTTCAGCAATCGCTTCTTGAAGCGTCGTGGTCATTTTCTCAATATTCATACAGGTATACCTCCTAATTAAAGGTAAGATCACTTATTTCTTTGATCTTTACAAAAACTATTATATCTCTTTGGTCAATTTTGGTCAAAATATACACATAGTTTTTTGACTTTTTTTCTCGTCTTATATAAATCTTAAAAAAACAAAATTGATTGTATGTATACAAAAAAAGAGCCAAACAAACGTAAAATCATCTTACCCATTATGGTTACGTTCTTTTTCAATAGAAGAATAATATTTTAGCTGCTTGGCTCTTTTTTCATTGATTATTTACGTCAAATACTTGCTTTTAATAACTATATTTTTCACCACTGTGTTTCTTCCATACGATCTTCTAATTCTCGAATCGTGTGAGACAGTTCTTCTATTTCTTCTTTTATTTCGTCCAGTGTCATGCCACTAGCACTGTATCCTTTATAGTAGGCAGTCATGTAGTCTGTATCTTCTAGTCTCTGGAGCCGATTTCTTAGATTTCCTAAAAGTTCTAGATCAAATTCATCATATAGTCCATTCGTGTTCATTTCTGTCCCTCCTTGTTAAGCTAGTGCATTCGGACTTGGAAGCTGAGGCCCTTTTCCTTCACGAGCTAATACCCAATCGTCATTGTCCCACATTTCCGTTTGTCGGCGTCCGTGAAAATAATCCCACCTTGAGTCGATTTCCATCTCAATGAGTTTGCCGTTGGCTCCTAATGTAACCCAGTTGTAGCTTCCATTTCGATGAGCAAATTTGATCCATTGAACAGGAAATGTTTGTTCCACGCTGTTTTCATCTATAAAGCTACGTTTTTGTTGCTCTATGCGCATAAATGTCAACCCTTTCGCATAGGTTGGATTGAACTTATGAAATATCTTTTCAGCTAAAGCTTTGGCACGTTCGATTGATAACAATTTCCCTTCAGGTATTTCGGTCAGATTCTTAAAACTGACTAAATGCTTTCCTTCCATGACTTCAATGATTCTTGGTCCATTATGAAGATAGATTCCTTGATTTTGATAACGGATGATGTTGACTTTCTTTTTGTTTCTTTGTTCTATTAATTCATTGACTAATTCGTAATGATTAGGAATTTCTACTAGTCCCTTTAGTACATTGGATGTATTTTCCATGAGGATCACCCTTCTATTCTTCTTGTGCCAACTTTCCTAACAGATACTCAAATGTTCCTTGCTCATCAGCTGTCAATTTTGACAGAAATTTCTTCTGAGCATTTTCTACAGATTCTACTACTTGAGCGTGAAGTTCTTGTCCTTTTTCAGTTAATTCTAAAAGAAAACTTCTTCGATCTTGTGTATTTTTTTCTTTTGTCACTAACCCCATCTTCGTCAACTTCTGTATTGTTCTGGTGACGTTACTTCCATCCAATCCGGTCAATTTGATTAATTCTTCTTGTTTCAATTGTTGATAATCATGGATTTTCACGATAAAGTAATAATTTGTTGAATTTAACTTGAGCGGAGCTAGTGCCTGGTCTAATTCTTTATGATAGGTTCGGGTCAATTTGGCTAACCACTTCAAATTGCTTTCGCGTTTATTTTCCATTCTTCTCCTCCTTTTAGTTGACAAACTATTCTCGCAAGGCATATAATTGCGTGCGCAAGCATATTCTAAAACAAATAATTGAACTTGTCAATTTGTAGGATGCTTAAAAAGATTTTTAGGAGGAAAAAAGATGAGTCAAACAAAAAAAAGATGGATATTACTAGCAATCTATCTTGCTACATTTATGACTGCAGTCGAATCCACGATCGTCATCACAGCTGCTAATGCTATTGCTAATAGTTTTGGTCGTGAAATCCCGATTGCCTTACTGTTTTCTAGTTACTTATTTTCCAGTGCATTGTCAACACCTGTATTCAGCCGTCTGGCGGATCAGTATGGAAAGAAACCGATTTTTATCATTGGATTGCTCTTGTTTATGACAGGTACTTTTCTTTGCGGTATTTCCCAATCATTTTTTATTCTGGTATTTTTTAGGATGATTCAAGGAATAGGTGCGGGAGGAATCATGCCCATTACTTTCTCTCTGATTGGTGATTTATTTGATTATGAATCTCGCGGAAGAATAATGGGATTGAATAATTCAGCATGGGGGATTGCTTCGTTAGCTGCTCCTCTTTTAGGAGGGCTATTGGTCGAAAACTTTAGTTGGCACTGGGTATTTTTTATAAACATTCCTGTTGGCTTAATAACGATTTTGATCTTACTTTTATTCTATGATGAAGAAAAACGTCCGTCTGTCTCTTTTTCTTATCAAGAACTGGGACAATATCTCTTTCTGATCACAGTTTTATTTCTTTTACTAGTTGGTATCCAGATAATACCAGATCATTTTATACTTGGTGGCGGCGTGTTCCTTTTTGGCATCCTTGTTTCTTTCATTTTGCTTTCCTATGAAAATAAAGTAAAGGAACCAGTCTTACCTGTCGAAACATTGAGATCATCTGACTTTCTTTTGTTCAACCTCGTTACTTTTCTCATGAATGGAGCAATGATGGGGTTTCAAGTATATCTTCCGTTATGGATTCAGACGCAACTTTCTTTATCTCCTAGCCTTGGTGGTTTAGCGCTTTTACCTTCCTCTGTCTTTTTTATTACTGGATCGATGATTGCTGTGCCATTAGGAAAACGTTTTGGCACGAAACGTTTGTTAACCTTTTGTATGGGGATGAATGGTTTAGTTTTTCTTATTTTAGGATTTCTACCACAAATGACGCCTTATTTCGTTCTCCTTATCTTAGCCTCTTTTTCAGGTTTTGGTACTGGCACAACGGTTACTACAAGTGTCTTGTCTGCACAAGCTTTAGCTACAGATAAAAATATCAGTACGGTATCTGGTTTCATCACCCTTTGCAGAAATCTAGGTCAAAGCTTCATGATCACTTTTTTTGGTATCGTATTCCAATTGTTTGGTAAAAGTACTTTTTCAATTGATGGTTATCAGGGAGTATTTTTTTCTGCTTTGTTTGTTGTTCTATTAAGCATCTTAATGGTTCTTTTAAAAAAAGACAGTCAAGAATAAATGCATTGGTAGAGTTGCTTCAAGAAAAAATGTTTTACATGTTCAAGTGACATAGCTTCCTAATGTTTTTCTTTTATAAAAAAAGGGTAGATTTTATAAAAGACCTACCCTTGATTTTCTTTATTCTCTTTTTTTACTTCTATTATTTCTTCTTTGATCACTCTTCGCCGTTCAGCAATCACATACACAAATCCATAGAGAAATGGCAAGATAAAGGAACTGAAACGATACAACAAAAGCGAAGAAACTGCGTCAACTGTTCCGACAACTGGTCTAAACAATAACAAGTAGACAAATTCAAAGGATCCAATACCAGCTGGCGTAGGAATAACTCCTGAAAGCACTACTGCAAAGCTGATAAACGAAATGGTCAGTAGGAAATCTATTTTAGGATGGTTTTCAATCAGAATCAAATAGGGAAGTACATACCAAAATACAAGTTTCAACATATTCCATAGATAAATCCGCAATAGCGCAGTCCTGTCTTGGATAATGGTTTGGACCGTTTCCCTTAAAGAGTAGATCTGCTGATTACATGTATCCACCCATTTTCGCAAACGCTCACTCTTAAATAACTTATTCGATAAGCTGACAAAAAATATTTGGACATTCA
>k87-1871573_pt1 | contig 12694 bp, 10 predicted proteins | sample MGYA00084031_6733416 | MGnify analysis MGYA00084031
AATTAGCCTTACGAATTCTAGTCATTCTAGTCTTAGATTTTCGGGAGATTTCTTCTGTTTTCAAAGTATGAATTAACTCTCCCATAGAAATAAACATAACCTTATACCCTTGATTGATGGCTTCTAAACCGAGACCAATAGCTAAATGGGTTTTGCCAACCCCTGGTGGTCCAAGTAAGATGATATTATATAATTGTTCAATCCAAATGAGTTCTTTTAACTGGTTCATCTGCTTTTGACTCAATGACTGCTGTTCATCCAAATCGAATTCATCCAGAGTTTTGTGGCTTGGAAAAGCAGCCCATTTTAATCTCCTTTCAAGAAGTTTTTCCTCTCTTCGTTTTTGCTCATATTCTAAAATACTATTTAAAAAGCTTAAGTAAGATATATTAATTAATTCAGCTTCTTTAAGAAGGTTTGGCAAATAATGAGCTGATTCTGAAAAACGCAATGTCTTTAAGCGTTCTTGGACGGTTGTTAGTTGACTCATTTTTGACCCTCCAGTACCATTACATATTCATTTATGTCTCTTTGTTGTGTTGTTGTATAGAAAATAGATTCATTTTGAACCTCCAATGGTTTAACTGGTATTCTTCTGTTTTCAAATCGATTTGTAATATGCATTTGTCGTTGTCGTTCAATATACTGAACCATATCGACGAAATCTGTTGCACTAAAAAGTTTTTTCCTTACACACTCTGATAAGGCTGTATCAATAATTTCTTGTCGGTCTGTCCGTTTAATTTGGATTGTATCGAATATTCGGACAATGTTATTAAGTTCGTACCGAACTGAGAAAAGAATCAGGAGAAAAGACAGATAACGAAGCCATTTTGCAACGGTTTTACGGTTGGGAAACACACTGAATAGAGATTGAAACCCTTATTGGACAAAGGATTGGACAGATATTGAGCAAAAGAAAAGACTGGACCCATATTGGATCCAGCCTGGATTTGTATTGATTTTACGATTGAATCAAGATTGAATAAATATTGTTCGCCTGCTCTTTTTCCCTCTCTCTTCCTTCCGCTTTGGATACCAACTATTTAACAAAAGGTACCGACTTTTTAGCTTGGAGAAGAGGGAAGGAACACTATATAATTAGCTGTATAAGTAATACAAAGTTGAAAATACAATCCTTTATAAATTGCCGTTTTGAAGGCTTAGACATTTCTCAAAAATGAAAATAAAGTTGGAAACGAATTTATAAAATATAAAGTCACTTAAATAGCTAGAGCTTCTTCCCAATACCCATAAGCAGCATGAGAGACAATTATCTCAGATTCTTCTTTAGATTCTGCTAATTGATGTAACCCTTCATTCCAATTAGCTACCTTATATAGGGGCATTTACTAGTCTATGATTTAGTCGTTTACTCTTACCCTGATTTCCTTTTCTATAGAACTTTCTTGTTCTTTCACAATTATAGTGGTGACGCCAGTATTTATTGCTTCTATGGAAATAGTGGAATCATCTACTTGATTCAGATTGAGAATTTCAGGATTGGACAGTTCCCATGTAAATTTTCCTTTCTGTTTCAACCAATCTGGTTTCAGTTGGTATTTAATCGTTTGGGTATCACCAAGTTTTAAAGTTACATAATCCTTACTTGACACTATACGCTCCACTTCATCTTCCTTCGGACGCTCACGCCATGTGGAATATAGATGGTAGAAATTCAATGAAACAATTTCCACACTTCCGCCTTTTGTGTATAATTCAATTTTATTATTAGTAGGCATGGTATAAATTAAATTGGTAAATGTGTATTCTCCATCATTTACAAATATTTCAACAGAAGACTCATCGACAAGACCTCTGATTTTAACCTGTTTTCTATCTGATGGATAACTAGTTTCGTATCTTCTTCCAAATTGAAAGGGGTTCGCATTCCGATCAATCAAATAATCCAAACCTGCATGTGTTCTATCAAGAAAGGCCTTTTCTTCCTTGACATTGATACCAAATACCGTCTCCTCTTCCTCTGACTGGCGAAGGCGAATCCCAAACTCATCAACCATATCCCATTCAATAATGGCCTCAAATTCAAAGGTAGTACCGGAAAATTCATTTATTAGTCTTTCACCATTTAAGCCGAATGGTTCAATGCTAGTAGTATCCACTCTTAAACTTTCAATTTCTTCAACAGGTTCTTGAAACAGTCGAATACTTCCATCATCAATTGTCCGTAGTGATAATTGGCGCGGTATAGACATGGAACCCATCCAAGGTTCGGTTGGTGATTGGTATGGATAGCGCCAATTCGACATCCACCCTAACCAAATTCTCCGCCCATCTCTCTCGCTTACATCGGAAAACGATTGTGCTGCATAGAAGTCCTGTCCAAAATCGGTTATCAAGACCGTATCTGGAGAATTATCATTGATAAATTCCGTTCCATCAAATTCCCCAATAAAATATTGAGCGGTGGAACCATTCGTTTCCTCATTATCTCCAATACTTACATGTAGCACCCATTTCTCGTTATCTTTATCCCCATCCACTGGTAATTTAAATAAATCAGGACATTCCCACACAGCAACATGATAACCATCAAAATCACCGAATTGACTTTGATATTTCCAATCTATAAGATTATCAGAATTATAAAAAGTAACACTTTGATTAGTTGAAACAACCATGACCCATTTTTTTGTTTCTTCATGCCAGAATACTTTCGGATCACGGAAATCTTTTATACCAGGGTTCGGTATAACCGGATTCCCTTCATATCTTTCCCATGTTCGACCATTATCTTTACTATAGGCGATGCTCTGTGCTTCGCCACCTTCTGTGTTTGTATATATCGCCACTAAACCAGCTTTACCACCGAAAAATCCGGTTGAATCCTTCCAATCAACAACAGCACTCCCCGATAAAGCTTGACCTAATTTATCGTGTTCTAATGCAATAGGTAAGTGTTTCCAATGAAGTAAATCTTTACTTACAGCATGGGCCCAGTTCCCATCTTTTTGATGAAATAAATGATACTCTCCTTCAAAATATATGAGACCATTTGGGTCAGCTAGATTTCCAGTGGGAGTGGAAAAATGATATTGTGGACGATATAATTCCGTATAGTAATCAGAAGTTGCCCCTTTCATGTTATCAGGTCGAAGTGCTTCCAAGTTTTTCACTCCCTTTCCAGTAGGATCAAATGGATTACATCCACCTAAAATCAATAAAATTATGAGGGCTATTACGATTCTTTTAAACAAACTATACCACACACCTTTTATACTATTTTAATAATCAATTTTTTTAAAGTAACTATAATATTATGAATCTCATTTATGATGGAATCAAAAATCCCAAACTATCTATTCTTAAGAAATTCATCAATTTGAATCTTTGTTGGCATTGAAGGAATAGCCCCTTTTAATCCTGCAACATATGCCCCCATTCCATTTCCAAATCGGAGAATCTTCTCCATTTCTATTTCTGTTATATTCAAATGCAGCAAGTCATTTTCGATAATTTGATAAAGAACACCTGCAAAAAATGCATCCCCACATCCAGTTGTATCGACTGGCTGGACAGAAATTGCTGGCACAAACAACGATTTCCCTTTGAAAAAGCCATAACTACCTTTGCTTCCAAGTGTGACAAGGAGTAAAGGTGTCTGAAATTGTTGATAGATTTGTTTTGCACCCACAGAAATATCTTTCACTCCCGTTAAAAACTCCAGTTCTTCATCCGAAATTTTGACTATATCTGCATATGTCATAATGGTCAGTATCTGTTTTTTTGCTTTCTCTAGAGATTCCCATAAAGGAGGGCGTAAATTAGGGTCAAATGAAATAGCTTTTTGATGTTTTTTAGCATATTGTAATGCCGTGAGTGTAGCTTCTCTAACTGGCTCATTGGTCATGGAAATGGAACCTACGTGAAATATTTTGGATTCCTTTACTAAATCTAAATTTAAATCTTCTTTTGAGAGCATCATATCTGCTCCTGGTTTTCTGTAGAAGCTAAATGACCGCTCACCGTCTTCATCAATATGGACAAATGCTAATGTTGTATTGATATCCGAATATACAATTCCATTTACATGGACTCCTTTTGACTGTAAGGTAGAAACCAACAATTCACCGAATTGATCCTTCCCCACACTACCAATAAATGCCGTATTTTTGCCTAAGCAAGATAAAGAAACCATTACATTTCCTGGTGCTCCTCCAGGATTAGCTGCATACATTGGATTACCTTGTTCACTCATACCAACTGGTGTAAAATCAATCAATATTTCTCCTAATGCTGTAACATCTATCATATCCACACTCCTACTCTTCAAGAAAATTTTATAATATCTTGGATGAACCAATCTTTTGAACTGCATTATTTACCCATATTAAAAAATCAGCCAGAGGTAACAAACGAACCTTCCTCTGGCTTCTAATTTCTTTATAAAATTTATCTCTGGAAAGGTTTAAATAGCTTAATATTTGCTATTTTCATAGAACCTTCTGATGCGAAAAATGAAATTGATTCGCAAACTTTATCAGGGTAAATTAAACTGGTCAGCGCCTGTTCACCATCATTAATAATGAGTTCAACCGATGATGAATCATGAATCACACAAATCTGAAGTTGCTGAGTATCACTTAGTTTCAGTTTTTGGAGCTTCTTGAAATTACTTGAGAAGTCCGTTTTTCCGGATCTACTTCGGTCCAATACCAATTCTTGTTCTTTAGTATCAATGGTAATCATAGTGAATTGATTTTCTTTATGTTGGATGATCAAACCATAATTTGCTGCATCAATATTTTCAAACGATACATTCATTCCGAAAAAGGCTTTGTCAATCATGTATTCTTTTTTAACTAGATTGCTTACAATTAAATCCTTCAATTCACTTTCCAAGCTAAAATAAGTATCCAATTCTTTTACTGGCTTTTGTATGATCTGATAGTTATCATTCATTTTTCGAAGACATAATTCTCTAGGTATTGTCATTTGGTTTCTCCAACCATCAGTTGGCACTTTGTCCGCATATCGCCAGTTACTCATCCACCCGAGATAAATTCTTCTTCCATCCGGAATATCAGAAAAACTAACTCCGGCATAATTGTCTTTTCCAAAATCTAACCATCTAACATCAGTATGTTCAGACACAAATTGGGAACCATCGAATGTGCCTACAAAATATTGAGTACGTGAGCCAGCATCATACTGAGGATTGTCTCCAATACTAACTAGTAATACCCATTTCTTTTCTCCCGTATTATCAACAGTTAATTCAAATAGATCTGGGCATTCCCAAACACCATCATGACAACCAGCGCCAGTTCCAAATTCACTCTCAAAGTCCCAGTTTTTTAGATTAGTGGATGAATAGAGAGATACGGTTTGCCCTGTTGCTAGAACCATTATCCATCTTTGAGCTTCCTCATACCAAAAAACCTTTGGATCTCTAAAGTCAATTTTTTCGGGATGTGTCAGTACTGGATTGCCTTCATACTTCACCCATGTTCTCCCTTTGTCATGGCTATATGCCAAACTTTGTGACTGTACGGGAGGTGTATTAGGTCCTCGATCTAAGTGGTGGGTGAAGATAGCAACCATTCCTGGTTCTTCCGGAAAAAAACCAGTCGTATTATTCCAATCAATCACAGCACTTCCTGAAAAAATGGTCCCATTTTCATCAGGATATAAAGCGATGTCTAATTCTTCCCAATCTATCATATCCTTGCTAACTGCATGGCCCCAGTGCATGGGACCCCATATATTGTCATTTGGATTATGTTGAAAAAACAAATGATATTCACCTTTGAAAAATACTAAACCATTAGGATCATTCATCCAATTTTTCTTTGGAGAAAAGTGTAATGCAGGTCTATATTTTTCTAGTTTAAATAACTTCAATTGAGTGCCTCCTATTTATTAACCGTCCTGTCGTAAACATCCTGTTTAATTTGTAACCAAGTATCAAGATTCAATCTTTCAAGTTCTTTTAGATACTCATCCCATTCTTCTTCAATTTTTCCATTTTGAATCCATTCAGCACGTTTTCGATTCACAAATTCATTTAAATCTGCTTCAATTCTTGTCAGTTCTTTTATTTCTTCAAGTGAATAATACACATGTGGGAAATAATTTTCATTTTTAATATAAGGTACAATATATTTTTGCAATAAATCCAATCGCCATGCAGCATCATCTGGCTTGGTAGTAACCGTACCATAATACTCATCCAATATAGCTAGCGGCCCACCGACACTAGTTTTTTCCCTTAATTCTACTGGCGCTGTTCCCTCTAATGGTAAATGTTTCAACATATTAGCTTCTTCATCAAATTCAAAAATATTTTGTTGTTCCGTGTCACCGTAAGTACCCCAGTTATTTTGAACAGATTGATAAGGATCATATAGTTGATCAATCCACTTAGCAGTTAATTCTAAGTTTTTATTAGCACTCGTAATAACCATTCTTCCACGGTCAAACCCTACTCCACCATTTTGCTGAACTACGATTCTCTCGCCAGTTGGTCCTGCTAAAGGTGGTAGTACATCATACCTGTCATTCATTCCAGTAACATTTGCTTTATCCCATGTGAAATATAAACCATATTTATCTCCTTTAGAGATAAAAGTGTCCCAGTCTTGTTCAAATGCTTCTGGATCAATTAAACCTAATTCAAATAACTCGTTAAGGAAGTTGATTTGGTCTTTATATCCTTCATCTGCAGCTGTAAAAATTACTTCCCCATCCTCAGATACAATGGTATGATCAGGTGGATCACCCAAACCAAAAGATCCTAATATTATCCATGGATCTTGATCCCCTCCATTGATAATGGTACCCATTGGGATTTCATCTTGTTCACCGTTACCATTCGGATCTTGTGTTTTAAACGCTACTAATACTTCTTTCAATTCTTCATAAGTTGTTGGCATTTCTAAACCTAATTTATCTAACCATTCTACGTTAATCCAAGGTAAACCACCAACAACCTGGATACGTTCAATCCCATTTCCTAATTCTTCAATCCATGGAAAGCTATAAATATGTCCATCTGGAGCCGTAATATAATCTCTATATTCTGGTCTTTGTTCTAAAACTTTTTTCAAGTTTGGCATATAGTTATCGATAAGGTCTTCCACAGGTATGATGGTTCCATCATCTGCATATTTTAATAAGTCATAATTACTAAAAGCAGCATCTAGAATGGCATCTGGTAAATCACCACTTGCTAATGCCAAGTTTCTTTTTTCAATGAAAGTATCACGTGTGTAATTTTGCCATTCAATATGTACACCTGTTTTTTCTTCTAATCTCTGATAAATTAATTTTTCATTTGGATCAGTAGGAGCTAATGGAGAACTTTGCGTCATAAATTTAAGAGTTACTTTTTCCTCTAATGGAAATTCTATATTTTCTAGTTCATACTCTTCGGATGAAGCTTTATCTTTATTATTATTACATCCTACTAAAACCACGCCCAATAGTAGTAGTATCGGAATCAATCTAATTAATTTTTTCAAGTTTTATCCTCCTCGTATAGAAAGCTAATTCAAATTTATTTACCTTTTCTTTAGTAAACCAGATATAAAAATATAACTTTTACGAATACTGGTAAAACAATCCCTTACTTATTCTTTGTTATTAGACATCACCTCCTTAAAGTTACCAGTCTATTAACCTCAAAGAAGTAAATTTATATCGTTTCCCACTCTCTTATTTTAGAGAACCAATCATCACTCCTTTTTCGAAGTACTTTTGGAAGAATGGATACATAATAATTAATGGTAAACTCGAGATAACTATGGATGCATATTTTATTTTTTCGGCTATTTTGCTTAACTCTGCAGCCGCCTGCATATCATTGATCATCCCTGGTTGTACTTCATTCTGTATCAAAATGGATCTTAATACTAACTGCAATGGATAGAGGTCTCGATCTTCTAAATAAATCATGGCATCAAAGTAGGAGTTCCATTGTCCTACAAAAGCATATAATGCAATAACAAAAATGACTGGTTTAGATAGTGGTAAAATAATCTTAAAAAATATCTGTAACTCAGATGCCCCGTCTATTTTTGCTGCTTCCTTCAATTCTTTTGGAAGTCCTTTAAAGAAAGTTCTAACTAAAATAATATTCCAAACTCCGATTGAGCCAGGTAGAATGATTGCCCATACTGTATTGATCAATCCTAAATTTTTTACTAATAAATAGGTAGGTATTAAGCCCCCATTAAAAAACATCGTGATTAAGAAAAATACCATAAAAAAATTTTTCCCTTTAAATCCATCTACAGATAATGGATAGGCAGCAAATACCGTCATAATGACTGTTATTAGTGTAAAACTGACAGCATAAATGATAGAGTTAATAAAACCCTTTACGATAGATCCATCTTGAAATACTCTTATATATCCATCTATTGTCCAGTCTGCTGGATTAAATGATAAACCTTTGCTTAATAAAACACTCGGATCAAGAAATGATCCTAATAGTACATAAAGTAAAGGGACGGTAATAATTAAAACAATCAAAACTAGAAGTATTTTATTTATAAAAAGTATGATTCTATCGCCTCTGGAGTTATTATGCATACCTGTTCCTCTCCCTTTTAATATAAACTTTCACCATCTGATAATCGTTTAACAATACGATTGGCAAATATCAATAGTAAAACATTAATAACTGAATTAAAGAGTCCGATTGCAGTAGAGTAAGCATAATCCCCTAATTGCAAACCTCTTTTGTAAACATAGGTTGGTAGAATTTCTGAAGTTGGTAAGTTTAAATCCGTTTGCAATAAGTAAGCCTTTTCAAACCCGATAGACATGATTCCCCCAACAGCTAAAATAAGTAAGACTGAAATGACAGGTTTTAAAGTTGGAAGATCAATATGAATAATTCTTTGTAATAGTGACGCACCGTCTATCGTTGCTGCATCATGTAACTGTGGATCCACATTTGCAAGTGCAGCTACATAAATAATCGATGACCACCCAGCACCTTGCCATATTCCTGATGCGATATAAATTGATCTAAACGCATCTGGATTAGTCATGAAGGATATTGGTTCATCCGTGAATATAGACAAAATCGTATTGACTGGTCCTGTTGGTGATAACAAGATAAAAATCATCCCTGTAACAATAACGACCGAAATAAAATTCGGAGCATAGAGCACTAATTGGATGTTTTTCTTGACCGTTGCTCTCCGTAATTGATTAAGCATTAAAGCTAAAATAATCGGGACGGGAAAACTGAAAATTAATTCAAAGAAACTTAGCTTAATCGTATTCGTAAAAATCTTTAAGAAGTTAGGTGAAGTTAAAAAATCTCTAAAATGTTCTAACCCAACCCATTCACTTCCTAGAATACCTTTCATAGGGCTAAAATCTTTAAATGCAATTAATGCCCCGTACATCGGTACATATTTAAATATGAAGGTAATAATAATGGCTGGAGCCAAAAATAAATATAAGATATAGTTACTTTTTAAATAATGGAGAAGTCCCATCTTTCTTGTTTCTGGAACATATCCTTCATTCGGTACATCTAATGCTTCTTTTGTTTCCACCTTTGATAGCCCCCTATTTCAAATGATTAGAGTCGTTATGTTAACCGGTTGACATATTGCTCATATGCATACATAAATAGAGTATTTCATCTAATGGTTAGCCCCCAAAAAGGGTAGAAAGCCACCAATATTAACCAAATTTCCGTTATAATAGAACTATATCAATAATTATAAGGTCGGTGCATTCATTATGTTTAAACATGGTAAAACGGAGCATCAAAAATCAATTTTTGATTTGGATATCATGGGTCCTTCATCTATGACGAAGAGACTTCAGAAAACCTGGGCTGAAAGCTTCTTTCAAACCGTGTTTTTAAACATTAATGAAGACCGTTTTGCTGTACTGTATAGCGATAAATTAAGCCGCCCAAATAGACCGGTGAATATTTTGGTGAGTCTTTTTATCCTAAAAGAGCTCAACGATTTAACGGATGAAGAATTGATTGACTCCTATTATTTTGACTTTCGATTCCATCATGCTTTAGGAATTAGCGATCTTTCTGAAGACTGGATTTGTATCAACACCATCACTAATTTTCGTAAACGACTTGTTACCTATGAAGTACAGACTGGAATCGATTTACTTCAGGAAGAAATGGAGTCTCTTTCCAATAAACTAGCAGAGTATATGTCCCTCAATAAAAGTATGGCTCGCATGGACTCCATGATGGTAGCTAGCTCATGTAAAAAAATGAGTCGTCTTGAACTTGTTTATACTGTCATTCGCAACATGATTCGTGTGATGGATCAAACAAAATCTGTTACTATTCCCGATGCATTCAAAAAATTTCTAGAAGACAAATATGAAAAAGAAGTACTTTATCGTACAAAATCAGACCAAACAGAATCTAAATTGGAACTGCTAATAAAGCAGGCTTCCGATTTGTTTCACTATGTCCAAAAGGAAACCATTTTACAAGATACAGAGGCTTTCGAGCACTTAAAACGCCTATTAAGTGAACAATGTGTTCAAACAGAAGATGGCACATTAATTCCTGTTGAGGGAAAAGATATTGCCCCGAACAGCCTACAAAACCCTTCTGATCCAGATGCGACCTATCGTAATAAAGCTGGTAAGGACCACATTGGCTACTCACTAAATCTAGTTGAAGTTCACGATCAGGAAACAGGCGCTGGCCTAATTTTAAGTCATTCTTATCAACCCAATAGCTATAGTGACGCTGAGTATGGAGAAAACTTTGTCAACGACGATCCCCTTTCCAACGAGATTGATACCCTAAGTGTTGATGGCGCTTATTACCGCAAAGAGACTGTTGAAAAAGCAAAGGAAAAGGACATCGAATTAAACTTTTCCCAACTAAGCGGACGGTCCGCAAAAGATGGTCAAATTGGAGTTGATAAATTCACGATTGATTCAAACACAAACAAGATTATCCAGTGTCCAGCTGGCCACGAGACTGTTAAAGCAACTTACAGTAAGGAAAAGGACGTTTACACAGCAAAAATTGAAAAAGTCTATTGCAATAATTGCCCACTTCGTGCCCAGTGTCCCATTCAGGAACAAAAGAAATATAACAATGTTCGCTTTTCAGGCAATAAACTTCAAGTTGATTCCGTACGTAGCCAACTGGGGACGGAACGTCATAGAGAGCTATCCAATTACAGAGCTGGTGTCGAAGGCATCCCATCAACGCTTCGCAGAGCCTTCCGAATCGACCATATACCTGTAAGTGGATTCGTGAGCTCAAAAATCTGGGTTAACGCCAAAGTAATGGCGTTAAACTTCAAGATGTTCTGGAAATGGGGGTTAAAAGTGGCATAAAAGCCACTTTATATTAAAAATTAGCCGCCATTTTTCTGAAAATAATAGAAATTACATTGAGAAACAAAAAAATCACTTAGTTTCAAGGTTAACTAAGAAAATTTAAATATCCCCGTTTTTGGGGGTTAACCATCTAATATACTTCAAATCCTTCTGACTAGTATTCTATGAAGGATATAAATATGTCAACCGGTTTCATATTAATCATATATCAACCGCTTTCATATGTCAACCGGTTGACTTAAATTTTTTAATGAAAAATTAGCAATACGTATTAATATCTAGCAGGATACCTACGCAGTTTTATTTATTTTTAGTTCAATAGGTAAGAAAGTTTCCATCGGAACTTCCACTTCAGAGTAATCTATCATTTGAACTAGTTTTTTAATAGAGGTTTCTGCAATATCCTTTATCGGTTGCTTAATTGTCGTTAAGTGCGGCAACAAATTCATCACGGTTTGTGTACCATCATAACCGACTACCTTTAATTGCTCTGGTACCTTTATATTTAATTCCTTTGCTACTTTTAAACACGCTGCAGCTATTAAGTCATCACTTGCAAAAATCCCATCTGTTTCAGGTCGTTCGTTGAAAATCTCTCTTATTGTAAAAGCTGTATATTCATCATCAAATAAATTAACTAATTCATAAGTAATTGGATTTTCAACTAGGTCCTCGTATGCCTTTCTTCTAAGTTGAGTTGGAGTTTCTAATTCACTAGGTCCGTTAATGTGAATGATAGATTTGCATCCTTGATCAATAAGATGCTGGACAGCCATTTTTCCACCTGCATAGTTGTCCGACCCTACTACTGGTATTGTAGGGGAAAGGTAATGGTCAATTGCTACAATAGGAAGTTTAGCATTTTTATAAGCATCAATCCCTCTATTATATGAGATGACAATCATTCCATCCACTTGGTGTCTGATCAACATTTCTACATATGAGGTTTCTTTTTCCTTTTGTCCTAAGCTATTACAAAGAATTACTTTATATCCCAAATCCGCAAGAATGTTTTCTACATAAAATGTTAATTCACTGAAAAATGGATTGCTAATTGTAGGTAATATTAATCCTATAAAATTTGTTTTTTTGTTAAAAAGTGACCTAGCAATATCGTTTGGATAATAATTTAACTCTTTTATTGCATTAAGGACTTTTTCCCTAGTTTGCTCACCTATATATCCCCGATTATTAAGTACACGTGATACTGTAGTTGGGGAAACACCCGCTAATTTTGCAACATCTTCTAATTTTACTTTCATTTTTATACCCATTCCTTTCGCTCCGCTCAAGGCACAAAACGGAATGAAATTAATTCCCTTTGAGCGTTATTTTTATTAATCTATAGCCATAGGGATAACAATCAACTACA
>k87-1094108_pt1 | contig 12690 bp, 10 predicted proteins | sample MGYA00084031_6733416 | MGnify analysis MGYA00084031
ACTAACATTGTGAGCTTTTCTCATTTTTGACGATTAGATAATTCGATAAAATAACACTAAAACACAAAATGCTGTCTGTTTCTCTTATTGGGCAATAGCCAATTGGTACAATGGCAGGAGTTGTTGATAGGTTGCCAACATATACGCTCGTGCTTTTTCAGAGTTTTGCCACAAAGCACTATCTTTGGGAATGATGCGCCCAATTTCAAACTCACCTTTTTTTACATCTCTAAAACGAGTTAAGGCTTTTTCTAAATCCGTTTCCGGCAGCGGAGTAATTTGAGGAACCGTGTGATCCAAGGAAACATACGTATCTTCTGGTAATGCTTGGAATAATTGCTGATTCTCTAAAAAGGCTTGCGCAATCTGCTTTTCATTTTTAGGATTATCAATAAATGACAACCACATAAACACATAGTCGCCCCAAATGCCTAATTGAAAATGCGGCTGCATTTTATAGCCGCGCTTATTCGGACTGAGTGCGGACCAAGTATTTTCTGGTGGATACACGGTGCGACGGCGATGTTGCGCAATATGGACAAACAACTCCGTTCCTAGTTCAAGCGCTAGTTGTTCGGCAAAATACGTGTCTAATTCTTGAAAAATCGGTTGAATTTGCGCACGGATAACCGCCATTCGTTCATCTAATCCAGCAACTTCAAAGGCTGCGAATTCTTTTTCTGTAAACATCAACATTTCTCTAATTCCTCTCTCAACTTGTCTTCCGCTTCTATTTTTGTCGATTTTGCCATGTTTCCAGTGTCATCCCACGATAAACATCTGTGACAATTTTTCCTTTACTAATTCGAGCATTGGGTAGTGTTCCTTCGTAGGTAAAACCAATTTTCTCCATGACACGACCAGAAGCTGGATTGTCTTGATCATGTAAAGCAAAGATTCTCATAAGTTTCATTTTTGCAAAACCTAGTTCAACTAACGCCGTCGCGGCTTCAGGCATGTAGTCTTTGCCCCAAAAGGCACGGTTCAAGACATAGCCTAATTCTCCAATATTATTGGTTTCATTGACCCGCAAATCAATCGTGCCAATCATTTTGCCCGTTTCTTTCACTTCAATCCCATATTTTCCTAAAGGTTCCCCCATAAAAAATTTAGCAATGTTTTGTCTTGTTTCAGCGATTGTTTGATTTTTCAAAAATACATAGCGGACCGTTTCCTCATCTGAAGCATATTCGTACATATCTTCTGCATCGGCTAATGTGACGGGCCTTAAAATCAAGCGTTCGGTTTCGATTCGTTGGTTTTCTGCAAAAATCAATGGATAATTCATGAGCAAAACTCCCTACTTTTCTACATACTTTACCGAAAAACAGCGAAACACGCAAGGAAAATCGGCATTTCCCTTGCGTGTTTCTTTAATTAGCGTTTAAGCGAATGATGGCAATGATCGTCTGAACAGCTTTGGCCATTGATTCAACGGTAATGAATTCATATTGCCCATGAAAATTCTCACCACCTGTAAATAGATTAGGCGTGGGAATGCCCATGAAAGAAATCTTAGAACCATCTGTCCCGCCACGAAATGGTGTGATGATTGGTTCAATGTCACAACTTTCCATTGCTTGGACGGCCAATTCTACAGGAGTCCAATCTTTTTCGATGATTTCCTTCATATTATAGTATTGGTCTTGGAAAGTAATTGTTAGTCTGGGTTTATCCGCCAGCGCATTTAAACGTTGAACTTGTTTTTCCAAAAATTGCTTTCTCGCTTGAAAGTTTTCTTGATCATGATCCCGAATGATATAGACAAGTTCTGCTTTTTCAATACTTCCTGTAAATTTATTGAGTAAATAAAATCCTTCATTTCCACGTGTTTGTTCTGGTACTTCCTTTTGCGGTAGTGATTGATCAAGTTGTTCGCCTAATTTAATGGCATTTACTAACGAACCATAGGCCGTTCCCGGATGGACACTGGTTCCCTCAATTGTTATCACAGCTTGAGCAGCGTTAAACGTTTCATACTCGAAATGCCCCACGCGGCCACTGTCAATCGTATACGCAAAAGCGACTGGGAAATTCGGCGCATCAAATTGATCGGCCCCGCGTCCAATCTCTTCATCTGGACCGAAGGCGAGCCAAACATCCCCCCGCGCTACTTCTGGATGTGCCAAAAAATACTCAACAGCAGCTAATATCTCGACAATTCCCGCTTTGTCATCTGCTCCTAAAAGTGTGGTTCCGTCTGTAGTAATCAACGTTTCCCCTTGATACTCTTTTAAATTGGGAAATTCAGCAACCGATAAAACGATGCCTTGTTCTTGATTCAAGAGGACATCTTGACCATCATAATTAGTGATGACTTTGGGACGGATATTTTCTGCTGAAAAATCCGCCGTATCTAGATGTGCAATCAAGCCGATACTCTTCGCTGCAGGTTGGTTACCAGGCAACCGTGCCGTTAAAAAGCCGTTTTGTTCGTTATAATGCACATCGGCCAAACCTAATTCATGAAGCTCTGTTTCAATCATTCTGGCCAAAACCACTTGACCGACCGTCGTCGGTGTGGTTTGACTATTGGCATCTGAACGGGTGTTAACTTTCACGTAAGTTAAAAATCGTTCGACTAATTTTTCCATTTTTTACTCCTTCTTCCTGAATCATTCTGTTAAATAAGCATTGCGCAAGTGGAAATAATCCCCATACAAGTGATAACTAATGCCTTTCAATTTAGGATTGATTAGATAATTTGAGGCACTTTGATACAGCGGTACTTGGGCAGCATCTTGGTTCAACAAGATGTCTTCCGCTTCTTTGTATTCTGCAAACTGTTTCTCTGGATTATTGGCATTAATCGTTCGTGCATCTTCTACCAGTTGGTCGTATTTGGCATTATGATAATTGCCATAATTGTAACTTGATTCTCCTGCGTATAAGTTAAAGTAAGAGTCTAATTCACTACTGCCGGCAATCCATCCTGAAAGAGACAACTCATAATTTTTTTCACGTCGCGATTGATTCACATTATTACTTGGTTGCGATGAAATGGTAATTTCTAAACCTGGCAGATTTTCTTGCAACTGACTTTGAACATATTCAGCAATTCGTTTTCCTTGATCTGTATCTGCCGCCAGCAATGAAAGTTTCACTTTTTTACCGACATCCGCTTGGGCTTTCGTCCATTCAGCTTGGGCTTTTTTGACGTCATTTTTCAAATATTCGCCACTGTAAGCTCGGAAATCTTCATCTGTTTCTGGGTTCGCATAAAGTTTACTTGGAATCAATCCGTTGAGGGGTTTTGACCCATCGTTTAAGACACTTTGTGTTAAGGCTTCTTTATCAATTGCTTGGCCAATCGCTTTTCGTAAATGAACATTCGCTAATGGCGTTCCTTCTTTTTTGTTGAAATCTAAGAAGTAGTTGGCCACATCTGGATGACTGACATAGCCTGGATCCTCTTGATATTGTTGAACATATTGTCCGTTAATGCGAACTAAGTCTAGTTCATTCGCTTGATATAAGTTAATCCCAGTATTATCTTCTTTGATTGTACTAACCGCAACTTCTTCCAGTTTCACTTGATCCGCATCATAGTATTCTGGATTTTTTTTCAATGTCCAAGTATCTGAAGTCGCATCCCAATTGGCTAGCGTAAATGGCCCGCTATAAAGTAAATGTTCACTATCCAAGGCGTAATCTTTACCTTGCGCTTCGACAAATTTTTGATTTTGTGGCGCTAACCAAGCAATCGAAACGACTGCTAAGAAGGAAGGTTGGGCCTGTTTTAATTCAACAATGAATTCTTTGTCATTAGGGGCTGAAATCCCTAATTCATCGACTGACTTTTCACCGTTGCGTATTTCAAAACTATTTTTAACACTGTCTAGTAAATAGGCATTTGGTCCAATCGTCGCTGGTGTCACCAGTTTTTTCCAAGAATAAACAAAATCTTGGGCCGTGATTGGCTCGCCGTTGCTCCACTTAATCCCCTCCCGCAAGGTAAAGTGGTACTTGCGCCCATCGTCACTAATCTTGACATCTTTAGCTAGAGCTGGCACCGTGGCACTATCATCATCAAACCGATAAAGGCCTTCAAATAAATGTTGTGCCATTGTAAAGGTATTTTTATCTGTTGTTTGTGTTGTATCCAATGTTGAGATTGGTGCAGGTGAACTAATACTGATTTTTTGTTCAGCTGCTAAATTTCCCGAATCTACTTTCTCTGCCGCTTCTTTGGTTCCGCCACATGCGGCTAAAAGAAACCCTGTTGCAATCAAACCTACTACTTTTTTCCCCAATTTCATGTTGTTGCCCCCTCATATTTTTTAAACAAATAAAAAAAGCATTCGTCCTAAAAAGGACGAATGCTTATGCAATCGCGGTACCACCTTTGTTGATCTCTTCGCTAAAAAAGATCCGCTCGTTTCCAGTACAATCATACTGTAGCGCTATAACAGGCGCACCTGAATTGGTTTAAGCAAACGGCTTCAACCAACCTGTTCAAAGGCCATTTTCCCCTTTAACGTCACTACCTCTTCTCACCAAACGAGGCTCTCTGCAAGCTATTTTAAAAAGTACTTTCCTTCTCATCACATTTTGTTCTTTTATTTGTTTCATCAATCATACTGATTTACGGATAGTTTAGCAAACATTTTCGAGGCCGTCAACCACATTTTTAATTTAAAACTTTTTTGTTTTTCATCAAGAAGGTCGGGACAGAAGTGTTTAGCTCCGAGAAATAAGAAGAAATTTCCGAAAATTGTTCTTTAATTTTTGGAGAATTTCAGCTTATTTCCGAAGGAGTTGCTTTTGTTCCCGCCGTTTATCAGCTTTTAAGCCTAGGACAAAAATCCAAAGTGATTTTTGTCCTAGGCTTTTTTTTTACTCTAATCCTTTTTTAACATCTTCTATCATCAAATGCATTGATTCTAATCCACCACCGCTTAGATACCAAACATCTGGTTGAAGCATAATGACTTTATCATTTTTACCAGCATCGGTTTTTTGAATCAATTCGTTTGCAGCGACGTTATCTTTTGAATCGTCGCCACCAATTGCTTTGGTGCGATCTACCACAAAGAGAATCCCAGGATTTTTTTCTAAAACATATTCGTAAGAAACACTTTGCCCATGAGTGGAAGCTTCAATCTTATCGTCTGCTGCTTTGAAGCCAAATGTATCATGAATTAAACCGAAACGAGAGCCTTTTCCGTAAGCAGAAAGTTGTCCTTCGTTAACTAACACAACAAGCGCATTATTCGCGCTAGCTTCTGCTTGTTTTTTCACGTCAGCAATTTCTTTTTCTAAGCCGGTTATTTTTTCTTTGGCTACCTCTTCTTTATCAAAAATAGTGCCTAACGTTTCGATATTTTGTTTCGTTGATGCCCAAGGATTTTTGGCATCTACAGCTAAGTAAATGGTTGGCGCAATGGCTTTTAATTGTTCTTGATAGTCTTGTTGACGACCAGAGATAATAATTAAGTCTGGTTTTAGTTGATTGATTTTTTCTAAATCTGGTTCTTTAATGCCGCCTGCTGATTCAACTTTTTGGTATTTTTCTAAATATGCAGGGATATTTTTAGTTGGCGCACCTACCACGCGGTCACCGACACCTAGTGCGTCCATTGTATCCAAGGAACCATTATCAAAAACAACGACTTTCTGAGGATTTTTGGGAACGGTTAATTGACCATTGGTGTCTTTGACTGTGACTTCCGTTTTAGCTGTTGTTTCTGTTGTTGCAGAATCTGCTGTTTTTTTATTTGTTTGACAAGCACTTAACATTAACAGTCCCATTATTGAAACTGCCATCATTGCTAAAAATTTCTTTTTCATTCTTTTCCTCCAAAAACGTTATTTTTAAATTGCCCGATTTAGTGATAAAGACAAAAGCGTTTTCCTTCAATTTCACAAATCCGGATATTCATTTCATAAAGATCATTTAAAATACTTGTTTGAATAACTTCTTCTGTTGCGCCATGCGCATAGAGCTTTCCGCCTTTCATGGCGACAATTTCATCTGCATAGCTTGCGGCAAAATTAATATCATGTAGAACAATCAGAATCGTTTTTCCTAGTTCATCCACTAAGCGTTTAAGAATCTGCATCATTTGAACCGCATAATTCATGTCGAGGTTATTTAAGGGCTCATCCAATAAAATATAATCGGTATCTTGGGCTAAAATCATGGCAATATACGCCCTTTGTAATTGGCCCCCAGAAAGGGTATCAATGTATTCTTCCGCCATTTCAGTTAAGCCCAATTGTTCCAGTGCTTCTGTTACTTTTTCGTGGTCAGCGCTTTTTAAGCGACCTTTGGAATAAGGAAAACGACCAAAATTGACCAGTTCTCGCACAGTTAATTTAAGTTGTACACCGTTGGCTTGTTTTAAAAGGGCAATTTTTTGTGAAAAAGCTGATTGCTTCCAGGTTTTTACTTCTTGCTTGTCCAGATAAATTTCCCCGGTATCTTTGGGAATTAAGCGACTCATCATGGCTAGCAGCGTGCTTTTCCCAGCGCCATTTGGTCCAATAAAGGCCGTTAATTTGCCTTCAGAAATAGGTAAATCAATGTCTGAAACGACAAATTTATCGCCATATTTTTTTGATACATCACTCATCTGGATCATGTGCGTTGCTTCCTTTCTGCAATAATTTTCCATATAAAATAAACGCCCCCAACAAATTGAATCACGACACTGAGCGGGGTATTCAAATGAAAGACCTGTTCAACCATCAATTGACCGAACACCAATAAAAAGACTGCTATTAAACTCCCTGCCACAAACAGTTCTCGGTGGCGATAGGTTTTCATGAATTGATAACTCATATTGGCCACGATAAAACCTAAAAATGTAATCGGTCCCACTAATGCTGTTGATAAGCCGACCAGACTACTGATCAAACACAACAACACTAATTGAAACTGATTCACAGCAATCCCCAAATTCTGGGCTTGATGGTTCCCTAAATGTAAAACGTCTAAACGATAACTTTCCCGCCAAAGTATCCCACAAATCATGAGTACCGCCACACCAACGAAAACGAGATACTGACTATTGACGTTACCAAAACTGGCAAACAACTTTCCTTGGAGTAAATCGTATTCGTTAGGATCCATAATCACTTGTAAAAACGTACTAATACTACTGAAAAAAGTACCTAAAATCATGCCAATCATCAATAATAAAAATAAATCGGATTGATTTTTGCGTAATAGAAAATACGATAAACTAGTACTTAAAAACACCATTAAAAAGACGTTCATCAAAAACGAGCCAAGACTTACTTGACCTAACGCTTGTGCGCCTCCTAAAAGAAAAAATAACACCGTCTGCACAAAGACGTACAAGGAATCCATCCCTAAAATGTTTGGCGTTAGGAAATGATTTTGCGTGACTGTTTGAAAACTAATAGTTGAAAAAGCCGCAGCGATTCCGACAAAAATAAAAGCCAATAACTTTTTGCCTCGTAACGCCAAAGCAAAGGACCAATTGCCATAAGTGTTATAAGTTAAATAACAAAGGCTCACAATTACTACGGCAGCTAAAAGCAAAAGTAATGAAAGCCATTTTTTTAAAGGCCGTTTCATTGTTTGCGCCCCCTTAGTAATAATAAAATGAACAAAATGCTCCCTAATGTTCCGACAACCACGCTGACAGGAATTTCATAGGGGGCAATCAATACTCGTGCTAAAATATCACAGATTAACAAGAACAAACTCCCGCAAATCCCAGTTAACCACAAGGTATTTTTCATATGATCGCCATAACGTAAAGACACGAGATTGGGAATCACAACCCCTAAAAACGGAATATTCCCCACCATCAATAAAACGATGGCACTTGCTAAAGCAACCAGCGTCAAACCTAAAAACTGAATTCGCTGGTAATGGACGCCAAGACTATTTGCAAATGCTTCACCCATACCAACGACAGTGAAATGATAAGCAAATAAATAAATAACAAACCACAAAGGAATCATTAAAAATAACCATTCATAATTCCCTTTCATAACTGTGGAAAAATTTCCTTGTAACCAAGCAGACATATTTTGAACCAATTGGTATTGATAGGCAAAAAATGTGGCAATTGAACCTAGAATGTTACCAAACATCACGCCCACCAAAGGGACCATCACTTGATTCTTACTTGGTAATAATCGAATGAGCGCTAAGAATAACAAGGTCCCGCTTAGCGCAAAAATAAAAGCAATTGCCGTTCGATAGAGAAACGGAGCTGTTGGGAAAAATAACATTACGACTAAAATACCCAACCTTGCACTATCGGTTGTTCCAGCGACACTAGGAGCGACAAATTTATTTTGTGTGAGTTGCTGCATAATCAATCCAGAAATACTCATCGTACTACCAGCAATGATTAAACTCAACGTGCGGGGAACACGGGTGGTAAATAAAACAAATTGTTGCTGCGCATCTAATTGAAACAACTGAGAAAGTGCAATGTCCTTCACCCCTATCACTAATGACAATAAACTGAAAAGTAATAGTAGAACAAACAAACCAATCTTTTTCATGAGAAAACTCCATTTTTATTTAATTGAGAATGATTCTCATTCTTAATTACAGTGTATGAGAAAACCATCACAAATGCAACCACTTTTTTTCCTTTATTAAAAACTTCTTCTCAAGCCGACTGACCAACGACTTATCTAAGATATGCTATAATGGAGGGAAATGTTAGGAAAGGAGTGTTACTGAATGGCGAATGATGACTTACAACAACGTCTGGATAAAGGAATGTACGGTACGCCCCTCGTTAATCCTGAAGAACAACACAAATACATGGGCACATTTCGTGAACGCTGCCGTCTCTCCATGACCGTCGCTGAAATGAAAGATGCACAGAACCAAAAACATTTATTAGAAGAATTAGCGAAGCATCCTGAAGTTACAGTACTTTTAAATGGCGAAATCTCTTCTGACCTGCAAAGTACCTATATTAAATTATTAAATCAGCATGGCGCCACCTTTAAGATTGTTAACAATTTTGTGGAGAACAACCCTGACTCTCTCGGCTTACTGTTAGCTGAAAAACATGCAGTCGATGAACCTGTGATTGACGTTACAGAAAAATATCCTCAAGCAACAGAAACGCCAAAAGAAGAGCCAACAGCTAAAAAAGGCTTTTGGCAAAAGCTATTTCACTCATAAAAAGCTCAAGAAAAGTTATGAGTCATTGGATTGTTTAAACATAAGTTAGGAGCGCTTCCATTTATAATAGAATTGTGCTATTATAAAGATGAAAAAGAGAGGTATGCGGGTACATACCTCTCCTTTATACCAACGCCAGTTATAAGAACTGGTGGCTTACTGAGTTAAGTTTTTATTACTGTTTAACCGTTCGGCCTGTCAAGCTTATGAACGGTTATTTTTTATCGTTTTTCGTTGCTTCAAGGATACCGAAAATCAGTAGTGCAACAAATGCTGCAAAACTAATCATCAATTCCAATGCCGCTTCGATTGACAAAAAATGCTCCTTTCGTTAAAGTGCATCGGATACACATAGGCATCACCTGCCTCTCTAACTCAGAGCCACCGTCATACAACTTTCATTGGTAATAGTTTTAGTATAACCTATTGGGTTCACCAAGAAAACGTTTTTATAAAGAATACCGCCAAAAAATCTATTATGAATTTTTTGGCGGTATTCTTTTTTTATTGAACCACTTCTGGGTATAAAAGTTTTAAAACGTCCATTGTCAAGCGTCTACCCTGTCCAGCGTATGGATACACATGCATGTGCATGGCTGGATTAAAGTTCGCTTCGATAATCCCGTACGTTAAGCTATCACGTGTGCCTTTTACGTCTTTGTCAGGAATGATTAAATCAATGCCACAAATTTTGGCTCCTAAAGCAGCTACGGCCTCAATGGCGATTTGTTTATAACTATCATCAATGACATCGGTCATATCAATCGAATCCCCGCCCGTGCTAACATTAGAATTTTCTCGCAAGTACACGATTTGCTCTTTTTCTGGCACAGAATAGATAGTTAAACCTTGTTCTTTCAACATTAGTTTTTCTAAATCATTTAACTGGATTAACTCTAGTGGTGCACGGTGATTGGTCCCCCGCAATGGATCACTATTTTTAGCGGCCACCAATTCTTCTACAGTGTGTTTGCCATCTCCGGTAACATTGGCTGGCACGCGCAACATGATGGCTTTTACATCATTATCTAACACAAAGAACCGATATTCTGTTCCAGGTAAAAACTCTTCAATTAAAACCGCTGTGTCCTCTTTAAAAGCAATCCGTAACGCTTCCGTAAAGTCTTCCAACGAAGCGCCTTCTTTAAAAATGGTAATTCCTAAACCGTAATTCGTTGATTTTGGTTTCACGACAAACGCTTTATTGGCGTAGCGTAAATGTGCTTCTTGTGCCTCAATAAAAGATGAAAATTCTTCACCGCCAGGCACATGGAACCCTGCTGCAGACAAAATTTTCTTTGTCACGGTTTTGTTTTCCATAATCAATGGTACCACGTAGTTATCTTTGCTAGTCATGTTGGCATTTTTGACGTATTCAATGTGCTCGCCATGTTGCAGTTTCAAAAATTGCTCTTGTTCATCTAAAATTTCGATTTCCAAACCTTTTTGAATCGCATCAAATAAGAAAATTTGTGTGGATAATTCCATCTCACGGAAACCAGCTAATTGATAAGGGCGTTCAAAGGCCATACTTTGATATTGGTTTCCAAAAATATTTCCCAGTTCACTGTTGGAGTTTTCTTGAATAATCGTCCACATTTTGCCAGAAACGGTGTCTTGTGGATTCCGCAGTTGTTGATAATACTTACCGACAACTTCTTTGCCTTTACGAATGCCTAGAGCATCTAACATATCAATCATTTCTGAAAAAATCCGATCGCCTTCTGCAATTAACTTAATCGTTTCATGAGGATGACCAAGAGCCACCTGTTCATTAAAAATATCGCCAGTTTTTACCCATTCATCCGCTTCTTCTTTTTCATCTGTCCACAATAAATACAACATGAAATAATGTAAGAAATCCACAGTATCTTCCACAATGCCTAAACGCGAAAAAGGATTTAAGTCTAAATTACGCAACTCGATATAGCGAATACCTGTTTTAGGCAGATCAGACATTTGTTTCCCACCACGTAAGCGCACAGGCGCATAAAATTCTTTTTCTTCAGAAAGTAAACCATTTTCCACCATGCGATGAATATCTTCTAAATAGCGTTCCAATGAGGCATAAGATACTTTCACATTGTCATGATTTCTGTAGCCATACGTACTATTCCGAATACTGCGAATAGGTTCTTGTGGTTGGTCGTCATAGACTCTAAAGTAGCCGTCTTCACTAACTGGTGAAGCCCCAAAAAGATACGTAATTAACCAGCGATAACGTAAAAAGTTACGGGCAACTTTCATGTACACTTTCGTTTTAAATTGTTTGCAATCTGTCACTTCGGATTGTTCATCATATAATTGCTGAATCAGGGCTTGGTCATATTCAAAATTAAAATGAATTCCGCTGACCATTTGTTTTCGTTTGCCATACTCTTTTGCCAAATAACGACGATATAACACTGCATCATATTGATCTAATTTAGCAATTTTAATCTCTTCATCTTTTGTTGGTAATTGTGGCGGCATGCTTAACGGCCACAGCATTTCATCTTCTGGAATCGAACGACGAGCCACATCGTGAATGGCATCTAAAAAACGAAGCATTTCTGTGCCGCTATTTGCTACAGGCGTGATTAGTTCTAATTGTGTTTCACTAAAATCTGTTTGAATATATGGATGATAAGAACGGTTACCAAAAACCGTGGGATGATCAGTTGTCGCTAAAAGCCCTTCTCGTGTACTACGTTGGTTTTCTTTTTCTAAACCAAAACGAGCCATCAATACGTAAGGACGAACATTTTTCTTTTGCATTAATTCTCTATAATTCATCTTGTCGCCTTTCTTTCTACAAACTATCTGTTTCTCTTACTATTATATAGGAAAACGAGTAAATATGCTGTTTTTTTGAACGTTCGCTTGGGAATTTTCGAGACACTTTTAGAGAGCGCCTTTTTCCGTTATACTGAAAACAACTAGTTTATAGAAAGTGGGGATTACCCATGAAAAATCGTGCATTACTTTTAATTGACTTTCAAAAAGGCATCGAAAGTCCGACGCAGCAATTGTACCGTCTACCAGCAGTGTTGGATAAAGTCAATCAGCGTATTGCTGTCTACCGCCAACACCATGCGCCCATTATTTTTGTTCAACATGAAGAAATCGAATTACCTTTTGGCTCAGACTCTTGGCAACTTTTTGAAAAGCTGGATGCACAGCCCACAGATTTTTTCATCCGCAAAACACATGCGAATGCCTTTTACCAAACAAATTTAAATGATTTATTGACGGAACACGACATTCAAACGTTAGAAATCGCTGGTGTCCAAACCGAGTTTTGTGTGGACACTACAATTCGGATGGCTCATGGTTTAGGCTATACGTGTTTGATGACACCGAAAACCACTTCCACCTTGGATAATGGACATTTAACCGCGGCACAAATTATCCAACATCATGAAGCTATTTGGGCTGGCCGCTTTTTGACTTTTTTGAGCCTGTGACAAAAATCACTTTGGATTTTTGTTCCGGGCTCAAAACCTGATAAACGGCGGGAACAGAACCAACTCCTTCGGAAATAAGCCGAAATTCTCCAAAAATTAAAGAGCAATTTTCGGAAA
>k87-1391484_pt1 | contig 12679 bp, 13 predicted proteins | sample MGYA00084031_6733416 | MGnify analysis MGYA00084031
ACGAAAAATTCAATATATACTGAAAATATAAACCCCGCCTTCCTCCCACAGCTAAAGCAGCGGGCTTCCGGCGGATGTTCTCGTGAAACACGCTCCCTCTCTTATCATATATCAATTTTTCGCTCCAAAAAAATATTGAAAAATAACGATTATTCGTAATTAATTTATTTTGTCTTCTTTATTATATTATCACTTTACCAAATTAAAATGATCGTTTATGATGATAAAGTAAATTAGCTGTAGCAACGGTATTAACAAGGAGGACATACTATGGCAACAAAAAAATGGGGATTATGGATTTTAACCGCCTTTGTCGTCGGCAATATGATCGGCGGTGGCATATTTATGATTCCGGCAAGCCTAGCGCAAGTCGCCAGCCCAATGGGATCGGCTCTTGCCTGGATGACAACCGGATTGGGAGTTTTCATGATTGCGCTTGTGTTCGGCAGTTTAGTGACAAGAAAGCCGGAACTGAAAGCAGGGCCGCAAAGCTACGCGCAGGCGATGTTTTCCTCACCAAAAGCGGGGAACATCGCAGGCTACAGCATGGCGTGGGGATATTGGGCCGCAAACTGGGCGGCGACCGCGTCTGTCATTATTTCTTTCGCCGGCTATTTAAGCACATTTTTCCCGATTATGCAAAGCGACCGCATTTTCATTACGATCGGAACATTTCAATTAGAAACAGGCAAAGCGCTCACGTTTGCAGTTTGCACGGTCGTATTATGGGGGATTCAATGGATTCTCGCCCGCGATTTTCAACGCTCAGGAAGCATTAATATTTTGGCGACAGGTGCGAAAGTCATCGGTTTTTTCCTTTATATTATCGCGACTGTCTCGGTTTTTAACGCCGCAAATTTAGGCAGCGGATTTGCATTCATGGATGAAAAAGGACAAGCGGTATCCGTTCCAAGCCAAATCAACGGAGCGGCGATTACGATGCTGTGGGCGTTTATCGGCATTGAATCAGCTGTTATGCTGTCAAACCGCGCGAAATCACAAAAAGATGTAAAAAAAGCGACATTGCTTGGATTAATTATTTCGGTGCTTATTTACATGGGGATCACATTGTTAACGATGGGAGCTCTTTCGCAAGATGAGCTGCAGCAATCGCAAAAGCCGCTCGTGGACGCGCTACATGCGGTGATCGGCAGCAACGGCGCCTACATCATGGCAATCTTAGCGCTTATTTCCTTGTTCGGCTCGACGATCGGCTGGATTGTCGTCAGCTCGGAAGTTCCGTATCAAGCGGCAAAAGAAGGGCTGTTTCCTGCTTTCTTCGCGAAAACAAACCGAAACGGCAGCCCTGTCCGTTCTTTGTTTATTACCAATTTTATGACGCAAATTTTTCTATTTTCGACCGTATCAGGAACGGTGAACGAAGCGTACAATTTCGCGATTGTCGTCGCAACGCTCGCCTACTTAGTTCCGTATCTCGTTTCTGCATTATATCAGCTGAAATTAATTATAACGGGAGAAACGTATGAAAATGCAAAGCGCATTCGCATCCGAGACGGCATCATCACAACAGCGGCGCTAGCGTACTCGATTTGGGTCATCAAAACGGGAACGGCAGATTGGCATACATTTTTCTTAGGAATTGGTCTATTTGTGGCTGGGTTAATCTTATATCCATTGCTTATGAAACAAAAACCGAGCGATGATCATAAACAGACAGAGCTAAAAGAGGCGTAAAGGGGCCAATGAAAATCTTGGTCCCTTTTGTTTTTATTTTCTCCCCACTATCTTATTCGCCGGCTCATTATCGAACTCTACTTTTTTCATTCAAGATCCGCCTCTTTCTCTATATTAAACCATTTGTTGGTATACAGTATCTTTCCAAACATACCCTCGATCATCTAGTTCAATGAATCTGGCGATGTACGATTCTTTTGGAATATGGCTCAATATGTGCCTTAAACGCTCATACTGGTATTCGATAAACTTTTCGATGGAAGCGTCGCGATCGTGCAATGTCCCATCCAAATCAAATATAACTGCTTTTACCATTATCTATCGTTTCCTTTCTTATCCTAAATTATGAAAGAGAACAGAGCAAATCCTTGTTTTTTATAGACGGAGTCAAGTATTCATGGAGATTTTTTGTACAATGAAGTCCAACATTTTTTGCGAGCGTTTTCCATGATTTTGTGTTTTCTTTTGATGTCGCTTCAATGCCTAGGTATCCATTTTGAAATTTTTCATAACCATTTCGCTGCAATTACCCAGTGCGGCCTAGAATATCTTAAAACCCATCTAATTGGCAAAAAGGTATTAAAATTTTGTCAATAATGCCGATATTTATATTAAGGGAAGTAACACGTGATAATGATGAGAAAAGTTCTTGTTCGACTTACCATGTTTTTCTTATTGATCCCTTTTGCAGCGCAAACCAATATTAATTATACCAAAATTTTCATCTAATGGTATCGATCTTTCCAAAGTTTAAATGAGAAGTTGGATCGCTTCACAACATTTACCATTTCGCTTATTCCATCTATCATGGGCAAAAGAAGGTGTTGGGAATGAAAATTAATTCGAATCCATTAAATGGTTACACCTTAAATTCAACTCATGTCTACAAGTTAAACGGCAACAGCAATAACCATCATTCATTGTTTAAACAGCCAGTGCGCGACGGTGGACTAAACTTGGATAAATTAACGCTATCATCGATCCAAAAGGGATATCCGGTTGGAGGTCTCAAAATCGAAAGAGCTGAAAAAACAGTTGCCTCCGTTTATTATTACAATTACTTTTCCGTAGAGAATATGACGGGTTTGACAGAAGAAGAAAAAAATCGGATCAATGAGGCGATTACAGCGGCAACATATATCGATCCCAAATATTTTACCGGCGGATCGACGAGTGACCAATTTGCCATGGCCATGGCACAGATAAAAGCAAAACTGGATTTTGTCGCTGAACATATTGTTCCTGAGCAATTTAAAGATCAAATGATGAAGGCGACCAATCAATTTATCGATGACAAATTCGCTGTATACAATGATCAAATGTTAAAAATTCAACAAGCCATTTATGATATGTATAAGGACCAATCCGGACCATTGAAACGTATTTCTGAATCCGCTTTCCAACAAATTCAGGCGATAAAAGATGGCCATAGTGCCATACAAAAAGAACAAACATATTATCTCTCCTTATTCTCCCAGCTTAATGGCGCTGACGAAAGCGAATTTGTCCAAAAGTATGAAAATGTGATGAAAGAATATAAAGAAGGTCAAGAAGGGGCTTCTCAGGGGGATGATTTCACGAAAAAACGAGTGGACCGAAATATTCGCCTATTAAGAGAAATGTGGAACCACTTTATCGACCACCTTTCTGGCTTTGACCATTATCGTGTCCCAACTGGGGAAACCCCTCTGTTCGATAAAACTGTGTAAGATGCTATTTACGGGAGTTACGCTCAGGGAGACGAAAGGTTGCTTTCGTCGTGGAACTGAGAAACTCCCTCTTCAAGTGTTATAAGTGGCGAGTAGTTCATATAAAGTAGGTTCTGAATAATGTGCTAATTTGCACCTATCTTGACGAGCATCTTTCGTCGTTCCCCGATATCATTTTCTATTTTTACAAAATATAGAAATTGTTAAAAACCTCAAAACAAACTAACGGGCCCAGTTTAATACGACATGCTTCCTGCGACAATCAAGCCGACAATAATAGAAATGGCAAATAAGCTAAGCCCAACTGCGAGATTGCCTTCCTCGACTTTTTTAGCTAAGTTTGTTTTTGGCGTGAAGATGTACTCGAGCGCAAAATACACGAGAATTTGCGTGATAATGCCAATGACACCCCATAGAAGAGCATCAGGCAAACTGACGCTGTTGCTCCAGGCGGCATAAATGACAATCGCCAATCCTAGCGCTTTTCCCCACAATTTCAACGCTACGGCCATATTGCCTTGGCGAATGAGTTCACGCTCGGAAAACTTGCCGATACGTCACTCCCTCTTTTACAAAAAAATCGCATTCGCGTCGGGCAATAATTTGCGGCAAGTCGATTGATTCATAAAAATAAAGCAAGCGATAATTTTCCTCGCCAAGCCATAGCCGATACTCCAATCGATTCATGATATTTCCCGCCTTTCCAAATCTGATGCAACTACTAATACGGATATGATGGGAATTGGTTCCATTATTCATGAATGGTATTTTCCAATTTAATTGCCGCCACTTCCTTCAAAGTTATTATTGTGAATTTGAAGGAAATATACTTGATGCAGTCAGACTTACTCGGGAAGATACCTGCTTTAGCGGCGGCAAAATATGAATCCGCATCGGTTGCCATTTCCTCTAAGTATCACGCTATTTTCTGTTACACTTCAATAACTTCTTTAAAGCGGGCCACCCGCTGCATCCATTCTTCTACCGTCGCTAAATAAATACGGACCGGTGTTTTCGGATGCGGCGTATACTCGACAAGCCACACTCCGTTTTGAGATGGAAGAAAAAAGAAAAGATCTCTCATATGATAAAGCACATTCTCCATATAGAGATCGGGCGAGAGATTATCCGTTCCATTAGGGAAATGAAAGGTAGTGAGATTGTATAAATATCGGTTTTTCGCTTCAAGATCCTCAAGGAAATGTTCGAAGCTTCTTTTTTCCTCGTCCGTAAATTCACTTTTCTTCTTAACTTTGTCTACTTTTTTCGGTTCGTTCAGCCAGTCGAACGCTTTCTCGGTCAGAAAAAATTGTTCTACAGGCACGGAATCTCCCGATGAAAATGAATAATACTCACGAATTTGATCTAAAATTTCGTCAAATGTTACGTAATAAAACTCATGAATAATATCTTTATATATAATATGCGCCAACCAGTCGTCCCCTTCGTAATGATGGAACATTAGCGCCCTTTTGCGCGGCATGTCCGTCCCTCTTATGATCCATTTTGACTGCACATAACGATTGATAAATGTTTTCATTTCATCGGATATTGGTTCTTCGCCACGCTCAGCTTTTTCATCATCGATAATCCCCTTTAAAATAAGCTGATGCTCCGCTGTCTCCAAAATTGCTTTCCATTCTTTTTCGCTCCTTTTTCCAAACGTTGCTGCTCCTATCCCTTTAGCAACACCGGGATAATCACATACCCCCACCAACAGCATCAATTCTGCCGTTGTACACGTCATGACAAGCTCCATCCTGCTTCCTCTCTTTCCTCTTTCCTATCCGTTTTCTCTAACATTGCTGATTGCCAATCTGAAAACTTTGTTCCATCGGTTATATGTGCCCCAATAACAGTAATTTCAATAGATTGCGCAGCAACAGCCATATAATGCCATATACTGCTGCCCCAACAACCGTAAAAACAGCATATAACAATTTCCGAATCAAAAACGGAAAAGGAGACACTCTTTTATACAGATAAACAGGAAACCATAAAAACAAATTGTATATTAGATTAAATATCTTCTCCCACAGCGCTTCCGGATGTTTTTCATAGCCTAAGTCATAATAATATACAATTAAATTAGCACCTAAAAAGACAGCAACAGCAGTGCTAAACTGCGATATGAAAATAAACCCCAATGTATAATCGAGAAGAGTAATCCATGTATGTGGTTCCGATAATAGAAACCATAGGTCTGACAATAGAAACCTGAAATCTGATGTCATCAATATATGCCTCCTTAAAACTATCGCTAGCTAAACCACTTTTTTATTGATGCTGGTATTTCTGTCTTTTTCATTGCGTCTACCGCCTTGTCACCAACGTTTTTAACGGCATCTACAGCCTCGTCAACTACTTTTCCTCCAACGTCCTTTATTTTATCGCCAAACAGCGAACTAACGGTTCCGCCTACAAACGCTCCAGCCGCCCCGCCTATAATCATCCCTGGCGGTCCTCCTATACTGCCGATCATGATTCCCACTCTTGTGCCTACGTTTATAGCAAACATATCCAATGCTGCTCCAGTAAAAACACGACCAACTCTTTCTGCCGAACTTTTATTTTGATTTTCCGGACTTACATACTCTGTTATATTGGCACCAATAGTAATGAGAGTCCCAACTCCAGGTATATGCTTTGCTGCTTTGTGCATTCCCTTCGCTTTCGTTGCAGCTTCAGCTGTTTCTTTAACCCCTGCCGATACCCGGTCTATCAATGCATTTCTGAACTCTTCCCCGGTCAATATGCCTTCAATATTTTTAGGGTATCCTGCCATATGTTTAATAAAGTCTGATGGACTCCGGTAACTAGAAAAAATTTTATGCAATATTTTTTCATACCAACTAACAGGTTCTTTTCTCATCACTTTGATAATGAATTTAGCCAGGGGCGATTCGTGCTTTGTTTCGCTTGTCCATGAAGGGGGGAGCTTTCACCGCGAATCGATAGTCGCCTTTTATTTTTTGCCATAAGGTCGGTGCTTGACGAATATATTTTATTTGCAAACCTTTCGCTACTTGCATGGAAGCGAGAAACGCCACAAGTCTTGTGCCAATAATGATATTATCTCCTGTACTTAATTTTTCGTTTATTGTGGCGAAAAAATCAGTGAAAGGATATGCCCTTTCCTTCATTTCATCCTTTCGCAATTTAACCGTCATCGTTCTATAATCTGGATGACTGTTTAGCTTATCCATGTTAAACGATAAAACCGAAAAATCTCCTTGGCAAAACATCGACTCGATAAGCGCAATATAATTTTTCATGATTTGAAGATCAGCTTCCAGGCCGCTTAATTCTTTCATCTGTTCGGAATCAAACTTCCGCAAATCTTCCACTGTTTCTGCCGCATAATCTTCCGCTTTTTTTAATCCGTGCATAAAACGCTGATCGTCTAATCTTGTCAAGTAAACGATATCGTTTACTTCATTCATATAACCATTGGCCTCGTCGACTAAGTCCTTGACGGTGTTTTTCATTCGCTGTAATGCTAAAGCAATCTCATATTCCAAAAAGCTTTCGCGAATAAATCCGTTATTTGCCGGTTCTAAATTATTCAGTGATTTTCCTAAGTTAACGAGAAATCTTTGATAGTTATCGATGAAATTTTCGAGAAACCGTAAAAACGGAACGTGGCACTCGTTATAAAAAAAGCGAATAGCCTTGGCACCTTCACCAGCGTAAAAAGACTCGGAATGTGTAAATGATTGCATATCATCTTTAATGTTATTTATTTGTTCCTTTTGCACTTTTAATATGGCTTTTAATTCCTTGACGCCATTTTCTAAATCAGAAACATCTAAGACTCTCACTCATTTCTCTCCCCTTTGGCTCTTTCCGATAATAGAGGAACTTATCGCTTGGTCCGTTTCCTTCATGGCGTCAAGAGAACGAAAGGTGGATTGTATATTAGAAAGCAGGAGCGTTTTATATTTTTCTAAAAGATGACGTAGTTCGCCATTAAGTTCATCCAATTTCCTCACAACATCTAGCTCATTTTCTCCGGCTATAGACGAAAGATAGGAAATATTTAACGCTTCCGTGGTGTTTTGCAGTTGACGAAGCTTTTTTTCTACCTGTGCAAATCGTATATGGATTTCGCCATTCACTCACAACTCCCCCCTCTTTTTCAATCCGCTTCATCGCTTTAAACAAACATTAAAACATCAATAAATAATTAATTGCCTCCTACTACTCTGCTCGCTGTGCTTCTAGTTGCGCAATCATTTGTCTAATCAAATTAATTTCTTCCTTGATGTCACTCGCCTTCGCTGAAAGCTGATCGAACACTACGGAAAACTGTTGTTCCATCATATCTTGATAGGATTCCAACATCTCTTCATTTCTGATTTGCTGGAATTTTTCTGCCTTCTTTCCGTTCCACGTGTTAGACGAGAGTTCAGGATCCATTATAAAACGCTGGTAAGCTTGGAACTCCGCCTGCGAACTTAACAACTTTGCTTCACAATGGTAAATACGCTGTAACTCTTCTTCCTTCTTGCGCAATAAAGAGTAATAGTAAGCAAGGGTCATACAACGGTCCTCCTACATTAATAAAACTCCTACTTTTAGTAGGTAACCAGATTTACTATATCATGGAAATATACCCACAAAAAGAGAGGAAAGGTGGATTCCTTTCCTTTTTATTTAAGGACTTTGAGACTAATAAATGTGTTTAGTTATTATTTTTTATGTCTACAGCTTGCAAAAATTAGTACTATTATCCCTTACATTATTGATAGACAACGCAATTGCGCACAATAAAATCATACAGCAAGCCACTTCAGTCTACATATTGCAGGGTTCTTCAAACATATACCAACGGTGTCCAATCAAGTCTATGAAGTTCGACAACAACTTTTGCACAATTCTTCAAAAGATATTGGTATCCTTTTACATGAATTCCACCTATTTTGCTATGCTCCTTTCAAGGCAAAAAATAAAGAACCTCCCTTAGAAAAAGGGAGGCTCTCGCTTACTTTACATCATACCCTTGTTCTTCAATGGCTTCTTTCAATTGGTCCAAGCTGACTTTCGTTTCATCGTAATCGACATCGACCGTGCCTTTATCGAGATGCACTTCGACGCGGCTGACTCCTTCTAGCTCTTGTAAAGCGTTCGTCACGGCCATTTTGCAATGGTTGCATGTCATTCCTTGCACTTGTAATGTCGTTGTCATAATGGATTCCTCCTTGTTTTTATAGTTTCACGCGTTTTAGGCGAAGCGCATTTGTCACTACCGATACGGAGCTGAACGCCATCGCCGCTCCGGCAATCCACGGCTCCAACAGCCCCGCGGCGGCAACCGGAATGCCGATCGTATTGTAAAACAGCGCCCAAAACAAGTTTTGCCGAATGTTTGTCATTGTTTTGCGGCTTAATTCGACCGCTTTCGGAATATGCGCCAAATCGCCGCCGACTAATGTGACATCGGCCGTTTCGATGGCGACATCGGTTCCTGTGCCGATAGCCATGCCGATATCTGCTTTCGCTAGCGCCGGAGCGTCATTAATGCCATCGCCGACCATCGCCACTCGTTTTCCTTCTCGCTGCAATTTTTCAACGATGTTTGCTTTATCTTCCGGAAGCACTTCAGCGTATACATGATCGATTCCCGCTTGTTCGGCGATCGCTTTCGCCGTCCGTTCATTGTCGCCTGTGACCATGTAGACGTCAATTCCCATTTGTTTTAATGCACGGATCGCTTCTTTTGCGTTTTCTTTGATCGTATCAGCGACGGCGATGATGCCGGCAAGCTGCCCATCGATGGCGACAAACATTGCTGTTTTTCCTTCTGTTTCCAATTGCACCATTTTCTCTTCATGTTGCGACATGTCGACGTTATTTTCTTTCATTAATTTTCTCGTTCCAACGAGAACGCGTTTGCCATCGACTGCCGCTTCAATGCCGTGGCCTGCAAGCGCCGTAAAGCGCTCAAGCGGCTTCACCGGAATTTGTTTCCGCTTCCCATATTCGACAATCGCCTGCGCGAGCGGATGTTCAGAGCCACTTTCCGCCGACACGGCATAATCAAGCATTCCTTCTTGAAACGCAATGACATCCGTTACTTCTGGTTTTCCTTTCGTCACCGTTCCAGTTTTATCCAACAGCACTGCGTTGATTTTATGCGTTTCCTCTAGATATTCGCCTCCTTTAAAGAGAACGCCGTGTTCCGCCCCTTTTCCGGTGCCGACCATGATCGATGTCGGCGTGGCAAGACCGAGAGCGCACGGACAGGCGATGACAAGCACAGCGATGCCGACTTCCAACGCTTTTGGCAAATCGCCCGGCGCGACAAAAAAGTACCAGACAACAAACGCCAACACGGCGATGCCAACAACAATTGGAACGAAAATTCCCGAAATAACGTCGGCCAGCCGCTGAATCGGCGCTTTTGAGCCTTGCGCTTCTTCGACGATTTTCACGATATTTGCCAATGCTGTGTCTTTCCCGACCTTTTCCGCCCGAATCGTCAGAGTGCCTGTCGTGTTGATCGTTGCGCCGATGACGCGGTCGCCTTCTTTTTTATCCGCCGGAATCGATTCCCCTGTAATCATCGATTCATCAACAGCAGATGCGCCTGCAATCACGATACCGTCTACCGGTATTTTTTCTCCCGGCTTGACGATAATCGTGTCACCGACCGCTACTTGTTCGAGCGGAACTTTGACTTCTTTTCCGTCGCGAACAACGAGCGCTTCTTTCGCCTGCAAGCTTAACAGTTTTGAAATCGCTTCGGTCGTCCGTCCTTTCGCGCGCGCCTCAAAATATTTTCCGACAAGCACGAGCGTGATGAGCACCGCGCTTGTTTCAAAATATAAATTCGGCATATAGTGCGCGTTGCCAATCGTTTTCACCGCTTCCGCCAAGCTGTAAAAATAAGCAGCAGAAGTGCCAAGCGCAACAAGGACGTCCATGTTCGCGCTTTTGTTTCTTAACGCGCGATACGCGCCGACGTAGAAAGGACCGCCGATATAAAACTGCACAGGTGTCGCGAACAAAAGCTGCACCCATGGATTCATCAGCCAAGCAGGCATCGGCAAGCCAAGGTCAAACGGCAGATGCGCGATCATCGTATAGAGAAGCGGAAGCGATAACACGATGGAAATCGTAAGTTGCCGCTGTTTTTGCTTCAGTTGTTCTTCTTTAAACCCTGCGCTCTCTTCATCCTTCCGCACTTGCCCTTTATAGCCAAGCTTTTTTATTTTTTCTAAAATCGCTTCGACCGATGTGATGCCTTCCTTATATTCGACAACCGCGCTGTTTGTTGCCAAATTGACCGTGGCGCGTTCCACGCCTTCCATGCGTTGCAGCCCTTTTTCGATGCGCGCCGCACAAGCAGCGCACGTCATACCTTCAATATCGAGCATGACCTTTTCGGTGGCAACGCCGTATCCGAGCTTTTCAATTTTTTCTTGAATATCGCGAACGCTTTGTTTCGCCGGATCATACTCGATCGTCGCTTTTTCCATCGCTAAATTGACGTTTGCTTCGACCCCGTCCATCCTATTGAGCGCTTTTTCGATGCGGCTCGAGCAGGCGGCGCACGTCATGCCGGTAATATGCAACGTCACATGCTTTTTCTCGTCCATCGCGCTTCCCTCCCTATTTGGAAAATTGGCTGATCACGGTCATTAACTCCTGAATCGATTCATCGCCGCTGCCTTCGCGAATCGCTTTGGCGACGCAATGACGGACGTGCCGTTCCAACAAGTGCAATCCGACTTTATGCAGCGCTGCTTCAATCGCAGAGATTTGGATTAAAATATCGATACAATACCGGTTGTCCTCCACCATTTTTTGCACGCCGCGCACTTGCCCTTCAATGCGCTTCAATCTTTTTACAATATTTTCTATTTCCTCTTCCGTGCGCGGAACCATTTTAGGATTAGGATGATGCTCCTCACATTGATTCATGCATTTCACCTCATTCCATCGTTCTATATACATTATACGGGTAATGGGTATAAATCGCAATGAGAATGATTTAATTTTTTCTATCGCAAAGCTCTTTTATTTGCTTCACCGTTACCGCTTGTTCTTGATAACTATCGATACCTTTCTCTTTACGAATTTTCACATACAAGCACATCGATTGGCTAAAAATGATTATATTGACCGCCCATAAACATTGATTTTATTTTTAATTGAAACTACATGGTCGTAACACTATTGGCATGTGGAAAATCACGTTCAATTTTGCAAGCAAAATGAAATCGTCAAGTTAAGTCCAAATTATTGTGTAAAATTCCATTACTAGCACAGTAAATAAGATTTATGGGAAAATAAAATCGCTTTTTACCGTTTTGTTTTGACACAATTTTGCGGACTTGATCAATCGTCATTGAATGAAAATTAAAGGTCATGTACAACAAAAAAATGAAAATCGGTAGTGAATGTGGTCGTTAGGGATATCGATTGAAAAACCAAAAAGCCGTATCCCTTGATACATAAGGGATTACGGCTATATATTTAATTTCCATGCTTTCAAAAGAAGCGAGATTAACGAAGATTGAATCCTTTTCCTTCCACGAATTCTTTCATATACATGCGAGCAGGGTTGCTGAGCATGTTGGCCATCTGCCCGGTCCATGTGTCGCGTCGTTTGCCGTTTGTGCGTTTTATGTAATACGCCGATACGGTGTCATTATATTGCCGCAATTGTGATTCGAACTTTGTCCGGTCTTGCTCGTACGTTTCTTCGTGATACACGTGTTCAAACGGCAAGCGCGGTTTTTTGTCCGGTTGCTGCGCCGGATAGCCGACAGCCAGCCCGAAGAGAGGAATGACCCGTTTCGGCACTTTCAGCAGCTTGCACACTTCCGGCAAGTTGTTGCGCAACCCGCCAATATAGCAAATGCCAAGCCCCATCGATTCAGCGGCGATAGCTGCGTTTTGCGCCGCCAATGCCGCATCGATGAGCGCGACCATAAATTTTTCCGTGCTCTCAAGCGATGGCAGCACATCTTTCTGTTCCATTTCACCAGCCACTTCATGACGGTGAAGATCGGCGCAAAATACGAAGAAATGGCCATTATGTTCGACATAAGACTGATTTCCCGCTAGTTCGGCAAGCTTTCGTTTCGTCTCTTTATTCTTTACCCCAATGATCGAATACGCTTGCACAAAGCTTGATGTCGACGCCGCTTGCGCGCATTCGACGATCGTGCGAATTTGCTCGTCCGTTAACGGACGGTCTTCAAATTTGCGGATCGAACGGTGCTGCAAAATCGTTTCAATAACTGGATTCATCATGAATGCCCCCT
>k87-56332_pt1 | contig 12676 bp, 8 predicted proteins | sample MGYA00084031_6733416 | MGnify analysis MGYA00084031
GGCGGGCCCGCCCTTGCCGGACACCAGCTCCTTCCCGTTCCACCGCAGCGAGTGACCGTCCACCACGGCCGCTCCTTTGAGGCTCCCCGCGTCCGCGGCGCGGACAAGGGCCGCCCGCCCCGCAAATTGGAGAGAGAAATCCGAATCAGCGGACGCCCGATCGGTTTCATCGTTCCACCGGAAGCCAATCACATCGTTCACGCCCTGCCCTGTCACGGTAAGCTGCCAGAGGCTGCCATCGTCCCCAACCCGCAGCTGCACCTCCACGGACGCGCTGTTGCCCGTCGCAAAGGGGATCAGCAGTGTGGCTAAGCGCACGAGTCGGCGTCCTTTTACTCGCAACACGACGGTGGGAGCAGGGATATCCTCGCGCGTGCGCTGGCCTCCTCCCGCGATCCATCCCTGGACCGGCGAATGCTGGCCGGTCACGATCGCAATCTCCACCTGCTCCGGACTGGCAGGGATGAGCTCGAGATTTGGCAGCCCGAGGCGGTTCGACCTCACCCGGTTCTTCCCGGCGTCAATCTGAAGGCGCATCGGCGTGAAATGAAAGAGCGCCTCCGCGGTGAGCTCCAACGGCTTTTCCTCCGGGTTCATGACGGCGATCTCATCAAAGATGCACCAGTAGTCGGGCCTCACAAAAAGGACGGCGCGCCGGTGCCGGATGTCCTGGTCAAGCCCCCGGTAACCGGACCGGTACTGCGACATCACAAAATCGGCCACGCGGCCACACGCCCACAGGTTCTCCCCCCGGACGCTTTGCACGTACTGCTTCCGGCTCTCCGTGTGGCGCCGGTTCTGGGGACGGCCGTTCACCAGCACCGTGTTGTGCGAAAACGTGTCGCGGTAGTATTCGGTCCAGGCCTCGCGCATGTAGCTGGTGATTCCGGGATCGACGATAAAGGGCGTGCCGAAAGCGTAGAGTTCGAAGCTCAGCTTATCTTCATGCTGGTGCCCTGCTCCGAAGGGGCCGCCGTCGAAGAGGAAGTACTTATCCTGCGGATTCCACCCCGTGCGCATCACGTAAACCCCGCTGTCCTCGAAGGCCTTGGAACCGCCGGCCGGGGGCTCTCCCTTCGCGCCGCGGGTCGCTACCCATTCCATGTCGGCCCTTCCCAGCAGCTCGGCGCCTTTGGCGAGCCAGGCCGTCGGCCGGGAGTGAATGCCGCCCGAATCGTTCAAAGAGGGAAGCGTGCCGTCGGGGCGAGTGATGTGCATCACGTATTCGAACATGCCTTCGAGACGCTCCCGGTAGATGGCCGGCAGCTCATACCCATTCAGTTGGGCGATCTGGTAGGGCTCGGCGAATCCGTTTCCCGACATGATGTGGTAGCCGGGCGCCACCTCGTGCTGCACGCCGTCGGGGTAAACCTGTCTTTCGATCTCCTGAACCAGCCTGGCAAACCCTTCCTCACGCCACAGGGGCGCCCGCCGGAATCCGGGGAAGAGCATCCCCAGCGTCGCGAGGGCTTGCGATTCCACAATGAGCCAGTTGTTGCTGTTCGTCGTCGAGAAATGGTACAAGTGCTGTGCGTGAGCCCACATCGCCTTCAGCATCTTGATCAAGGTCTCGTCCCTAAAATCCTCCGACTGCAGGACGGCGAAGAACACGTCCAGCCAGGCGCCGTAAATGCGCACGGCGGTGCTGAGCGTCTCCCACGCGGGATCGCCTCCGCCGTTGTTCCCAATCGGCTCGGGCGTCGCGTCGATCCAAGAGCCGATGAGATAGTCCAGCTCCGCGACGTACTTGCGCCTGCCGGTCTCCAGGTACGCTTTGACCAGCTCCGTCATCCAGGCGTGGCGATTAAACGCGTGCATCCACTCGAGGTACCCGATGGGGTTCGCGCGCCAGTCGATCACTTCGCCCAGCGGCTGATTCAAGATGACGTGATTGCAGATCTGGTCGGCGGTGGCAGTGTCAAAGGGGCGCTCCCAGGCGGGAAACCGGGGGTAAATGTGCCGGGGCTCTTTGCGCCGGCGAAAATGCTGGACCAGCGCCCGCTTGGCCTTGTCGATCTCGCCCCGCTGCAGCGCCGCCGCGACCTGTTCGAGCCCGGGCCTTGTGAGGTCCAACTCGTCAAAGAGCCCCCGGTCGGTAAGGCGCGGGCCCGGGGCACGCTTGCGCTTTTGCAAGATCAGATCGCCAAGCCGCGCTTCGCCCTTGTCCACGCCGACACTGATAACGAGCCGTTCGACGGAGCTCCAGCCGTCGGGGATGCCATAGATCAGGAAGTTTTCATAGGGAAGCTCGAGCACGCGCCAACCGTGCCAGGGCTCCCGGCAGCGCGTGCCCAGGGGGTAGGTGAGAAAGATGTAATCTTGGTCTTGGATGCCCTCGGTATGGGTGCTCATGTAGATTGTGACCGACAGGCTTCCTCCGGCCCCCTCGCCGATCCAGACGGGCACAGCCAGCTGGTCGTAATCATTCCAATTCGTTATCGATGGCCTGAGCTCGAGGCGCACCCTTGAGCCCAAGGCCAGGCTGGGATTCCCCTTCTTCCACCCCGTCCGTTCCCGGACCGCTGCGCTGCGCGGCGTCGGACCGTGAAGCCCCCCCGGCAGGTCGCCCGAAACCTTGCCCAGCCCGCTTTGCTGCGCCATCTCCTCCACTGACATAAGCAAAGTTTCAGCGACAACCTCGTCGAGTCTGAGCTCGGGAGTGGGGAAAGATTCGTGCACTTTCACGAACTCCATCGTCACCTTTCTCCTCTCGGACCTCGAGCTTTACCGCTCCTGCCAAAACCGGTCAATCTCGAGCTGCTGGGCTTCGTGCATTTGCAAAAGGGCCGTCATGGGTGCCACCTCGCCGCGCAAAGCTTGAACGAGGATAGGAGCCGCTTGGCTGCGTCCAGGGAAGAAGCCGGGAGGACGCGAGAACTCTGCAATGCGGTAAAGCGGCGCAAATTGCTCGACGTGGGGTTCGCCGCTGAGCGCGACATCCTGCCGCACGGGCCCGTAATTGTTAAGCCTGGCGTAGGCATGTTGCACCTCGGGACTTAGAAGGACTTTGATGAGTTCCCAGGCCAGGTCCGGATTCTTCGATTGCTCCGTGATGACAAAGCCGTCGACGAATGTCAGCGTCACCGGAACATGCGCGGGGCTGCGCCGCGGCGAGTAAACCACAAGGTCCTCAATATCACCGTTCAACTCTTTCCAAGCAGAGAAGGTTTGCACGACCACCCGGGCAATCCCCACCCGTCCCTGGGGGAAAGCCCCTTGAGTGACCGGCTGGGTCACGCCGGGCCCCCGGCCCAGTTGATAAAGCTCCTTCATGATTTCCAACGCTTCAAGCCCCAGGTCCCCTAGGATCGTCGACGTGCGCCAATCTTCAGAGGCGACGCTGCCCCCGTTTTGTTGCAAGAACCAGTCAAACTCTGAACCTACCTGCGGCGGATTCCACTCCGTTTCAAACCCTGAGCGAATGACCGCCCCATCGGAATCGATCTGTGTCAGGCGTCTGGCCCACTCCAGCAACTCTTCCCAGCTTTGGGGAGGTACATCCGCGGGAAGGCCCACCTCAGAAGCAGCGCGCCGACTATACCCGAATCCGCGCGGGGCTCCGACGTAGGGGACGCCGCGCAACACGCCGTTTACGTCCCGCTGATTGAGCCACATCGGCTCCGGGATCTGGTGGCGGTCCTCCCATTCACTGACGTAATCCTCGAGCGAAATCGCCCATTGAGTATTGCCACTGCCGACGATGATGTCCGGACCGACGCCAGCAGCGAACGCAACGGCGAGTTTCTCCTCGCGCTGAGTTCCCCAACCGATCGCTAGATCTTCAATCACCACGTTGTGCTTCTTTTCAAACTCCGGGAATATATTCTCCCGCAGCCAAGCTTGCGTTTGGACGTTCGTCCCTGAGTGCCAAAAGGTGATCACGTCTTGGGCGGACACATCGGACGAAGTCGTGACGAGCCACGCCACGACGACCGCCGCAGCCATGCCCGCAACACGCCGGCCAAGCATTGAGCGCATCCTCCCCCGCAATTCGTTCGAAAAGAGATATCTAATCACATGTCGTTAAGGATTCCGAGTTGCCTCCCTCCTTTTTGTTCCTTTTTTCACGCCCTCTTCGAGGGCTGCTTGCGGGGGATCGACTGCAGTGAAATCAAGAAATACGGTGAAAATACGACGATCCGCCGGCCCTCACCGGGTGAGGCGCCGCCGGATCGTCACGTGAAGCTCATTTCAGCGATGTTGTATCCCAGTCGATTCTCTTTTCGTCGCGTCTGCTCTTAATAAGCCGTCCAGCCCGCGTCGGCCACCACGACGGCGCCGTTCACAAAGCTCGACTCGTCCGACGCGAGAAAGAGGGCCACCCGGGCGATCTCCTCCGGCTGGCCGATGCGGGGGTTCAGCGCCATCCCCGCGCCCGCCCTTTCCGCTCCGAACGGGGACGGGCTCGCCATGGTGGCAGTAATGTTGGTTTCGACTCCGCCGGGCGCGATGGCGTTGCAGCGGATGCCCGACGTCGCGTATTGAAACGCCGCGTTGCGGGTCAGGCCGACCAAGGCATGTTTCGAGGCCGTGTAGGCGGCTCCCGCCCGGGAGCCGGCAAGCCCCCCCACCGATGCGATGTTAATGATGTTGCCCTTTCCCTTTGGCAAGAAAACGGTCAGGGCCTTCCTCATTGCTCGCATCGGTCCCGTGGCGTTGACGGCCATCACCCGTTCCCACAAATCGTCCGTCAACTCGTGAACCGGCATCATGTTGTCCATGATCCCGGCGTTGTTCACCAAAATGTCCAGCGTGCCGAACTGCTCAACGGCGGTCTGGATCATCCCCTGCACGTCTTCTTCTTTCGTCACGTCCGCCGTCACCGCGACAGCAACTCCGCCCTCGCTTTGAATCTCCTTCGCCACCCGGGCGGCACCATCCGCGGACAAATCAGAGACCACCACCTTGGCGCCCTCCCTGGCAAAGAGCTTGGCGATCGCCTCGCCCATGCCCGAAGCGGCACCCGTCACGACAGCAACCTTTCCAGCCAACCTCATGGTTGATCCTCCTTGCCCGAGCTCGTGGCATATCGTGGCAGTGCTTGTCGCATACTACCAGCGTTCCGTTATGTCCTGGATCACACCAACCGACCGAGGCGAGAATAGGAATTCAGCTATGGCCGAAATGCTCAGACGCATGCTTAAACGCCTCTTTCCGGGGCTTCATCGCCGCGAGACCGCTAAGAGCTCCCTGGACAACCCCCGGACCGCACGCTCGGTCAAAGCCGCGCTGGCCGTCGATCCGAACGCCATCCAAGCGGGCGGACTCGAAGGGATCGCCCTGGGCACGCGGCTTTCCGAGAACCTGTCCGCGCTCAAAAGCCTTACGGGGAACGCCCCCGACCTGGTCATTCGCCGCATTATGGTCGCCGGCGGCGTGGAGGCTGCCGTCATCTTTTTCGACACGCTCGGCCGCGCTGATCTCGTATCCAATGAAGTGATCAAGCCTCTTACCATCGAGGCCGCTCCGGGAAGAAAACTCGCCTCAACCGCCGCGGAGGTCGAGCAGGAGGCGCGGGCACGTCTCGTGCACACAGCCAATATTGAAGACTGCACCCTGCTCAAGGAGCTTCTCGCCGGCCTGGGGGAAGGGAAAGCCGCCCTGCTGATCGAGGGCTCAACCAACGCTTTGCTGATCGGCCTGGCCGGTTACGAGACCCGCTCCGTCGAAGAGCCTGTCTCCGAACCCGTCGTGCGCGGCCCCCGGGAAGGCTTCACCGAAAGCTTGCACATGAACTTTTCGCTCATCCGGCGCCGCATCGGTTCTCCCCTGCTCCGCTTCGAGGTGCGGACCATCGGGCGGTGGACGCGGACCAAGGTGGCCATTGCGTACATTCATGGTTTAGCGGGCGACTCCCTGGTCCAGGAAGTGCGGCGCCGGCTGGACGCGATCGACATCGACGGGATCCTCGATACCAGCTACATCGAGGAGTTTATCGAAGATTCGCCGTACACGGTTTTCCCCCAGGTGCTCAATACCGAGCGCCCCGACATCGTCGTCTCCAACCTCTTGGAAGGACGCGTCGCCATCCTGTGCGACGGAAGCCCCTTCGTCCTCATTGTCCCGACGACCTTTTGGGCGCTGATGACCGCCGGAGAAGATCACTACCAACGCTGGGACGGGGCCACCCTGATCCGGATGCTGCGATACGTCCTCGTCTGCCTTGTGGTTCTCCTCCCGTCGATGTACGTGGCGGCGACCACCTTTCACCCGGAGATGCTCCCCGGGAGCATGCTGATCAGCATTGCCGCCGCTCGGGAGGCGGTGCCTTTTTCCTCGTTCACGGAAATGTTCGCCATGGAAGTGACGTTCGAAGTGCTCAGGGAAGCCGGGCTGCGCTTGCCGCGCCCGATCGGTCAGACGATCGGCATTGTTGGCGCGATCATCATCGGCGAGGCCGCGGTTCAAGCCCAACTGGTCTCCGCGCCCGTCGTCATCATCGTCGCGTTCACCGGCGTCTCATCCTTCGTCATACCTCACTACAATTTGGGGATCGCGCTCCGCATCGTGCGCTTTCCCATCCTGATTCTGGCCGGCACTTTTGGAATCTTCGGGATCGCCATGGGGCTTTTGCTGATCGTGCTGCACCTCGCGGCGCTGCGCTCCTTCGGCCAGCCGTACCTGTCGCCCATGAGCCCGCTGCGGGCCAGCGATCTGAAGGACTCCGTCGTGCGGCTGCCCCGTTGGGCCATGTACCGCCGGCCTCACGTCACCGGGGCCCGGGTCTCGTGGCGCCAGGAGGCGTCGGACGCCGCGCACGGCGGCTTCGAACACCGCAAGGAGGCGGCTGAGAATGCATCCCAGTAAGCTGCGGATCACCCCGTTGCAACTGGCCATGCTGCTCATTCCCGGAATCGCGTCGACAGCCATCTTGGGCCTTCCCGCGGTCACGGTCACCTTTGCCCGCCAGGACGCTTGGCTCGCGCCCTTGGCCGCCGCCCCCGCCGCCGCGCTCGTGATTTGGATCGCGGGCCGCCTGGCCCAGCGCTTTCCCGGTGAGACCTTTATCGAATACGCACCCCGGGTGCTAGGGACGGTGCCCGGCAAAATCGCCGGCTTCCTCCTCTTTTGGTATTTCTTCCACCTCGACGCCGCGATCGCCCGGGAGTACGCCGACTTCCTGATCGCAACCACCATCCCCCGGACGCCGCTTGCCGCAATCCTCGCCATCAGCGCCTTGGTCACCGGCCTTGCCGTCCGCTACGGCCCCGAAATCTTGGGGCGCCTCGGAGAGCTGTTTACGCCCGGCGCCATCGTCACCGTCCTGCTGGTGATCGCGCTCACCGCTCCCCAAATGGACCTGCACCTCCTGCAGCCGTCCCTTGAGTACGGGATCCAGCCGGTCCTTACCGCCGCGCTCGCGACCCAGGCCTTTATGGGTCAGTTCGTCCTCTTGCTGGTCCTCCTGCCCTCTGTCAACCGGCTCTCCGACGGAATTAGGGCCAGCTACTGGGCGCTGGCCGCCATCGCGTTCGCTGTCACGCTGGTCACCCTGGCCGCGCTCGCCGCCTTCGGCCCCATGGCCTCCCGCTTCACGTGGCCCTTTCTGAAGGTGGCCCGCATCGCGACCATCGGCCCGATCGTCGCCCGCATCGACCCCCTCGTCATCGCCCTATGGATCGGTGGATGCAATCTGAAGATCGCGGTTCACCTTTACGCGGCCACTGTGTGCTTCGCTCAGCTCTTTGGCCTGCGCGACTACCGCCCATTGGTTCTGCCGATGGCCGCGCTGCTCGCCGCCTACGCCGTCGGACACTTTGAAAACTTCGTCGAACACGGGTACATGCTCACGTATTTCTGGCCGCCGTATACCCAGCTCTTTCACCTGGTGATTCCCGGGATGGTCCTCGCCGTCGCCGCGGCCCGGCGGATGGGGGTGCGCCAGCGGTGAGCCAAAACCGTGCTTCTTTGGGGCTGCTTCTTTCTCTTTTGCTCCTCCTGGGCGGGTGTTACGACAAGCTGGAACTCAATGAACTCGCCGTCGCTGACTTGATGGCAATCGACTTGTCGGAGGACGGCCGTCTCCACGTCACGCTCCAGCTGCTGATCCCGGCAGAGCTGAGCGCCCCCGGGGGTAACACCCAAGGCGCGGTGGCGACGGCGCCCTTTTACGTGGTCGACGCCGTCGGTTCCACGCTGCCGGAAGCCTTCAGCTTGATCCAGGCCAAGCTCTCGCGCCGGCTCTTCACATCCCACGTACAAGTGGTGATCCTGGGGGAAGAGTTTGCCAAGGCGGGAATCGCCCCCGTCGTCGACACGCTCACCCGCCTCCGGGAGCTGCGGGTCACGACGGAGGTGGTCGCCACCAGGGGAAAGGCGGCGGACCTGTTACTCGCGGCGACCCGCCTGACGAAGCTTCCCGCTCGCTCCCTGATCAATCTCCTCAGCCACGGCATCGTGCCCACGCGCACCGTGCGCGACGTGGCTTTGGCGATGCAGCTCGAAGGGATGGACCCCTTCGTGCCCACCATCGAACTGGCGTCCCCGAGCAACGCTCCCTCGGCCGGTGGGCAAATCTCGAACACTCAGGAGTTTGAGGTGACCGGCGTCGCGATCTTTCAAGGCGACCGGCTCGTCGGGTTCGCGCCGCTGGCAGTAGCGCGCGGCGTGGCCTGGCTGATCAACCGGATTCCTGAGGCCACCGCGACGATTCCGTGGACTCAAGTCCAAGACCCGCAAGCCGGGAGGCCGGTCAAGGAGTCGGACCTTTCGCCGCTAGAGGACGAGCTGATCAACAACGCCCCGCCCGGAACCGGTCCGGGCGGGGTCGGCAGCGGGCTGAAGAATCCGGCCCAGATCTCTCCCTTTGTGGTGCGTGGGACAACGCGCGTGACGTCGCGCATCGAAAACGGCGAGCTGGTGATCAAAGTGACCGCTCGCGCGCTGGACGACATCCTGACGAATCAGGCCGGGCTCGACTTCACCGACCCGGCCAGCATTCCCCCCCTTGAAGCCGCGCTCGCTCGGGAGCTGGAAGAGCGCATCAAAGCTGCGCTTCACCTTGCCCAGAAAGTGTACCAGGCGGACATCTTCGGCTTCGGTGAGCTGGTACACCGCGAACACCCCAAGCTGTGGCGCGAGGTGAAGCGAGACTGGCACACGCTCTTTTCGACGCTGCGCGTCGATGTCCAGGCCGACGTGAAAGTGCGCCGCGTGGGCCTGACGACGAACCAGCCCGGCTTGCGGCAGGAGCAGCTCAGAAAGTAGGTGCGGGCTTCACGATGAATGTGCTGCTGATCCTCTTGGCCTTCCTGGCCATGATCCCGGTCGACCTGCGCGCGCTGCGGCGCGGCGACGCTCTACTGCGCGCCCTTTACGCCTTCCTCTGGGGGACCGGCCTCACCCTCTCGCTCCTCATGGCCTATCACGTGCCCATCGATCACGTGACGAGGTTTCTCCGGGGCCTTTTTGAGCCGGTGGGCGAAGCGATTCTCAAACTGCCGCCGGATTAACTCCGAAGCAGACCGGACCGTCCGCTTCGGCCTCACTTACTTCGGCAGCGGGTGCGGGCCAAACCAGATCGGCCTGTGGAACCTGAACTGGATCGACGAAGAGCACCGCGCCTTTCTCGGCACCGCGCCCGAGGTTCTGGCGGCCATGGAGCGCATTCTCGCCCTTTGGACGGAGCACCGCGTCGTCCCCGGTCCGAACACCCCCGGGCCGCCGGGCGACGGGTTCGCCGGCCAGTGGGCGCCCAAGCCTTCGCGATCGCGGCGCACTCACCCCGTCAAGCCGGGGCATGGGAGCTGGTGAAGTACCTGAGACGCCTCCTAACATCACTGCCAGGTGTGCGTCTGCGCGATAATGCGCTCGATGCGCGGCTTGATCTCCTGGGCCGCGATCTCGTAGGGCCGCTCGTTCCGGCGCAAGACGGATTGGAGCATTGCGGTAAGCTCGCTGCTGATCTGCGCGACGTCGCCCGCGATCCGGGAGACGATGGACGGGCGGCCGTCCGCCACCGCGTCGGCGAACGCCCTCAAGTTGCGGGCCGGGTCCAGTTCAAAGTACATTTGCGCGGCCGACCCCCGCACGGGAGGGTAACGGTTTTTCATCACTAAAACCTCCTGCCCCCGCCGGGAGACGAGGTATTTGACCAGCAGCCACGCCTCCTCGGGATGCGGCGTGCCGCTCCACACTCCGAAGGAGTCGTCGACCAAGTACCCCGGCCGTCCCGCCGGCCCGGCGGCCCGGGGGACGATGTTCCATTCAAAGTGGTCAATGGTATCCATGTACACCGGCACTTCCGACAAACCTGTCTCGTAAAGCGAGGCGTTGCCGGCCGGAAAGTGCGAACCACTGTCCGTTGCGGGCACGGTCCCGTCTTGCCAGATCAGCTCGTGCAGGAAGTTGATCCCGCGCACCGCCTCCGGCTCGTCGCCGGTAAAGCGCGTCGGATCGGTCGGGTCGAAGAAGTCGCCGCCCGCGGCCCACACCCAGTTGAGCATGCGGGGCAGGCTGCCGGTGCTGACCACGGCCCCCCAGCGGGTGACGATATCGCCGTCTTTGCGGACCAGTTTTCGCGCCGCCTCGCGAAAGGCCTCCCAGGTCCATTCGCCGCGCTGATACAACGTCAAGGGGTCGACCAGTCCCGCCTGCTGGAAGTGGTCGCCGTTGTAGTGCACGACCATGATGTTGATGTAACGGGGCATCTGAAACTGGGCGCCCGCATTGGGACCGAATTGGGTGAACGAGCTCCTCCACGCGACGGGGTAAAAGTCCGCGATATCCTCAGCCGTGAAGTCTCGCTCCACGTAAGGCCGCAGATCAAGGAGGAGCCCCCGCCTGGCCAGATCTTGACCGAAGGCGCCCCAAAACTCGAAGACGTCCGGCGCGGTGTTGGCCAGCATCTGGGTGATCAACTGCGACTGCCAGTCGCCGCCGGGCGTCACCTGCCATTCGACCTCAATGTGTGGATAGAGGGCTTCGAACTCCTCGATCCAAGCCGCCACCACGTCGGGTTCATTGCGGTACTGGAACTTCACTTTGATCCGGTCGCCCGCCGCCTGGGCGCTCGCCGCAGTGAAAAGAATCCAGGCCGCAAAGGCAATCGCCCCGCCTTGCCTAAGACTCATTGGAGCCACCCTCCCTGATGTGGACGGAACTGGAGCGAACCAAATAAAACAGAATATAATTTTGCAGATTGTTTTGTGTTTAGTATACGCAGGTTGCGTGTCACGGTCAAATGTGGCTGGGCCGCGTGGACGCCGGCGCGCTCATCGGCTTAGGCGCAGGCTTGTCCTTCAACACCTTAGCAAAGCCGGTTCCTTTCCGAAGTGGGGACGGCACCGGAGCGAGAGCGCAAGGCCGACGCGCCGGAATGACACGGCTCATCCGCAGGAGGGTTCCGCTCTCGGTTAGCGAATCCAGCACCCCAGAGCTTTCCGAATACACTCTAAGGAAAGCGAAAGAGGTGTTTTCTCATGAACCGGCGCACACCTTGCTCGTTGGTCCTGATCGCAATGGTCACCCTGGGACTGATCGCCGGCTCCAGCGGACTTGCGGCAGAGATTGAACTGACCGTGACGATCTGCTGCGGCCAGCAGGACCGGCTCGATTGGATCGCGTCCGTGGCCGAGGAGTATATGGCGCTCAATCCGCGCGTTAAGGTGAACACCATTAACGCCTCCTTGGAGCAGGTGACGACCATGATTGCCGGCGGCGCCGGACCCGACCTGATCTGGACCGGTCAGTCGTGGGGTTCGCAGATCCCCTACTTTGCGCCGCTCACCCACTTCCTCGAAACCAACCCGCAGTTCGCCCGGGACCTGGTCCCCGGAATGACGCAAGGGTTCACCTTTGCGGGCGAGACGTACGCCATCCCTTTTAGCGCGTCAACCCGGGCGGTCGCTTTCAACGAAGATCTGCTCGCGTCCGCCGGCATCGCTCCGCCCGACGCGAGCTGGACGTGGGACGACGCTTTGGCCATTGCCCGCTCGGTCACGCATGACGCCAACGGAGACGGCCTGCCTGAAACGTGGGGGATCGCTCTCAACTGGCAGCCGTGGAGCTTCCTCTCCTACGGCGGCAGCATCTACAAAAACAACGATCGCGACGCGAATTTGATGGACGATGTAAAACTGCACGCGATGCAGATCTTCCAGGACGTGTGGTCAGGAAACATCCTGGTCATGCCCTCAGGGTACGTCGGCGAACCGACGCCCCACCCCGACCTTTTCATCGGCGGCCGGCTCGCCATGTGGGATATCGGGATCTTCGACCTTCCTCGCCTCCGGTCGGAGGTCTCGTTCGCGTGGGACGTGACGGAATTTCCCCAGCTCGCGTACGGCGGCGAACTTTACCGGGGCGGCGCCTGGACCGGAGAGGGGTACGCGCTTTACAAGGGGTCCAAGCACCCCGACGAAGCCCTGGAGTTTGCCAAGTTCATGCTCTCGGCCCAGAAGCTGACGGCCCTCGCGCGCACGGGCAGCATCCTGCCGGCGTCCATTCCCGTGTTGGAAGAGGTGTACCTCACCAGCCCGCCTCCGCCTGCGAACTTGCGGGCCTTCATCAACCCCATCGACTACGCCGGCGCTCCTTGGGCGCACCCGGCTTTCGGCCTCGTGATGCAGTACATGTTCCACCCTGTGTTCAACACGGACCCGCCCCATAACGGCTCCGAGCCGATGATCACCATCATGGAACGGGCCCAAGCCGCGCTGCAAAGGGCGCTGGACGA
>k87-31213_pt1 | contig 12672 bp, 4 predicted proteins | sample MGYA00084031_6733416 | MGnify analysis MGYA00084031
CTCCGTGTGCTGCGCGACGGTGGCCAGCCGCTCGTGCGCGGTCTCCGTCAGCGGCCGCTCCGGCGGGTACAGGAAGTAGGCGTAGCCGCGCTCGCGCCCGCGCCCGACCCGGCCGCGCAGCTGATGCAGCTGGGAGAGGCCGAAGGTGTCACCGCGCTCCACGATCAGGGTGTTGGCGTTCGAGATGTCGATGCCGGACTCGACGATGGTCGTCGAGACCAGCACGTCGAACCGCTTCTCCCAGAAGTCGACCACCACCCGCTCCAGGGCCGCCTCGCTCATCTGCCCGTGCGCCGTGGCGATGCGGGCCTCGGGCACGATCTGCCGCAGCCGCGCCGCGACCCGGTCGATCGACTCCACCCGGTTGTGGATGTAGAAGACCTGGCCCTCGCGCAGCAGCTCGCGGCGGATCGCGGCGGCGATCTGCTTCTCGTCGTACGGGCCGACGAACGTCAGGACCGGGTGCCGCTCCTCCGGCGGCGTGGTGATCGTCGACATCTCCCGGATGCCGGTGACGGCCATCTCCAGGGTGCGCGGGATGGGCGTCGCGGACATGGTCAGCACGTCCACGTTGGCGCGGAGCTTCTTCAGCTGCTCCTTGTGCTCGACGCCGAACCGCTGCTCCTCGTCCACGATGACCAGGCCGAGGTCCTTGAAGCGCACCTCAGAGGAGAACAGCCGGTGCGTGCCGATCACGACGTCCACCGAGCCGTCCCGCAGCCCGTCCACGACGGCCCGCGCCTCCGCGTCGGACTGGAACCGCGACAGCGGCCGGACGGTGACCGGGAACTGCGCGTACCGCTCCGAGAACGTCGAGAAGTGCTGCTGCACCAGCAGCGTCGTCGGCACCAGCACGGCGACCTGCTTGCCGTCCTGCACCGCCTTGAACGCCGCGCGCACCGCGATCTCCGTCTTGCCGTAGCCCACGTCGCCGCAGATCAGGCGGTCCATGGGCACCGGCCGCTCCATGTCCCGCTTGACCTCGCTGATGGTGGTGAGCTGGTCGGGCGTCTCCGCGTACGGGAAGGCGTCCTCCAGCTCCCGCTGCCAGGGCGTGTCCGGCGAGAAGGCGTGGCCGGGGGCGGCCATGCGCGCCGAGTACAGCTTGATCAGGTCGGCGGCGATCTCCTTGACGGCCTTGCGGGCGCGCGCCTTGGTCTTGGTCCAGTCGGCGCCGCCGAGGCGGTGCAGCGAGGGCGCCTCGCCGCCCACGTACCGCGTGATCAGGTCGAGCTGGTCGGTGGGCACGAAGAGCCGGTCGCCCGGCTGGCCGCGCTTGGCGGGGGCGTACTCCACCACCAGGTACTCGCGGGTGGCGCCCTGCACGGTGCGCTGCACCATCTCGATGTACCGGCCCACGCCGTGGTGCTCGTGGACGATGTAGTCGCCGCTGTTGAGCGTCAGCGGGTCGAGCGTCTTGCGGCGCCGCACCGGCATCCGGGCCGTCTCCCGGCCGGCGGCGCGCTGGCCGGTCAGGTCGGTCTCGGTGAGGACGGCCAGCCGCAGCTGCGGGTCGACGAAGCCGTGCTCCAGCGAGCCGCAGCTGACGTGCACGACGCCGCCCGGCAGCGGCGAGGGAAGGTCGGGTGTCAGCCGGGCCGGGATGCCCTCGCCGCCGAGCACCTCCGTGGTGCGGGCGGCCGGCCCCTGGCCCTCGGTGAGGTAGACGACGCGCCAGCCGTCGGCCAGCCAGCCCTTGGTGTCGGCCATCGCGCGGGCGGTGTCGCCGCGGTACGTCTCGGGGGCGCGCATCGCCAGCCGGTGCACGTTGTCGTCCGCGTCCTCATCGGGGGAGAACGGCGAGACGCTCCACCACGGGATGCCCAGCTCGCGGGCGTGCTCGCGGACCTCGCCGAGGCCGCGCAGCGAGGCGGCGCCCAGGTCGATGGGGGCCTCGGCGTCGTCGGACATGGCGGCGGCGGCCCAGGACGCCTGGAGGAACTCCTGGCTGGTCGCCACGAGGTCGGCGGCGCGGGTGCGGACCCGCTCCGGGTCGCAGACGACCGTCATGGCGCGGGCGGGCAGCACATCCAGCAGCAGCTCCATGTCGTCCACGAGGACGGGGGCGAGCGACTCCATGCCCTCGACGGGGATGCCCTCGGCGATCTTGCCCAGCAGCTCGGCCAGGCCGGGGTGCTGCCCGGCGAGCTCGGCGGCGCGGGCCCGCACCTCGCCGGTGAGCAGCAGCTCCCGGCACGGCGGCGCCCACAGGCCGTGCTCGGCGGGCTGGAGCGAGCGCTGGTCGGCGACCTTGAAGTAGCGGATCTCCTCGACCTCGTCGCCCCAGAACTCCACGCGCAGCGGGTGCTCCTCGGTGGGCGGGAAGACGTCCAGGATGCCGCCGCGCACGGCGAACTCGCCGCGCTTCTCGACCAGCTCCACCCGCGCGTAGGCGGCGGCGGACAGCGCCTCGGTGACCTCGGTCAGGTCGGCGGTCTGCCCGGCGGCCAGCGAGACGGGCTCCAGGTCGCCCAGCCCTTTGACCTGCGGCTGGAGCACGGAGCGGACCGGCGCGACCACGACGGAGACCGGCCCCGCGCCGGGCTCGTCGTCGCGCGGGTGCGCCAGGCGGCGGAGCACGGCCAGGCGGCGGCCGACGGTGTCGGCGCGCGGCGAGAGCCGCTCGTGCGGCAGCGTTTCCCAGGCCGGGAACTCCACCACGCCCTCCGGCGGCAGCAGGCCGCGCAGCGCCGCGGCGAGGTCCTCGGCCTCCCGGCCGGTGGCGGTGACGGCGAGCACGGGGCGCCCGGAGGCGCGGGCGAGCGCGGCGACGGCGAAGGGGCGGTCGGCGGGCGGGCCGACCAGGTCGAGGTGGTGCTGGCCGCCCGCCGCGGCGGCACGCGTGGCCGCGGCGAGCGCGGGGTCGTCGATGACGGCGTCGAGCAAGCCGTGCAGGCTCATGAAGGTGGTTTCCGTCCCTGGAAAGGTGGCTTCACGGTCGCGCTGGGCAGCGCGAAAGGCCCGGCATGGCGCGCGGCCGGGGGGTCGCATCCAGGGTACGACGGCCGGGCGGAACCCGCCGGGCACGGTCCGTCGCCGGCCCCTCACGCCCGGCCCGGGGCGGCCTCAGGGCCGTCAGCCGGTGACGGGCGCGACCCGGACGGTCGGGTCGTGGTGGACGGGGAAGGTCACGGAACTGGCGATGAAGCACTGGTCGTGCGCCGCGGCGTGCAGGCTCGCGGCCTCGCGGAGCATCGACGCCTCGGCGACGGTCACCACCGGCCGCAGCACGACCCCGGTGAACCGGCCGGCGCCGCCCGACTCCCGCATCGTGCCGGTGGCGCGGTCCTCGTAGCCGGTGACGACGACGCCCTTGAGCGAGCAGAGCGCGAGGTAGCTGAGCATGTGGCACTGCGACAGCGAGGCCACCAGCAGCTCCTCCGGGTTCCACCGGTCCGCCGCGCCGCGGAACGACGGGTCGGCCGTGCCCTGGATCAGCGTCGGCTTGCCCTCGCCGGTGACCTCGTGGTCCCGGCTGTACTCCCGGTAGCCGGCCGTGCCCGCGCCCGTGTTGCCGGTCCACCGCACCGTGACGGCGTAGTTGTGCTCCCGGTCCCGTGCCATGGGCCGAGCCTACGGCCTCGCGGGCCGGTGCGCGCCCGCGAGACCGCCGCCGGGGGGTGTGCCGGGGCCGGGCCGGCTCAGTCGCCGGCCAGGCGCGTGCCGCCCTCAGTCAGCCGCACCGGCTGGCCGGTGCGGGCCGAGCGGGTGGCGGCGACGCCGGTCAGCACGCTGCGGATGCCGTCGCGGTAGCCCGCCTGCCGGGCGAGCGGGTCGTTCCCGGCGCCCCGGAAGACGTCGTTGAGCAGCAGCCGGTCGCCGCCGCCGTGGCCGCCGGTGCCCTGGCTGATCTCGATCTCCTCGGGCCGCTTCCAGTGCTCCTGGACGGTCAGCCGCTCCCAGGTGTCCTCTTCGGACTCCTCGGGCGTCGCCGACGGGTCGAGCACCGACTGCGGTGAGGTCCAGCGCCGCTCGCAGACGTCCAGGTCAAGGCGGCCCCTGGTGCCGGTGAACGCCACGCGGTAGCCCTCCCACGGGGCGTAGGCGGTGAGCGAGTAGGTCAGCTGAGCGCGGCTGGCGTAGCGGACCAGCACCGACATGGTGTCGTCGATCGTGACGCCCCCGGCGAAGACGTCCTGGTCGCGGAGGTAGCCGTCCTCGTGCTCGGCATCGAGGTACAGGCGCTTGAGCCGCTCGTCGCCCGCCAGGTCGAGCAGGAACGGGTCGCTGCCCAGGCCGGGGGCGCCGTGGGCGCGCGGCGGCCGGGGGCTGGCGGCCTGGGCGGCGCCCGCGCCCTGGTCGCCGTAGAAGCGCAGGCCGGTCTGGGCGAAGACCAGCTCCGGGTGGCTGCCCAGCCACCAGTTGAGCAGGTCGAAGTGGTGGGTGGACTTATGGACGAGCAGGGTGCCGGAGTTCTCCGCCTGGCGGTGCCAGCGGCGGAAGTAGTCGGCGCCGTGGATGGTGTCGAGCGCCCACTCGAAGTGGACGGCGGTCACCTCGCCGATCCGGCCGGACGCCAGGATCTCCTTCACCGCCGAGTTGCGCGGAGAGTAGCGGTAGTTGAAGGTCACGACCAGCTTCGCGTCGCTCCGCTCGGCGGCTTCGGCGATGGCCGCGCAGCCCTCGGCGTCGGTGGTGAGGGGCTTCTCCACCACGACGTCCACGCCGGCGTCGAGCGCCGCGCACACGTAGCGGGCGTGGAACGCGTCGACGGTGGTGACGATCACCGCGTCGGCGGCCCTCAGGACGGCGCCGAAGTCGTCCGGGTGGTACGCGGGCACCGGGTCGTGGCCCGCGGCGGCGATCTTCTCGTTGTAGAAGGCCATGCGGGTGCCGTTGGTGTCGCACAGGGCGGTGATCCGTCCCGCGTCGCTCCAGTCGCCGAGGAGGGCGTCGACGTACATGCCGGCCCGGGCGCCCAGGCCGACGATGGCGTAGCGGCGTGTCATGCGGGGTGCTCCCATGGGGTCGTGCGGCAGCGGTCACGAGGTGATGCAACCGGTTGCATAACGCTCGCCCACTCCCGCGCAAACGTCAAGGGCGGTCCGGGCCGCGCCCGCGGCCCGGACCGCCCGGGAAGACGCCCGTGGTCAGTGCGGTTCGATCCGCCACTGCTGCGCGGCGGTGCCGTTGCAGGTCCACTGCCAGACCTGGGTCCCCGGCTCGGTCGAGCTGTGGTCCACGTCCAGGCACAGGTCGCTGACGACGGCGACGAGCTGGTACACCCCGTCGCTCAGCGGCTCGATCCGCCACTGCTGCGCGGTGGTGCCGTTGCACGGCCACATGCGCAGGTCACCGCCGATCTCCCGGGTGCTGTTGGCCACGTCCAGGCAGTTGCCGCTGGAGTGCAGCGTGTACACGTTGCCGCCGCGCGCCTCGAACTCCCAGTCCTGCGGGAACTGGCCGTTGCACGTCCACTGCATGACCTCGGTGCCGGGGTCCCGGCTGCCGTTCTTGACGTCCAGGCAGTGGCCGGAGGCGTTGATCAGGCGGTAGACGCCGCCGTCCTGGAAGGACAGGGTCCGGCTCCGCTGCCCGGTCCCCTGCGAGCGCGGCTCGTTCCGCTGCTCCTCCTCCTGCTCCGGCTCGTCCTCGTCCCCGGACTCCTCCTCGTCCTGCGCCAGCTGGGCCGGCGGCTGCTGGACGACGGGCTCCTGCCGCGGCTCCTCCTGCCGCTCTTCCTCCTCCTCTTCCGCCTCGTCGTCCGCCTCGTCGTCCGCCTCCTCCTGCCGGGTGGGCTGCGGACGCGGCTCCGGCTCCTTCGCGGCCGGCGGCGGGGACGACGGGGCGGGCAGCGCCACCGGCTCGGCGTTCTGGTCCTCACCGCCCGTCACGATGCCGGCCACCAGCCACACCGAGCAGGCCAGCAGCGTGACGCACAGCGCCGCGCCGATCGAGGTGAAGACCCGCCTGCCGGGGGCTCACCCCCGGCGGGCCACGGCGGGTTTGCGGGTATAGGCGTCCGAGAAGCGCATCAGCGGTTCCTTCGCGGGGGTCGTCGGGTCCCTGCGGTCAGGGCAGGTCGGTCTCGTCGAGGGTCATCAGGGCGGTGGGGTCGGGGTTGGCCAGCTCGGCCACGCGCATGGCCTGCCGTTCGGTCATGCGCTGGAAGAGCTGGCGCGCGGTGCGGCCGTTGCCGAAGTTCTGGCCGCGCGGGATGGAGCCGAGGTACTCGGCCAGCGCCTTGCGGGCGGCGTCGGTCAGCTCGTAGCGGTGGCGCCGGGCGTGGTGCTCCACGATGCTGACGAGTTCCTCCGTGCTGTAGTCGGCGAAGTGCAGGGTCCGGGTGAAGCGGGAGGCCAGGCCGGGGTTGGAGGAGATGAACCGGTCCATCTCGCCCGGGTAGCCCGCGGCGATCACGACGACCTCGTCGCGGTGGTCCTCCATGAGCTTCACCAGCGTGGCGATCGCCTCGCTGCCGAAGTCCTGGCTGACGCCCTCCGGGGTCAGCGCGTATGCCTCGTCGATGAACAGCACGCCGCCGCGCGCCTGCTGGAACGCCTCGGTGGTCTTCGGGCCGGTGTGGCCGACGTACTCGCCGACCAGGGCGCTGCGGTCCACCTCCACCAGGTGGCCCTTGGACAGCAGGCCGAGCGCGTGCAGCAGCTGGCCGTAGAGGCGGGCCACCGTCGTCTTGCCGGTGCCCGGATTGCCCGCGAACACCAGGTGCCGGCTGAGCGGCGGGGCCGGCAGCCCGGCGTCCTGGCGCATGCGCACGGTCTGCATCAGCTTGACCAGCCCGCCGACGTCCTGCTTGATGCCGTCGAGCCCCACCAGTTCGTTGAGTTCGGCGAGCAGGTCGGGCAGCGACGGGGCGGCGGACTCCTCCGGTGTCTCCTCCTCGGTCTCCGCGGGCGGCGGGGGCGGCGCGGGCCGGCCGGCCGCGGCGGCGTCCGCCGCCTGCCCGGCCGCCGGTGCGGCCGGCGGCTGCGGCTCGGGCGGGCCGGCCTGCTCCGGCGCCGTGCGGCCGGCCGCGGGCAGGCGCGGCTGAGCGACGTTCACCGAGGCGCAGTGCTCGAACACCGGCTGGGCGCCCTCCCCCAGCCCCAGGTCGCTGGCGGAGTCGAAGACGCGGCAGCCGCGGAACCGGGGCGCGGCCGCGCGTCCCACGTGGAACGCGGGGAAGGCGCTCGCCAGCACGTCGCAGTGGTCGAACGTGCCGCGCGCGCTCTCGCCGACGAACACGCCGTGCTTGCCGCTGCGGACCACCCGCAGCCCGCGCACCCGCGGGTCGGCGCCCGTCCCCAGCTCCACGCCGTTGCCCAGCTGGCCCGTGACCGAGCAGTGCAGCAGCACCGACTCCTCGGTCGACCGCAGGCGCACCCCGGTCTCCCCGCCGCGCACCCGCACGCCGCGCATCACCACGCGCGACTCGTCGCGCACGTCGACGCCCGCCAGCCGCGCGTCGGCGAGCGTGGACTCCTCGATCTCAGCGCGCGCCGTGTGATCGGTGCGCACGGCCGAGCGGCCGGCGTTCTCCACGCGGCAGTCCGTCAGCAGCGCCTCCGCCTCCTCCTGCACCAGCACGCCGTGGCGGCCGGCGCCGAACAGCCCGCTGCCGCGCAGCAGCACCCGGCAGGAGCCCTGCGCCCGCAGCGCGGAGCCGGAACCGCCGTGCACCCGCAGCATGTCGGCGCGGAGCACCGCGCTGCCGGAGACGGCGACGCCGATGCCCTCGATGCCCTCGATCGTGGTGTCGTCCAGGCGGGCCAGCGAGTCGCCGGTCAGGTGCAGCGCGGTGTGCCGCGAGGCGCTGAGCTTCGAGCGGCGGATCACCAGGACGCCGCCGGCCGTCGGGTCGGCCAGCTCCGCGGACAGGTCGTTGTCCAGCCCGATGTCGCCGATAGGCGGTTCGGGCCGGGCGGCGACATTGCGCGAGCCGAGCACCTCGATCCGGCCGTGGCTGACAGTGCACTCCCGCAGCGTCAGACCGGCCGCGTCCTCGACCCGCAGCAGCGCCTCGTCCGGGTCGCCGCCCCGGAGCACCAGGCCGTGCAGCAGGCAGTCGGGGGCGGCGACCGTCAGCGGTCCCTCGGCGCGGGGGACGGCGACGGTCACCGAGCCGTTGCCGTGCTGCGGAACGAGGGTCACGCGGCGGACGAGCCGGAACGATTCGGTGTACTCGCCGGGCGCGATGCTGATCACGGCCCCGGCGGGGGCGGCGTTCAGCGCCTCGGTGATGGTCCGGTGCGCGCCCCGGGTGCGGGGCGCGACGCGGAGCTTGGCGTCGGTCATGGTCGGGTGGAGCTCCTAAGAGGAAGAAGCGGCTGAGCCGCCGGGATCCGGGTCGCCGGTGCCGGAGCCGGCGGAACGGGAGTCGTCGGGGTCGCCGGTGCCGGACTCCCCGGCATCCTGGTCGCCGGAGTCCGTGGCGGAGGCGGGCGGGTTGGTCAGGCCCATGCTCTGGCGAATGCTGGGCACCACCCACAGACCGCCGACCGACTTGTCGAGCAGCTTCGTGAACACCGGCACCACCAGCAGGTCCACCAGGCCGGCCCGGTGGTAGAGCCGGGAGGCGGCGAAGCCGTACTGGAGGACGTTCTTGAAGGCGGAGATGCCCGCGCCCAGGCTCGCGGCCGATGCCGCGCTGGCCGAGGCGTACGCCGCGGCCTCGCCCAGCGACAGGTGGTACCGCTGCCCGTCGCTGCCCTCGAGGCCGAACACCGACAGCCCCGCGAGCTGGCCGAGGAAGCCGCCCAGCACGGAGATGGACAGGTCGCGGACGTAGTCGTGCGTGCCTGCGCGCCACCGCAGCGGCTTCTCGTTGCTCGTCCACTCGCCGTGGAAGTTGTCGTCGTTACGGCGCAGATGGTACGGCAGGCCGCGGTCGAAGAAGGACAGCGCGGTGCGGTCCGCGAACGCCCAGCCGGGCATCCCCCAGCGCTGCGGGATCGCGTGGCGGCTGGCGGCGAACTGGAGGCTCAGCACGCTGGCCCGCGTCGTGGCGCTGACGGTCGACACGAGCGCCGCCTGCGCGACGTCCGTGCCGTCGAACGGCGTGCCGTTGACCGCGTTGACGATGCCGTACACCGCCAGGTTGAGCAGGAAGTCGATGACGAACTCCTGCCCCAGCTCGAACAGGAAGAACTTGGAGTTGCTCACGTAGAACGGCGTGGGCAGGGACTCGCCCCCCTTGTGCCCGGCGAAGCTCGGGTGCATCGGGTCGCGCAGCATGCGCAGGTGCCCGCGGGCGTCGGCCGCCAGGCCCATGAAGCGCGTCTCACGGCCGACGATGCGGAGCGTGTCGGAGGTGCGTTCGAGCAGGTGGCCGGCGTTGGTGCGCTCGGCGACCAGCGTGATGCGGTCGCCCTCGTACCGGAAGCGGCGGAAGGCGCCGAGGACCGTGTCGATCTCCTTGTAGGTGCCGTCTTCCTCCCGCGTCTTCTGCCGCGCGGAGACGCCCGACTCGTACTCCTTCCAGGTGCGGTAGGCCTCCGGGCCCGTGACCTTGTCCATGTCCGAGGGGGTCGCGGCGTACTCGCGGGGGCGCTGCGGGGCGCCGTACCGGACGTTGCTGGCGTCGCCCGGCAGAGTGGACATCTTCTGGATGACGGGGATCGTGTCCCAGTTGGCGTCGGCGCGGGCGGGCGGCACGTAGGCATGGGTGCCGGTGTGGAGACGGTCCTGCCACACCGCCCCCTTCTCCCAGCGGTCCAGCCGCTGCCCCTTGCTGTCGTACCACTCGCGGTAGCGGTTGCCCTGGCCCGGACCGAAGTCCAGGTCCCGGCCCTGGGCGTCCATCTTGTTCCAGCGCCAGGTCTCACCGCCGCCGGGATTCCGCACCGGCCAGGCGTCGACGGTGACGCCATTGCCGAACAGCCGGTGCTCGAAGACCAGCCGCCCGCCCGCGAACAGCTGGTACGACTCGGGGTCCCAGTAGTGGTAGCCCATCTGGTTCCGGCTGGCCAGCCGGACCGTGCCCTCCCTGGGCACCGGGACATCGTGCGGCGCCTCGCCGATGACGCGCCAGGTCGCCTGGTTGTGACCGCGCTTCTGGATGAGGATCTGCACGACGCTGTTGTGGTCATCGATGGGCAGCCAGTCCGTGCGCGCCGACATCTTGGTGTAGCTGTCGAACAGCGTCCAGTGGCGGACGCCGTGCCGCTCGGCGCGGTACTCCAGGAACGTGCCGTCCCGGAAGGTGATCCGGTCGATTGCCTCCGGGTGGTTGGCGGAGGCGGCGTCGGTGACGCGGTAGTCGATGGAGACCACGTCCGATGCCTGCTTGCCCGTCTTCTCGGGCACACGAAAAGGCCTCCAGTCCGCCGCATCGAACGTGCGGAAGCCGGAATGGGTGCCGTCCGTCCAGGTCAGGTGCCGCCTGGTCGGCCGCCACCCGCCGGCCTGAGGCGTCCACGCGTCCTCGCTCACCCTCAGGGTCCGGTCGTCCGGGAGCTTGCGGGTCTCGGCGACCAGCTGGCCCTCTGTGGTGAAGCGGACCGTGTCACCGTTGCGGTAAACCAGCTCCACCCCGCTGGCGGTGACGTTGCCGTTCGCGTCGGTCGCCTTCCAGGCGTGCGGCTGCGAGCCGTGCAGTTCCGGCCAGGGCGGGTTCGCGGCCCGGACCTCGCGGTATTCGCCGCTGAACAACGTGAGCCACCAGCGGGGCGGGCGCTGCTCGACGAGCCGGTGGGTCTCCACGAAGGAGCCGTCGCTCTGCGTACTGCCAGCTCGCACCACCTTGTTGGTGGGCAGGACGACGTTGTAGTCCCGTCCGGGCACGCCGTCCGGGCCCAGCGTCTTCTCCATCAGCGCGTTGGGGTCGTTGTGCGGCAGGTGGAACCGGCTCTTCTGGTAGTGCACGGTCACGACCCGCTCCCCGCTCGCGGCGCGGGGGTTGACCATCGTGTCGGTGAAGCTGCCGGTGCGGTGCCAGGTGCGCGAGCCCTCGGCGACGACCGAGTGGCTGCTGTCGTACCGCACCCAGGTGTTGCTGCCGCTGTCTCCCGTGAAGCGGCCGAAGCGGCCGCCGCCCACCGTGTAGCCGCCGTCGGAGTGGGTCATGTAGGTCCGCACACGCTCGCCGAATACCGACGAAGTGGAGTAGTCGGTCCACTGCGGGCGGGGGTTGGGGTTCCACGTCCGGTAGCCCTTGTCGGCCACGCTGCCGTCGGGACGGAACTCCGTCCACCGGTCCTTCTCGGTGATGGCCCACGACGTGCGGAACCCGGCAGGGCTGGTGCCCGCGTGGGAGTCGAGGAGATTGCCGTTGCTCAGCGTCATCCGCTCGAAAACGGTGATGTTGTCGCGGGTCACCAGGCTGAAGCGGCCGTTGCCGAGGGTGTCGGTCTTCACCGTGCCGCTGTCCGTCGACGGCGGCTCTTGATGTGGGGCGGAGTCGTTGCGCCACCGCTTCCAGGTACCGCGGGCCGGCTCGGTAGTGATCCCCGTGGCCGAGCCGCTGGTCGTGCTGGAGCTGGTGTTGGAGCCGGTGCCGGTGTCGTAGCTGTAGGTGAGGCGGAAGTACTGGTCGGTCAGGTGCCGGCCCTCGTAGACGACGTTGACCCGTTGCTCGGTGATCCGGCCCAGGGTGTCATAGCGGCTGTACTCGCCGGCCAGCTCCCCGCCGGGGACGGAGACCTCGTAGCCGGTCACGGTGCCGTTGTCCGAGAGCACCGTGACGGTGCGGTTCTCCACCATGGACAGCTCGCCGTCCAGCAGCCTGGGGGTGTCGCCGGGGCGCAGGAAGCCGCGGCCCAGCTGGTCGTTGAGCTCCAGGACCCCGAAGGTTTCCGCCGTGGTGCCGCGGTAGTCCGTGACCGTGCGGATGCGGGTATCGTCCGCCGGTCTCCCGACGGACACCTGCAGGCGCCCGTCGGCGGCGAACAGCCAGGCCCGGCCGTCGGTGTGGACGGCCCGGTAGCCGTCCGGCCGGGCGGTGACCGTCACGCCGGCGGCGCGGTTCTGGCTGGTGTCCAGCGCGTCGGCCGCCCGCACGCCGTTGTGCTCGTACACCCTGAGGAACGCCACCTCATCGGCGCCGGTGACAGGCACCGTCTCGTAGCGCCTTTCGCCGGTGGCGCCGTCGTACCGGATGCGGCTGCCGTTGGTGCCGGGGAGCTCGACGTCGCCGCCGTCCAGGCGGGTACCGCCCGTCACCGGGTCGCCGTTGGCCAGGCGGGGCGCGTCGGTTCCGGCGCTGCCGCCGTGGAGGTAGACGTCGGGCTGGCCGCCGGGCCGCCCGGTCACCACGGTGACGTGGCCGTGAGTGACGTGGCCGCCGCTGTCGACCGTGAAGTGCCGTCCGCCGCCCTGGACCCGGTAGCCGCCGTGTGTCTGCGGCACGGCCCGCACCGGCTCGGCGTCCCCGTTCTGGGTCAGCATGGCGCGGTCCGGGTCTCTCGGGACGCGCAGCGTCCTGTCGGCCAGGGCGCCGTCCAGCTGGAACAGGTCGTCGATCACGGCGCCGGTGCTGGCGTCGTACGTACGGACGGCATTGCCGTGGCTGACGGTGACGCTGCCGCCGTCGCGCCCCACGGTGAAGCCGTCGATGGTGCTGCCCCGCGCGTCGCGCAGCGCCGGGGCCCCGCCGTTGGCCGGCACGTAGGCGAACCGTTCGGTCTGGCTGAGGTCGGCCAGCCGGCTCTCCAGCGGGGTGGCGTGGCCGGTGATCTCGCCGTCGCGGCTGACCACCGGATGCGGCTGCCCGGCCACCTCCACCCGGAACTCGCC
>k87-87955_pt1 | contig 12649 bp, 9 predicted proteins | sample MGYA00084031_6733416 | MGnify analysis MGYA00084031
CACCGTCAGGTCGGCCACGGCGTGCGCGTGATCGGGGTCGGCCACCAGCGGCCGCGGGCCCAACGCCCGCCCCACCCGGTCGATGACGCCGGTCGCGACCTGCTCGATCGACCAGCGGACGGCGAAGGCAAGCCGGGCGGCCGGGGCGTGCGGCGCGGCGTCGAGCTGCCGCGCCGCGGCCTCGAGCTGCGCCCAGCCGGCCGTCAGGCGGGCGTCGACCGCTCCGGCGTGCATCCGCAGGATCGGGTCGTCGGAGTCGGCGACGGCACGGTAGAGGGGGCGAGCGACACGCCGTGCGCCGCCGAACCAGCAGGCCGCGACGCCGATCCCGCCGTGCCAGAAACCGGGCCGATCGAGGTAGGCGCCGACCCCGCCGACGGGTTCGGCGGGCACCGCGTCGAACGCCACGTCCCCGGTGTCGGTCGTCAGCATGCCCGGACTGTGCCAGCCGGAGGTGTCGGCGCTGACGCCGGGCGCGCGCAGGTCCACGGCGAAGAGGCGGATTCCGGCGTCGGTGTGCGCGGTCACCAGGGCATGGGTGCAGACGGTGGCGCCCGAGCACCAGGGCTTCACGCCGGACAGCTGCCAGCGGGCGTCGACGAGGCGGGCGTCGACCCTCGGGCGGGGCGGCTCGGCGGCCCACACGCCCCAGAACTCGCCGGGCGCCACGCCGCCGCCGACGATCTCGCCCAGGATGGCGTCGGCGTCGGCGTGGGCCTCCACGAGACGCCCGGTGCCGATGTCCTCGGTGCAGAGCCGGGTCAGCGCGGCGAAGCGCTCGAGTGTCCGCCCCGAGCCGGGGCGCGGCAGCGCGAAGTCCGCCGACCCGACGATCTCGCGGGCGCGCTCGCCGCTCATCCGGTCTCCTCGGGGGTGCGCTCGGCGAGCCCGCGCAGATAGGCGGCGAACCCCTCGGCGGCCCGGCCGGCACGACGCGTGGACGTGCGCACCGGCGCATGCGCGCCCCACACGATCGGCCGCGCGGCGTTCTCGAGGCGGGCGACCAGGTCGACGTCCTCGTGCGCTGAGAGGGTGCGGAACCCGCCGACCGCGGCGTAGGCGTCGGCGCGCACCCCCCAGGTTGGCGCCGTGGATGTGGCGGTGTCCGGTGCGGGGTTCGTAGTTGCGGGCGAACCGGGCCCCGGTTCCCGGGGGCCAGCCGTCGAAACCGTCGGGGGTGATGGTGCCCCGTAGGCGTCGGCGCCGTCATGCGCGGCCGCCACATGGGTCACCAGCCATTCGGGTGGGACGGTCGAGTCCGCGTCGGTGGTCGCGAACCACGTCGTCGGCGACGCACCTGCGGAGGCGGCGGCGAAACCCGCTCGACGTGCCGCGCTCACGCAGCGCTCCTCGACCCGGAGGGTCCGGAACCGCGGCGGGACCACCGAGGCCGACGAATCCCGGCAGGAGTCGAGCACCACGATCACCTCCACCGGCAGCGCGACCGCGGCGGCGGCGACCGTCAGGGCCTCGAGGCACGCGGGCAGGAGATCGCCCTCGTCGTGGGCGGGCACCACCACGGTCACGTCGGTGATGACGGGCATCACATCACCGGGCCTCGCAGGCATCGCACGCTCCCCGAACCGACTGGACAACACAGATCGACCGGGTCCGACGGCGTCAGACCGGATGGATCGATCACTACCCGGCGGCGGGCGCGGGAGACCGTGGCTCGGGGAATCCTCAGGTTGGGTCCGTTACCCTGAGGACCCGTGGCAACCAGTAGCAGATATGACCTGATCGTCGTCGGCTCCGGATTCTTCGGTCTCACCGTCGCCGAGCGGGCCGCGACGCAGCTGGGCAAACGGGTTCTCGTCGTCGAACGGCGCGACCACATCGGGGGCAACGCCTACTCCGAGCCCGAGCCGACGACCGGGATCGAGATCCACAAGTACGGCGCCCACCTCTTCCACACCTCCAACGACCGCGTGTGGGAGTACGTGAACCAGTTCACCGAGTTCACGAACTACCAGCACCGCGTCTTCGCGCTGCACAACGGGCAGGCCTACCAGTTCCCGATGGGGCTCGGCCTCATCAGCCAGTTCTTCGGGCGCTACTACACGCCCGACGAGGCGCGCGAGCTCATCGCCGAGCAGGCCGGGGAGATCGACACCGCGAAGGCGCGCAACCTCGAGGAGAAGGCGATCAGCCTCATCGGCCGACCGCTCTACGAGGCCTTCATCAAGCACTACACCGCCAAGCAGTGGCAGACCGACCCGAAGGACCTGCCGGCGAGCAACATCACCCGCCTGCCGGTGCGCTACACCTTCGACAACCGGTACTTCAACGACAAGTACGAGGGCCTGCCGGTCGAGGGTTACACCAAGTGGCTGGAGAACATGGCCGCCGACGAGCGCATCGAGGTGCGCCTGTCCACCGACTGGTTCGCGGTGCGCGACGAGCTGCGTGCGGAGAACCCGGACGCCCCGGTGGTCTACACCGGTCCGCTGGACCGCTACTTCGACTACTCGGAGGGCCGTCTCGGCTGGCGCACACTGGATTTCGAGACCGAGGTGCTCGACACCGGCGACTTCCAGGGCACCCCGGTGATGAACTACAACGACGCCGACGTGCCGTTCACCCGCATCCACGAGTTCCGGCACTTCCATCCCGAGCGCGACTCGTACCCGACCGACAAGACGGTCATCATGCGCGAGTACAGCCGCTTCGCCGATGAGAACGACGAGCCGTACTACCCGATCAACACCCCGGACGACCGCGCGAAGCTGCAGCGCTACCGCGACCTCGCCAAGGCCGAGACCGCAAGCGCGAAGGTGCTTTTCGGTGGCCGCCTGGGTACCTACCAATACCTCGATATGCACATGGCGATCGCCAGCGCGCTCACCATGTTCGACAACACCCTGGCGCCGCATCTGCGTGACGGTGCGCCGTTGGTGACCGACCCCGCAGGAGCCGAACAGTGACGGTGACCCCCGTGAACCAGTCCGACATCCCCGAGGCGGGAACCGGGCCGTCGAAGGCGAAATCGCTTCTGCAGCGGGTGATCTTCCCGCGGGCGGGCGAGCCGCTCGACGTCCGGTCGCTGTACCTGCTCGAGTCCGCGTCCAACCACCGGCGCGCGCACGCACCGAGCCGGACCTCGGTTCTGCTGGGCGCCGAGTCGGAGGTCAGCTTCGAGACCTACTTCAACGCCTTCGCGGCCGCGTACTGGCGGCGCTGGAGCATCCTGAAGTCGGTCGTGCTGCGCATCGAGGTCGTCGGCACCTGCCGCGTCGACCTGTACCGCTCCAAGATCGACGGATCGCGCATCGCCATCGGCGGCGACCTCGTCGCCACCGAGGAGAACGGCCGCGGCGTGGCCGAATTCGAGCTCGACCTCGGCCCGTTCGAGGACGGCGGCTGGATCTGGTTCGACGTCACCACCGACACCGACACCGAGATCGTCGCCGCGGGCTGGTACGCCCCGATCGAGGCGCCCACCCCCGATGCCGAGACCAAGCGCGTGACGGTCGGCATCCCGACCTTCAACCGGCCGACCGACGCGGTGAACGCGTTGGCGGCGTTGACCTCCGATCCGATGGTCGACGAGGTCATCGACGCGGTGATGATGCCCGACCAGGGCACCAGGAAGGTCGTCGACGAGCCCGGCTACGCCGAGGCCGCCGCGGCGCTCGGCGATCGCCTGCACATCTTCGACCAGGGCAACCTCGGCGGTTCGGGCGGCTACGCGCGCATCATGTACGAGGCCCTGCGCCTGACCGATTCGCCATACATCCTCTACGTGGACGACGACATCCCCATCGAGCCGGACTCGATCCTGCGCGCCCTCGCGATGTCGCGATTCGCCAAGGCCCCCATGCTCGTCGGCGGGCAGATGCTCAACCTGCAGGACCGCAGCCACCTGCACTGCATGGGCGAGGTCATCCGCCGCGACACCTTCATGTGGACCGCGGCGCCGTTCGTCGAGTACGACCACAACTTCGCCGAGTACCCGCTCCGCGACCGCGAGAACTCCAAGAACCTGCACCGGCGCATCGACGTCGAGGGCAACGGCTGGTGGATGTGCATGATCCCCCGCGAGTGCGCGGAGACGATCGGCCTCCCGATGCCGCTGTTCATCAAGTGGGACGACTGGGAGTTCGCGCTGCGCGCGGCGAAGGCCGGCTATCCCACCGCCACCATCCCGGGTATCGCGATCTGGCACATGGCGTGGAGCGACAAGGACGACGCCATCGACTGGCAGGCGTACTTCCACCTCCGCAACCGCCTGGTGGTCGCCGCCATCCATCACGACGGCCCGATCAAGGGCATCCTCCGGTCGATGTCCAAGGCCACCGCCAAGCACCTGCTGTGCCTGGAGTACTCGACCGTGGCGATCCAGAACGAGGCGATCCGCGACTTCCTGCGCGGTCCCGACCACATCCGGAGCCTGCTGCCGGCCGCGCTGCCCAAGATCGCCGAGATGCGCAAGCAGTACCCGGACGCGGTCGTGCTGCCGTCGGCGACGGTCCTGCCCAAGGCCACCGGCGAGGCGACGCACCTGGGCACCCACGTCCCGACGAACCCGATCAGCAAGGTCAAGGCGCTCGCCGCGGCCGTGGTCAACAACGCCCGCCCGGCCGACCCGCGTCACCACGAGGTCCCGCAGGCCAACTACCCGCCGATCGAGGCGCGCTGGTTCTCGCTCGGCCGCGTCGACGGGGTCACCGTCACCACCGCCGACGGCCGGGGCGTCGTCTACCGCCAGCGCGACCGCGAGAAGATGATCGCCCTGGCCCGCGAGCACTTCGCGCTGGTCAAGGAGCTGCAGGAGAAGTTCGACGAGATGAAGCGGGTCTATCGGGCCAAGCATCGCGAGTTGACCAGTAAGGAGAGCTGGGCCGATGTCTTCGGAATCGACTAGTCCCGCGGCATCGGCCGACGAGACCTCCCGGCCCCCGCAGGGCGAGGAGAAGGTCCTCGTCGCGATCCAGCAGGGCATCGGCGCGCAGCCGGGCGTCCGCTCGGCCGCCCGCGGCCTGTCGCACTTCGGGGAGCACGCCCTGGGCTGGCTCGGCATCGCCGGCGCCGGCTGGGCGCTCGCGCGGGCCCGCGGCGACGAACGCTCTCAGCAGCTGTGGATCGAGGCCGGCGTCGGCGCCTTCGGGGCGCACGCCGCCTCGGTGATCATCAAGCGCATCGTCCGCCGGCCGCGCCCGGACCATCCGGCGATCGAGATCGGCGTGTCCACCCCCAGCAAGCTGAGCTTCCCGTCCTCGCATGCGACGTCGACGACCGCCGCCGCGATCCTCATCGGCCGCGCCGCCGGCTGGGATCTCAAGACCCTGCCCGCCGTGCTGGTCCCGCCGATGCTGCTGTCGCGGCTCGTCCTCGGCGTCCACTACCCGACCGACGTCACCGCCGGCGCCGCGATCGGTGCCGCGAGCGCAGCCGCGGTCATCGCGGGCGATAAGGTGCTGCTCGAACCCACCCGCGATCAACCGGCACCCGGACGCGCCCGCCGTGCGGCGCGCGCCCTGACCCGGCTCGGCCTGACGGCCGCGGTGCCCGGCGGTCCGCTGCGACTCGCCGCGGCCCCGGTCATCGCGCGGGCGACACGACACAGGGAGAGTGCATGAGCGAGGAGCCGATCGAGCACGGGAAGGTCGCCGGGCCGCCGAAGAACCTGGCCACCGGGCTGATCAAGGCGATCCGCCCACGGCAGTGGGTGAAGAACGTCCTGGTGCTCGCCGCGCCGCTGGCGGCCGGCAACATCACCGAGGTCTCGGTGCTGGTCCATGCCGGGATCGCCTTCATCGCGTTCTGCCTCGCGGCGTCGAGCATCTACCTCGTCAACGACGCGATGGACGTCGAGTCCGACCGCAACCACCCCACCAAGCGGTTCCGCCCCATCGCGGCGGGTGTCGTGCCGGTGCCGTTGGCGTACACGCTGGCCGCGGTCCTGCTCGCGGGCTCGATCGCGGTCGCCTTCCTGGCGAACTGGCAGACCGCGGTGGTCATCGCGATCTACCTGGTCATCCAGCTGGGCTACTGCTTCGGGCTCAAGAACCAGGCGGTCATCGACATCTGCATCGTGTCGTCGGGCTTCCTGCTGCGCGCCGTCGCCGGCGGCGTCGCCGCCGAGATCGACCTGTCGCAGTGGTTCCTGCTCGTCATGGCCTTCGGCTCGCTGTTCATGGCGGCCGGCAAGCGCTACGCCGAGCTGATCCTCGCCGAGCGCACCGGCGCCCGGATCCGCAAGGCGCTGCGCTACTACACGACCACCTACCTGCGGTTCGTGTGGACGTTGTCGGCCACCGGCGTGGTCGTGTTCTACGGCCTGTGGGCGTTCGACAAGGGTGCCGACAACAACCACGACACCAACGTCGCCTACGCCATCTCGATGGTGCCGTTCACGATCGCCATCCTGCGCTATGCGGTGGACGTCGACGGCGGTGCGGCGGGCGAGCCGGAAGAGATCGCCCTCGGCGACCGTGTACTGCAGCTGCTTGCCGTGGCGTGGATAGTATGCGTGGGTGTCGCGGTCTATGCGGTCAATTGACGGTCTGCAGTCCGCCGACGGTGTCGGTACCGATTCCGTCGTCGACGAGGTAGAGACCACTCCGACGTCCGTGGCGGGGGCCGTGACGTCCCGGCGTCGGCTGGCCGCGGCCAGCTGGTTCGTCGGAGCGGTCCTGGTGACCACCTTCTTCGCCATCGGCGCATGGCAGCGCCGCTGGATCGCCGACGACGGCCTGATCGTCCTGCGCACCCTGCGCAACCTCTTAGCCGGCAACGGTCCGGTGTTCAACGCCGGCGAGCGCGTCGAGGCCAACACCTCGACGGCGTGGACGTACCTGCTGTGGTTCTGGGCGTGGGTCACCGACGCCCAGCTCGAGTACGTCGCGCTGTGGGTCGCGCTCGTGTGCTCGGTCGCCGCGATCCCGATCGCGATGTACGGCGCGGCGCGCCTCTACGGCAACCGCATCGGCGGCCTCACCGGCGACGGCTGGACGCTGCTCCTTCCGTTCACCGCCATCGTCTACATCGCGCTGCCGCCGGCACGCGACTTCGCGACCAGCGGCCTGGAGAGCGGTCTCTGCATCTTCTGGGTGGCCGTGCTGTGGGTGCAGCTGGTGGCCTGGGCGCGCCGGGGGCCGAGAAGCGGGGGCCGGGCGGCCACCGCCACCCTGCTGCTGGCGTTCACCGCGGGCCTCGCGCCGCTGATCCGTCCCGAACTCGCAGTCCTGGGCGGCCTCGTCCTGCTGCTCGTCTTCTTCGCGCCCCTGGGCTGGAAGATGCGCCTGGGCGTCCTCGTCGTCGCGGGCGCCCTGCCGGTCGGCTACCAGATCTTCCGGATGGGCTACTACGGCCTGCTGGTCCCGAACCCGGCCGTCGCCAAGGACGCGAGCGGGTCCAAGTGGGAGCAGGGCTTCGCCTACCTCACCAACCTCTTCGGCCCGTACGTCCTGCTGCTGCCGGTGATCCTGGCGGTGATCGCCGGTGTGCTGCTGATCGTCGGCGGTCGCCTGCGCGCCGCGCCGGCCGACGCCGCCGACACCGCCGCCGATCCGCAGGCCTCCGCGGGGTCCCGCTTCGCGAGGTTCTCCGCGCGGCTGCAGACCACGCCCGTCGCCGTGGCGGTCGTCGTCGCGGCCGGGCTGATCCTCGTCGTGTACTGGGGCCGCCAGGGCGGCGACTTCATGCACGGCCGCGTCCTGTTGACCCCGCTGTTCATCACCTTCCTGCCGCTGATGGTGGTTCCGGTGACCATCCCGGCACACGTCAAGGCGGCATTCGCCCGACGCGACGCCGACCCGGCGGCCCGTCGTCGAGCGGGTCTGGGCCTGGCCGGGTCGGTCGCGATGGCCGGCATGTGGATCACGGTCCTCGTCTGGGCGATCACCACCCACTCGACCGTGCTGCCCAACGCCGGCATCGACATCGGTCGCAGCGGGATCGTCGACGAACGTCGCTTCTACGTCACCAACATGGGCAACGAGAACCCCGTGACCGCCGAGGACTACCTCGACTACCCGCGCATGAAGGCGATGGTCGAGAAGATCGAGCAGTACCGCGACCAGGGCGGCGTCATCCTGCCGTCGTTCAACCACGACGAGTGGTACGTCGCGAAGCTCCCGGGGGAGATGCCGCCCGGTGCCAAGCGCCAGGTGACCGTCTACTTCCTCAACCTCGGTATGACGAGCATGAACGCGCCCCTCGATGTGCGCGTCATCGACCAGATGGGTCTGGCGTATCCGCTCGCCGCGCACACCGAGCGCCTCGAGGACGGCCGCATCGGCCACGACAAGATCCTGCCGAGCGAGTGGGTGATCGCCGAGTCCGGCGCCTTCCCGCGTCGCCCGGTGCTCCCCGGCTACCTTGACGAGGATCTCGTCCGGCAGGCCCAGGTGGCGCTCCAGTGCCCGGAGACCAAGGACCGGTTCGCCTCCTTCGAGGGGCCGTGGTCGTTCAGCCGCTTCAAGCACAACCTGCGGCAGGCGTTCACGTTCAACAGCTACCGGATCCAGCGCGAGCCGGAGTACGAGATCCTGCGCTGCGGCCTCGAGATGCCGCCGCCGGTGAACCCCGGGAACTGAGGCGGGCGACCTGTCCGGCCTGCCGGAATCCGCCCGGGCCATCCGCGAGAAATTTGGCGGATACATCTCGGATCGGTAACGTCGCGGCTCGATGGGTCGATTGACCGTGTGTGACCGGGGTGTTCTGGAGTGGCCAGGGCGTCCCGGTGCGAGAGTTGTGATCGCAGTCACAAGGTTTGTCACGTCAGGGAGCATCGAATAGGCTCCCCGACTGCGAATCGCATGCGAGATCGGCTCGCTGAACCATTGCCGCGCCGCCATCCGGATGCGCTGGCGAGGTGTGAGACGCACAAGGTCCGACCGGGTTGCGTGATGTGAGAGCGTCACCGGCTCCGGGCGGCGGAAAAGGGAGATTCTGTACATGCGTGAAGCTGCCACACAGGCGAGCAGGCCTGCGCGCAGCCGGACGAGCAACCGGCTGATCGCCGCTCTCGTCGCGGTGCTGACAGTTGTCGGGCTTACCGGAGTCGTCGCCGGACAGGCGAACGCCCGGATCGGGGGCACGCAGGTCGGGAAGCAGGAGTTCTGGGTCAACGGCTGCGGCATGCCGAAAGTCAAGGTCCGCGCCTGGAAGAAGCCCGGCAACTACAAGACCGTCATCCTGCTCGACGGTATGCGCGCCCAGTACGACTACAGCGGCTGGGAGATCAACACCAACGTCCAGGAGATGGTCAAGTCCGGCGTCAACGTCGTCGAGCCCATCGGTGGACCCGCGAGCTTCTACACCGACTGGGATGCGCCCAGCAACTTCAACGGCCAGAAGTACCGGTACCGCTGGAACTGCGTCATCACCAAGACCCTGATCGCCGAGCTCGACCGCCGCGGCTTCCGCGTCGGCCCGTCGAAGCGCTACGCGATCATGGGCCTGTCGATGGGCGGTAACGCGGCTCTCGTCATCGGTGCGCAGAACCGCCAGCACTTCGACCGTGCCGGCTCGCTGTCGGGCTACAACTTCCTCACCGCGCCCGGTATGCGTACCGCGCTGCGCCTGGCGATGTTCGACGTCGACCCGAAGCCGTGGAACATCGACGCCATGTGGGGCCCGCCGTGGAGCATCCGCTGGTTCCAGAACGACCCCTTCTGGAACATCGGCCTGATGCGCGGCATGAAGATCTTCGTCGGTTCGGGCAACGGCCTGTTCGGCAAGTACAACGCCCTGCCGAACGTCTTCGACGACCTGTTCAAGGGATCGACGCTGGAGCTCCTGGCGTTCTCCCAGTCGAAGGCCTTCGAGGCGGCCGCCTTCGTCCAGGGCGTCCCGCTGATGACCTACTACGCGAACGGCACCCACGCGTGGGGTTACTGGCAGGACATGATGTGGAACGCCAAGAACCGCGGATTCTTCCGCTGACGGCCTGACACGAGCTGTTTCGACGCCCCGTCCGGGACTCCCGGGCGGGGCGTCGTCGTATGTCGGCGATGCGACCGTCCTGATAACACCTGTCACATGAATCTCACGTGTCACAGCGTGGCGTCGGGACACGCGCGCATATTCCGTGTAAGAAACTCCTGAGGCTTTTGGTAGTGATGATGCAGATGTGACTACTGGGGAAACGGTCGCTCTGCGCGAACCCCGGTCTGATGGGGCGAAGGAGTTCTACAGGTGATGCGGCGAAACAGTGGTGCACGACCGTTCGGTTCCCGGACGGCTCGTGGACGTGCCCGGCATTCGATGGCGGCCGCCGGTGTGGCGCTGGTGGCGGTGACGGGGCTCGTCGTCGGACAGGGTCTCGCGGGCGCGGAGCCCGAACCGCCGGCGCCGGCACCGGCCGCCCCGGCGTCACCGGCGCCCGCCGCGCCCCCTGCCGCGCCGGCGCCCCCGGGCACGTCGGCGTCGCCGGCACCGTCCACACCGCGGTCGGAGGCACCGCGGTCGGAGGCCCCGCGTCCGCCGGCGCCCGCCCCGGCCGCGGCGCCCGTGCCGCCCGGCAAGGTGGTCAACACGTTCTGGTACACCGACCGGCGCGTGGCCCTCTGGGTCTACTCGCCGTCGATGAACACCAACATCCAGGTCCAGATCCTGCTGGCGCGTGACTGGTACGCCAAGCCGAAGGAGAAGTTCCCCCAGCTGACGATGCTCGACGGCCTGCGGGCCCGCGACGACCAGAGCGGCTGGGTGATCAACACCAAGATCATCGACTTCTACAAGGACAAGAACGTCAACGTCATCCTCCCGATCGGCGGCGAGTCGAGCTTCTACACCGACTGGAAGGAACCCGACCGCGGCAAGAACTACAAGTGGGAGACGTTCCTCATCCGGGAGCTGCCCCCGATCCTCGAGAACGAGTGGCGCTCGACCGACGTCCGCGGCATCGAGGGCCTGTCCATGGGCGGATCGGCGGCCATGATGCTCGCCGCGCGCAACCCCGGCTTCTACAAGTTCGCCGCGTCGTTCTCCGGCATCCTGCAGCTCAGCTCGTTCGGAATGCCGCAGGCCATCCAGTTCGCCCTGCGCGACGGCGGCGGCTACGACTCGATGAAGATGTTCGGCTCGCCGTCCGACCCGGCGTGGAAGGAGCACGATCCCTACGTGCTCGCCGACAAGCTCCAGGGCACCAGCCTGTACGTCTCGTCCGGCAACGGCATGGTCGGACCGCACGACAAGCCGTCGGACATCCCGCTGCTGGCCACCAACTACTCGGGCGTGGGGCTGGAGATGCTCTCCCGCGTGACCTCGCAGCAGTTCGCCATCCAGCTCAACCGCAAGGGCATCCCGGGGCAGGCCGTCTACCGCCCGTCGGGCACGCACACCTGGCCCTACTGGGAGTTCGAGATGATCCAGGCGTGGCCGCAGGCCGCCGCGGCACTGGGCATCTCCAACGATGCGGTCGCCTGCCGTGTGGACGACGCCTTCCGCAAGCTCTGGGACGCCAACAAGGGCATCCTGGGCGGCTGCCTGACCCCGTCCTACCCGGTGCCCGGCGGCAAGGCCCAGGACTTCTTCAACGGCCGCATCTTCAGCGGCCCGAAGGGCCCGAAGTTCGTCACCGGCGCGATCGGCGGCGCCTACGCGGCCGCCGGCGGCCCGGGAGGACGCCTCGGCAAGCCGGTCAGCAACGAGAAGCCCACCCGCGACGGCAAGGGCCGGGTGAACTTCTTCGAGCACGGCCGCATCGAGTGGACCGCGAAGGACGGCGCGAAGGTCCTGAAGTGACGTCGTGCCCCTCCGGTCTCCGGCACCCGGCCGACAGGCCCGGGCGTCCGGAGACCGGAAGGGGGCGGGCCCAATCTCGGCCACGCGTGTGCAAGCCCTGAGACTTCGCTGAGGAATCGCGGGGTTTGCGCAGGTGACGCCCTTCGGGGTGGCCGAGGGCCTCTCCCGGGACGGTAGCCTGGGCACGACTCCGCACAAGGTTCGACAGGAAGTGGCGATGACAACGAAGTGTGCTCGGCTGGTGCTGGCCGTCTCGGGCCTGGCGCTCGCACTCGGTTCGGTCACGGCATGTTCGGACGACTCGACCGCCAGTGCGCCGATCACCAACAATCCGGTGACGACCACGTCGCTGTACTCGGCCGCCCCGTCGGGCACGCCGGCGTCGTCGTCGACCGCACCCACCGGGGACTCGGTGAAGCCGTCGACGGAGGCCTCGGGGGCCCCGACGACGAAGCTGCCCGACACCGCGCCCAACCTGAGCACCAAGGTGCCCGAGAGCTTCCCCGGCCCGCCCGGCGAGCCGCTCGACGACAAGGCCAAGGCCTACCTCGCGGCACTGAAGTCTCAGAACGTGGAGTTCGCGGGCGACACCGACAACTCGGTCGCCCTCACCATGGCCAAGTACGTGTGCGGCGCCCGCCAGAAGGGCACCGACCCGGGCATGGTGAAGGCCTTCGTCACCGCCTCGGTCGGTCCGGGCACCGAGACCGTCGAACAAGCGAATGCCAAGGCGGACAAGGTGATCCGCGCGGCAGAACAGCACTACTGCTGACGTGGCGAAGCGACGGGGAGCCGCCGCCCGCACCCGCAAGGGACCGGTCCGGCGGCTGGCAAGACTCTCACTGCTCGCGCTCGCGGCGCTGGCGATCGTGCTCGTCGTGGTGCTCGTCGTCATCCTCACGCGGCCCGGTCCGCCCCCGATCGGACCGGAGCGTCCCCCGACCTCCCCGTCGAA
>k87-1481647_pt1 | contig 12621 bp, 9 predicted proteins | sample MGYA00084031_6733416 | MGnify analysis MGYA00084031
AGCCGCACCTTATCCCCGTGGTCACGGAGGAGCTCCTGCGGCAGACGGCCACAACCGAGGAGGCATTCAGCCTCCTGCAGGAGGCTGCGATTGCGTCGCTGATGGTCGTCCCCCTCATCGCGCGGGACCGCATCCTGGGCACGATCAGCTTGATGACCACCCGCGACTCCCAGCGGTATTACGGCAGTTTCGACCTCGCCCTGGCCGAGGACTTGGCCTGGCGTACGGCGCTGTTCATCGACAACACGCGCCTTTACGCCGAGCGCAGCCTTGCCGAAGAGGCGCTGCGGGACCGGACCCAAGAGGCCCAAGCTCTCATCAATGCTTCTCCGCTCCCCATCGTCCATACGGACGTCGACGGCCGGGTGATCGAATGGAACCCCGCTGCCGAACGGATCACGGGATGGCGCCGGTCGGAGGTGATCGGCTCCGTGAATCCGATGCTCCCCCTGCCGCGGGCAGGGCGCGACGAGCAGCTCTTTGAGCGCCTGCGCCGGGGTGAAACGCTGGAAGGAATCGTCGTCCGCCGCCGCCGGCGCGACGGCTCGATGATGGACCTGACGAAGTGGGCGTCGCCCCTGAAGGATGCGGCGGGGAATGTGCGCGGTGTGCTGGCGATTTACATGGACGTGACCGACCGCACACGCTTTTTGCAAGTGGCCGCCCACGAGCTGGGCAATCCCCTGTCGACCATCAAAGCGCTCCTCACTTTGGTGCGCCTCTACGTGGAGAGCGACAAGCCCAAAGAGCGAATCCTCAGCCACCTGGAACGGCTCAACCGGGAGACCGACCGCTTCGCCACGCTCTTGGAAGAGATCATCGCCGCCTTTCGCGCCCATCAAGGGACGCTGCCCCTGCGCACAAAGCTGCTCGACGCGCGAGATCTGGTCCAAGCGGCGACGGCCGGCTTCTCCTCCGGCGAGCGGCCCCTGGTGCTCTGCCTCGGCGACGAACCGGCGCTGGTCTGGGGCGATCCGCGCTATTTGAGCCGGGTGGTGGTCAACCTGGTGGACAACGCGTACAAGTACTCCCCCGCCGGAACCGAGGTGCGCGTGTGGGTGGAGACCAAGGAGGACCACGTGTTGATCGCCGTCCGGGACCACGGCAACGGCATCCCCCGCGCGCAGCTGCCCCAGATCTTTAACGAGTTTTATCGCGTCGACGAAGGCCACTCGGCAGAGGGTGCGGCCGGCGTCCCCTCGGGCATGGGACTGGGCCTGTTCATCTGCCGCGAGATCGTGTTGCAGCACCAAGGGCACATTTGGGCGGAGAGTGAAGAGGGGGAGGGCGCCACCTTTTACGTCCGCCTTCCCAAAGCCGATCCGCGCACGGAAACGCCGGAAAGCGATCGGCGCTGACCCAAGGCCGGTCCCGCCTCGGTGGAAACGGGCTCGGGGCGCGCCTCAGGAGGTGTAAGAGCTCCTGAGGTGCGCCACCAGCGCCTCTTCACAGGGTTCGGCGAGAAGATGCCGCATCATCGCGTCGGCGCGCTGTTGGGCCTGGAGATAGTGAAGGAGAGCTCCCGGATCCAAAGGCTTTTTGAGGTGGCTCGCTCCCGGCGGGAGCTCTTTTTCGGGAAGCTCCCACGCCGACAGGAGCACCGCGGGCACCTGTTTACACAGGAGCCGGCGCACGAAGCTGACCAGCTGCGGGCCCGTTCCATCGGGCAGGACGTAGTCGGTGACCACCACATCAATCTCGTCGGCCGGGTCGAGCGCAGCCTGGGCGTCGCGAAAGCCGCCGACGTCGACCACATCGTAGCCGTGCCAGGAAAGGACGCGGCGCAGTGCCATTCGCAGATACGGTTGGTCCTCAACCAGTAGTAGTCGCCTAATACGAATTCCCCCCGAAGCAAAAAACTGCCAAGCGCCTTTACCACATCTTTTCCGCTTCGCCGGGGAACATCCTTTAATTTTCTGAGAGATACACCTTCTAACACACGTTCTTAATTTATCCGTGGTCAATTGCGACGCGCCGGCCGGTGCGGGCCGATTCGTACGCGGCGACGGCCGTCGCCACGGCCGCCCTCGCCACGCGCACGGGCACCGGCGACGGGCGTCCTTCCACCAGGCAGTCGACGAACGCGTTCGGCGGGGGAACGGCGCGCGCCGTCACCAGCTCGACGGGCGGGTGCTCCCACTGCCCCGTCTCGGCGCGGAAGACGCTGAGCAGCGGAGCGCCCGGCTGCATGAACCGGGTGGAGGAGATGTCGGTCCCGGTCGCGACGATCACCCCCTTGTCGCCGTAGATCTCGATGGTGGGGCCGCCGGCGATCTCGGTCCAACTGGTCTGCAGCGTCCCCACGACGCCTTCGGCGAACTCGAGGGTGAGGAGCGCGTTATCTTCCACCCGGAGGTGAGGCATGGCCCGGCTCATCACCGCCGTCACGTGGGTGGGCGGGCCGAACATCCATATGTACCAAAGGAGCGCGTGCGCGCCCTCGTCCATCAGCGCTCCGCCGCCGGCCTGGGCGGGATCGGTCATCCAACCCAGCACGCGCTCGCTATCCTCCACCGTCAATCCGAAGTGATGGCTGTGGCGCCGCCGCACCACATTCACTCTTCCGATGGCCCCGCTTCGCACCAGCTCCCACACGGTGGTGTGCAGCGGGTCGAAGCGCAGGTTGTACGCCTGCATGTAGGTGACGCCCGCCTCTTCGACGGCGGCGACGATGCGGTCGGCCTCCTCGATGGAGGTGGCCATCGGTTTTTGCATCATGATGTGCTTGCCCGCCCGCGCCGCGCGCACCGCCAGTTCGGCGTGTTTGACGTTCTCGGCGCAAATGGTGACCGCGTCGACGTCGTCCCGGGCGAGCACGGCGTCGAGGTCGGCGATAAAGGGGGCGTTCACGGCGGCGGCCGCCGCCTTCCCCCGCTCGGGATCATCGTCCCAAACCGCCGCGATCCGCGCGTCGGGTCGTTCGAAGAACACGCGGGCCCATGCCCGCTGGTGCGAATGAGCGAAGCTGAGCAGCGCAATCCCAATCCGTTTGGCCACGTGCAGCGAACCTCCCGTGTGCATCCCGCGTCTACCAATCGAACGTGATGAGCGCCTTAAGCACGCCGTCCGCCCGCCGTTCGACCAGCGCAAAGGCCTCACCGATCGCCGAGACGCTGAAGTGATGAGTGACGAGGGGCGCGAGATCGATCGCGCCGCGGCTTACCATGTCAATGGCGAGGGGAGCGTAACGCTCCAGATCAGGGTGGACGGAAGCGAAGAGGGTCAGGTTTTTCCGGAAGAAGCGAGGCAGCGGAAAAGAGCGGCTCGTGTCGGCAGGCACACCGAACAGTAAAATCGCTCCCTCCTGCGCCGCGAGTTCGACGCTGAGCGCGACGGTTTCGTCCTGGTGGCCCACCGCCTCGACGACCAGGTCGGCCATCTCGCCGCCCGTCAGCGCCGCGACGGCCTGAGCCGGATCGCGCCGGCCCGCATCGACCACGTCGGTCGCTCCCATCGCCAGCGCCGCCTCGAGCCGCTCGGGAACAAGGTCGATCCCGATCACCTGCCGCGCTCCCGCGTTGGCGAGCAGCCGGTCGAACATTAAGCCGATCGGCCCCTGCCCGACCACCGCCACCCGCTTGCCCAGGACGGGCGGCAGCTTGCGGCAGGCCCACAGCACCGTCGCCAGGGGCTGCGCGAGGACGTGGTGCGCGGGCGCGTCGGGCCGCAGGGGAAAGACGCGTCCCTCCGGCAGCAGCAAGTATTCGAAAAGGCCCTGCTGGCGCGCGGGCACGGCCAGGACTTTCTCTCCCGCTCGCAAGCGCCCGCTGCTCGAACGCTCCACGCGCCCTGCGCACTCGTGGATCGACAAGCCGGGCTCCAGCGGGTACGGCCCTCTCCGGCCGGTGTAATAGGGCATATCCGATCCGCACACCGCGGCCGTCTCCAACCGGACGACGACGTGGCCCGGCGGCAGCGCATCGGGCGGATCGGGGACCGACGTCCGCCGAAAGGTGCGGGGGGAGACAAGTTGCAGGGCGTGCATCAGCGCCACCTCCTCGCGGTCTCTAACCGATGCGCGCTGCGCCCTGTGCGGCCCGGCGGTCCGCTGGAGGGGTCCACAGCACGTCGCGCACGTCCCCGTCGTACCCGCACGCCGACAAAAACTCCACGTGCGGCGTGAATTCGCCGATGGCGTGCGGTTCGTGGGCGTCGCTGCCAAAGGTGAGTTTCACTCCGGCGTCCAGGCAAGCCCGGAAGAAGCGGGGATCGGGCGTGTTGGTGTGGAAATTTACTTCGGCGGCGACGCCGTTCTCCCGCAGCAAGCGAACCACCGGCGCAAAGAGGCGCTCCGGCACCTCAAGACCGGCCCGGCGGAACACCCGGAAAGGATGGGCGAGCACATCGATCCCAGAGCGGACGAGCTGCGCGGTGACCGCCAAGAAGTCGTCGGCGACGCGCTCGGGGTCCGCCTTCTCCTTGGCGCGCAAGCTGCGCAGGTAGTGAACGGCGCCGATGCGCACCTCGGCGCGGCCGTAATCCTCCGGCCGAACGACGAGCCGCCCGGCGTAGTCCGCGTCGATTTCGAGGCCGATCCACACGGCGGGAGCGCGCACGGCCTCCGCCTGCTGCCAGTACGCGCCGATCCGGGCGTCGACGCCCTCCTCGGTCTCGATGCCGCGCTCGCAAAACGCCCCGCCCCAGTACATCCGCCGCTCGAAGTAGAGCTGGCCCGAGTGTTCCGTCACGGCGACGCCGGCCAAGCCCACCAGCTCCGCCACCGCCGGTGTGAGGGCAAGATCCATTCCCCGGCTGCAGTACGCGAACTGGCTGTGCGTGTGCAGGTCGATCAGGCCCAGCTCGGCCGGAAGCGACAGCGCCTCGTGCGACACCTCAATGCGACCGTCGTCCCCGATCCGCACCAGCGTGAACGTGAAGGGCGCCTCGCAGAGGGCTTTCACGCACAGGTACGCGCTCTGGTCGCGGCGGACCAGTTCCGTCCCCGCGTGGTGATGCCCGCCGATGGAGAGGGTGATCCGGGCCGCCTCGGCGGCCGCCAGCACTTCCTCGGCGTTGGTGTACCCGTACGGACAGCGGGTCTCGCCCGGCGGCAGCAGGGGGACGTGATGGAGGGCGACGATGGGCCCCGCGTGGCCGGCGCGCGCCGCCGCCATGCGCTCCAGGTCGTGGGGCAGCCGGCGGGCGTTGAACCCCGGCTCGGGCGGATCGACGAAGGGCACGAGGCGGAGTGAGCCCACGTCCATCCACTCCGGCGGGCGCGGGAACACCTGGTAGAAGCGGTCGGGCTCGGGGTCATGGTTTCCGGGAATGACGATCACCGGCGCTTCCAGCTGGTCCAGCGCCTCCTTGATCGCCGCCAGCCGCTGAGGGGTGTCGGCGCCCTCCGGGTGGTCCACCAGGTCGCCGAGCACAGCGACGGCGTCGGGCTTCACCCACCGGTTCAGCCGCTGGACCGCCCGCCGCAGCAGCAGCAGGCCGAACTCCCCCCGCCGCTTCGGAATGGGACACGCTTCGGCGTCGTGAATGTCCGAAATCACTGCAATGACGTATGCCGCCATCCGTCGCTCCTCCCGCGTGCGCCTTGAGCCGGCGCCTTCCTTCCCTTTCCAAGATATCACGAAGCGGGGCCCCCAGGCAGCCTCCTTGCCCTTTCGCCAGGGCCCATTGGTGGTAAGACCACACCTGAACTTAGCGCCCCTCCAAAAGGGCCAGCATTTCGCCGACGTCCGGAAACTCCAACAGGCCGAACACCTCCAGCAAGTGGCCGGCTTCGTAGTACTCCTCCTCGACGAGGGTTGTAAAGGCGCGGGGCAGGCCGCGAAAACCGGCGGAGCGGGTGCGCCCGTCCAGGACCGCAGCGGCGAGGAGCACCAGTCCCGCCTCCCCTTCGCCGGCCACCGCCACCTCCGGCGCGATGCGGTGAGCGTACTCCAGGGTCCGCAGCGCGTCGAAGCAGCGCATGGCAAAGAGGGAGTCTCCCAGCATCATGGCGTCGTAGTTCAACTTGTACGTAGTGTCGTACGTGCCGCTGCCTCGCGGGTTGACCGGCCGCTGCCGGGCGGCGCCGACACCCCGGGGGTCGAACAGGAGCACCCGGCCGTGGGTGCGCACGCACTCGGCCACCTCGTCCCGGCGGGCCTCGACGGCGTCGGTGCCCTCGGGAAGCGCGAGGACGGTGAGCGGGGCCCCTTCCGCCCCGGTCCGGCAAAGCTCAATGAGGGGCAGCGCGATGCGAGGTTCAGAGAACGTGAAGCGGTGTGCCCAAGCGATCCCCGTCTCGGCGTCGACTCCCCGGCGCACTTCCCGCACCCACAAGGGCGGGCGGGGCCGCTTCAGCAAGACCGCGCGGCGCAGCCGTTCGAGCTTCTCGGCCAGCGGCGGCGCGCCGGCCGCCGCGTTCCTTTGCCGCCACGCCTCCAGGTTCAGGTGAAAGATGCGCCGCGCCCGGGGCAGGTCGAGCGCCACCTGGCCGCTTTTCGTCACTTGCAGCTCCCGGGGGGCGAAGACGTCCGGCTCCTCCACCAGGTAGGGCGCCCCCGAGCGCGGCGACTCCACCGGGTCCGCAAAGGAGAGAAGGCCCCATTGATGGCCTGCGTCTTCGCCGTAGAAGTGATGGCGGAAAAAGCGCGTCACGCGGTCCCGCAGGATCGGTGCGTACCCGTGGATGCCCGGCGCGATGACGCACGTCAGGTTCTGCGGCTTCTCGAAAAGCTCGTACCCCCGGCGCAGGTGCTCGTAAGCTTGCAGCGTCCCTTCGACGCAGAAGAAATCGCTCGCGACCGCGCCGACCAGCAGCGGCTTCGGCGCGTGGGGAGCCAGCAGGTCGTCGTAGTCGAGACCGATAACCAGGGCGCGGTAGATGTTTTGCTCCGAGTCGTGGGCTTGCCCGGTGGCCATATACGCCTGCCGGCTGGTGATGTACGTGCACGGCGCGCTGCAAAGGAGCCGGTCGTCGACCCACGTGAGGTAGCTGGCTTGCGTGCCGCCGCCCGAGTTGCCGGTGACGCCCAGCCGGCTGGCGTCCACTTCGGGCCGCTCGGCCAGATACGTGAGGGCTTGCATCGCGTCGGCGATGAAGTAGCGGGCGATGCCAAAACCGGCGACGTGGCACTGAAAGCCGGCGTAAGCGTGTTCAATCGTGCCCCAGCGGACCCGCTGCCGGCCCGTCCGGGGATCGAGGTACTGCATCCGCTCTCCTTGACCGACGGGATCCAGCGCCAACACCGCCATGCCTGCCCGTACCAGTGCCCGGCACACCCGTTGGTAGGCGGGATAGGCCTTCGCCTCCTCGGCATGGCCGCACAGGAAGAGCACCCCGGGGACCGGGCTCGCCGTCCCCTTGGGTAAGTACAGGTTGGCCGTGGCGAAGACGCCGGGAAGCGTCTCGATGAGAAGTTTTTCTACGAAGAATTCGCCCCCGTCCAGCCGGCCCGTCGCTCGCGCCGTCACCTGGGAGGGCAGCTCGGGAAGCCCGCCGATGGCAGCCAGCGCCTCCTGACGCACCCGCCGGGCTCGCTCTAGAAACTCCTCCTTGGAACGGAGCGCCGCCTTCTCCGCGTCGATCCGGGCGCACGCCTCGTCCGCCCGGCGCAGCAGGTGCTCCCGCAGTTGGTCGGCGGTGTCGTGATAGCCGTCCAAAAAAGGCGCAAACGGTTTCATTCCGGCCGCCTCCTCGCCCTGCCCGTGCGCAAGCTCTTCGCTCCCTGTTAAACCTTCGGGCCGCGTTTCCCTCTTGAACTTGTAAAGGATTTGGTCAGACCAGTACGAAGTGAACTTTATCGGTTTCTTCAGACTTATTGGCCGGTGAAAGTTCCGCCCACGCAAGGAGGATGTGCGCCTGATGTCTCGCCCATGGACGTCGTTGCGCCTTGTCCGGCACGGGTCTGTGACCGCTGTGCTGGCGGTGCTCGCCCTCCTGGCGGCAAGCTCCGCGAGCTGGGCTCAGACCACGATCACGTATTGGAACATGCACGGCCGCGCCCAGTACGAGGAAGAGCTCGTCGAGCGCTTCAACGCCGAGCACCCCCACATCCAAGTCGACTTAATCCCCGTCCCCGGCGGCTACGCCAACGCCTCCCACCTCATCGCGGCCGAGGTCTCAGGCGACCTGCCCGACCTCATCTACGTCGACCGGGGCGTGATCACCGATCTGAAAGTGACCGGCATCTTGAAAGACCTGACGCCCTACATTGAAAGCGCCGGCTGGAACCTGCCGGCGGAGTGGTTCCCCGCCACGCTGGGCACCGTCGTCCACCGGGGGAGGTACTACGGCGTGCCCCGGGACGGGTTCGCCATGACGGTGCTCGCGTGGAACAAAAAGCTCTTCGCGGAAGCGGGCCTCGATCCCAACTCCCCGCCCGCGTCCATGGAGGAGATGCCCGCGCTCCACCGGCGGCTTCTGCGCCTCGACTCCGACGGGATCGCGAGGCAGCTCCCGTTCATCCCGTGGATGGGCGTCGGGCAATACGGGCTGGTGCAAGCGCTGCTGTGGGGTTCCAACTGGTGGGACCCGCACGATCAACGGGTGATCGTCGACAGCCCTCGCAACGTGGAGGCCTTTCAATGGCTCGGCGCCTGGGCCCAGGAGCTGCAGCCACTGTTGGGACGGAGCTGGGGGAGCGGCGACCTGGTGGGCGACGCCCTGGCCATGATGATGGTCAGCTCCCACAACGTGGTCCAGTTCGACAAGATGGGTCTTACCGCGCAGGAGATCGGGATCGCCCCCTACCCCGCTGCCCCGGGCGAAGCGGTCCACCGCCTCTACATGGCGGGCGAAGGCTTCGCCATCCCCGAACGGGCCCGGCACCCCGAGGAGGCCTGGAACTTCGTCGTGTGGTTGATGGCGGAGGAACAGGCGGCCCGCTTCGCTCACGAGTCGGGCGTCCCTCCGGCGCGCTTCGACAGCGCCCGCTACTATCTGGCGGAGTACGGCAGCCCCCTCTACCAGCAGATGATCGAGGCGATGTTCGCCAGCCAGACGGTGGCGGTCCCCGGCACGCCTTTCGACATCAATCCGGCGTGGCTGGAGATGCACCGAGCCCTGCTGGACGTGATCAACCTGCGCAAGGACGCCCGCTCCGCCCTCGCCGAAGCTCAAGCGGCGGTCGAGGCCAAATTTGCCGAATACGTGGACGCCAACGGCCCCTGGTGGGAATAGTCCCGCGCTTTTTTGCGCTCCTTGGCAACGTCGCGGCAGGAGGAGCGCTCACGAGAAAGAGAAGTTCCCGCTACCGAGCGTCAAAGGAGTCGAAAGGCCGTTGACCGCGTACATCTGGATCAGTTCCGACCTGCAGCTGGGCCGCCCCGAGGTCGCCCGCAGCGTGCTGGCCAATGCCGTCGACGACGTCCTCAGCCTCGGCCTGCCCCTGGTGGGCGCCTGGTGCTTGGGCGACGCCCTGGTGGGCGCCGACCTGGCCGCCCTCGACGAGGTGGCGGCGCTCAGCGTCGAGCTTTACGAGCGGCTGGGCGTTCCCGTCTGCTACGTGATGGGCAACCACGAAATGGACTTGCGCCGCAGCCGGGGAGTGAACCGCTTCCCCATGTATGAGCGCGTCCGCTCCCGGCCGGGCTGGCACACCCTTCCCTCCCTCTCCGCGCTCTACTTCAGCGTCGAGGTCGCCGGCCACCGCGTCTTCTTTCTCGGCGATCATGCGGACGAAGCGGGGCGCTGGTTTACCGTGGCGGGCTCGGTGAAAGGGGAAGCGCCGGAGGCTTATCCCCACGGCCCCGATGCTTACCGCCGGCTGCGGCAAGCGATCGCCGCGTCCGTCCAGCCCGTCTTGATCGCCTCTCACTACGCCTTTCGGGGCGGCCAGCGCGCCGGCGCGCTGCAGGACGCGCTTTTGCCCCTTCCCGCCAACGTCCGGGCCCACTTTCACGGCCACGCCCACATCGGCGACCTGGTTTGGAACCGGGAAAACCCCTGGAGCCGCGTCAATCCCATCGAGGGGAGCCCGATCCGCCAGTTCAACGTCTCGGCCCTCGAGACCGAACGAACCGAAGGGAGCCATTCCGCCTTTTTGGCCGTCCACGGCGACGGGCGGCTGGCGATCCGCTTCCGGTGCCACGTCCAGCGGGCGTGGATCGGCGAGTACACCATTGAAAGAGGTTGAAGCGATGGATATCGACCCTGCGCTGGTGACGGAGCGCCTCCGCCGGCAGGTGGAGCGTGTGCGCGTCGAGCCCGATCCCCCCGCCGACTTCGTCTCCTTTTGGCAGCAGACCCTGGACGAACTGAATGCGATCCCCCTGGACCTGGAAGTGACGCTGCGGGAGGGGACGGAGCCGGCAGAGGAGGGGCTCCTCGTCGGCGAGTGGCAAGCCACAAGTTGGGGCGGCCGCCGCATCGGCGGCCCTCTGGTGATGCCGGCGGATCGGCGCGGCCCCCAGTGGGTGTACGGGCACGGCTACGGGTCCGTACGCGCCGGCTGCGAGCGGCGGCCGCAGCTGGCCCGCCTGGGCTTTATCGCCCTGGGCTGCGACGCACGGGGCTACAATCGCAGCCGGCAGCCCGGCGATCCTGCTGTTCCCGGCTGGATCCTGGCGGGCATCGAATCGCGCGAGCGTTACATATTGCGCGGCGCCGTCGCCGACACGATCCGGGCCGTCCAGGTGGCGCGGGCACTCGAGGGCGCCGACCCGCGCCGGACCGTCCTCGAAGGGGGCAGCTTCAGCGGCGGCACGGCCGTCCTGGCCGCTCCTTGGATCGCGGACCTGGCGTATCTTGCCGTGCGGGTACCCACCTTCGGCGCGTACGACCTGCGGCGCACATTGGTGAAGCGGGGCTCGGGGGCGGAGATCAACGCCTACATGGACGGGTTGGACGAGGCGGACCGGCGGGCCCTCCGGGAGCGCCTGCGCTACTTCGACGCCGTGAACGCCGCGGCGCACATCGACGGGATTCCCGTCACCGTCGGCTTAGGGGTGAGCGACGCGGTGGTGCCGGGCGAGACCGTCGCCGCCATCTATCACGCCATCCCCTCGCCGCAGAAGGAGCTCCTCAGCTTCCCCTGCTCCCACACGGACCACCCCCTGGCCGCTCAGTGGAGCCGCTTCACCGAGCACATCCAGCGGCGGGCGCTGGCGCTCCTTGCCGCCCGCGACCCGGCCCGCCCCGACCAGAGGAGGGCGTGAGAAAAGTGAAGCACGAGTTCGTCCAAATTGCCAAAGGCCTCCGCGGAGCCGAAGGCCCGGTCTTTGACCGCGAAGGCCGCCTCTTCATGGTCGCGCCCGGCGAGGGGCGCATCGTGGAGGTCGATGAGAACGGAACCGTGCGCACTTACGCGCAGACGGGGGGCGTTCCGGCCGGGCTGCAAGTGGACCGGGAGAACGCCCTGTGGTGCGCCGACATGAGGCGCGGCGTGCTCCGCATCCCGGCGCCGGACCGGGTCGAACCGGTCGTCACCGAGTACGAAGGCCAGCCGATCCGGGGGTGCAACGACTGCATCTTTGACTCGCGCGGCAATCTCTACTTCACGGCTCCCGGCGGCTCGTCCGCGGCCAACCCCGTCGGCGAAGTGTTCTGCCGCACCGCCGAGGGGCGCGTCGTGCGCCTCGACTCCGGCTTTCGCTTTTGCAACGGGATCGCCGTCTCGGCCGACGACCGCTGGCTCTTCGTCGCGGAAACCTTCACCAAGAAGGTGTGGCGTTACGAGATCCTCGCCCCCGGGTCGGTGGGCCCCAGACAGGATTGGGCCACCCTGCCGGGAGCGCACCACGGCGGCCCCGACGGGATGGACTTCGACGCGGCCGGCCTGCTGTTGGTCACCAACCACGGCGCGGGCACAATCGACGTGTTCGCGCCCGACGGCGCGCTGGTCCAGCGAATCCGGACTCCCTTTGCCAAACCCTCCAACTTGCACTTCGGCGGTCCGCAGGGCCGGTGGGTGTACGTGACGGAGCACGATGAGGACGGGCTGTGGAAGTTCCAGTGGGACCGCCCGGGGCAGCCGCAGTACGGCCTGACGTGAAGTCCCCGCCACCAGGTGCGAAATGGGCAATTTCTTGATCGGAGCAGGCAATGACTTTCCGCGGCGGTGCTGGTACGCTGGGATTAGGAGAAAAAGTACGACCCACCGGCGACAGCCGTCACGCGTAGGAGGAATGCGTTATGGCTCGTCAGAGCAAATTGGAGAGCCTGGCCATCAACGGCGGCCCCAAAGTGAGGACCAAGCCGTGGCCCCCGCGGCGGCTCTTTGCCCACGAGGAGAAAGAAGCCGTCATCCGGTTGTTCGACAAAGCGATTGAGAGCGGCCATGCCTTCGGCTACGACGGCGAAGAGGAGCAGGCCTTCTGCCGCGAGTTCGCCGAGTCCTTGGGAGGCGGGTACGCCGACGCCGTCAACTCGGGGACGGCCGCGATGTACGTCGCCCTCAGGGCGCTCGATCTGGAACCGTACACGGAAGTGATCGTGAGCGGCATCACCGACCCCGGCGGCTTCATGCCGATCCCCCTGCTGAACTGCATCCCGATGGTGGCCGACTCCGAACCCGGCTCGTACAACGCGGGACCGAAGCAGATCGAAGAGCTCATCTCTCCCCGCACCAGCGCGATCGTCATCGCGCACATCGGCGGCGAGCCGGCGGATATCGAAGGCATTATGGCCGTCGCGAACAAGCACGGCATCCCCGTCGTCGAAGACTGCGCCCAGGCGCACGGCGC
>k87-181632_pt1 | contig 12619 bp, 11 predicted proteins | sample MGYA00084031_6733416 | MGnify analysis MGYA00084031
AACTGATCAACTGCCCGTGTTTCATTGAAATCGTGATACGACAAGATAACGGGTGTGTTTGTTTCATGGGCAGCAGCAATAATTTTATCTCGCAACTCACTCGCAAGTGTATACTCAACATCAACAGCAGCAAAATGGTAACCTGAGTGCAATGCTGAAACCATGAAAGTAGTGTATTCAATCGGTGAAAGTTCGCCTTGTCCACCTTGCGCCTTTGTGCGATAAGTCAATATAATTGGAAAACTACCAATGGTGTTAAAGACGGACCCAGCCAATTCTTTAATAATTTGACTGTTCATGATTGGCCAGTTTGCATTAAACTCTTCCTGAGCACGGTCCATCTCAGCCAGCTTTTTAGCTTCTGTCATTGCCGATACATTTTTCTGTGATAACTCTGCTTGTGCGCCCGCTTTGACTTGTTGCCACACCATGACTTGACTAAATTCATCAGCAATATAGTCAGCGCGCCATTCAACAATATCTGGATTTTTTTCTTGTAGCGCCCGAGCAAAGGGCGTTAACTTATCAGTTGGTCCCAATGTCAATGGCACGGCAATAATTGGCTTATCATCTAAGCTAGCTGGTAACTTCAATAATTCTCTTAATGTCATTTAATTTGATAAACGACCCATACCATCTGCGGCTGCAAACTTTGGCGTACTTGGTACTTAGGGTCTTCACTTTCTGGTAATTTTAGAAACTGTTCTTCCGATACTATTGTAAACCGATTCTGATCATTTATAAAGCCCGCCAAGGCAACTGGCTTACTTGGTGAAAAAACGACAGAAGGCCCCCAAGCATTATCTAAACCTTGCTCACGTAAGTAGCGCAAAAGCAACCCTTCTGTGGCAGCATGGATAATTGCCACATTTCGCTTAAACTTTGTATTTTCAACCAAACTAAGTGTCAGTAATGGTAAAGCAAAAGTTGTCACTATAGCAAGGCGTTGCCATTCTGAATAATTAATATCAGCCCAATTGAGTTCGGGTAAACGATTAGATTTAAATGCCACAGGCACAATTAATTGATCACCGACATAATCGTCTAAATGTAAAAAAATTTCTTCAAAACTGTCATGCAGTACTATTTTTTGCGTCGTTATGAAATGCATTGCAGCACGTTGTGAATCCGTTCCTGTAGGGCCTAATGTGTGTAATTTCATCGTTTCAACTGCTTATTTTCCTTTGCAATAGCTGATGACGTCAAAATTGTCATTATCTGATCAATCATTTCATCTGTAATATCTTCAGATTGTTCAAAATCATATTTTAGTAACGTACGCATGTTACGCATTCTTTCCTGCTGTATGGTTGCCATACCAAATTGCGCTTTATAGTGAGCGACAGCTGTGACCACTTGCATCCGCCGTTCAATAATCTGAAAAATTTGACGATCGAACGCATCTATTTCTGAACGTAATTGCAGTAATGCCAACTCATCTTCATTAGTACTAAATAGCGCAATAATCTCTGCGGCAATTCTTTCCGGTGTTTTGCCAACAGTTTCAACTGTAAAATTAGCAATCATTTTGTATTTAGGATCACGTAACTGCCATAAATTAAAAAAGTCAGCTGTTGATTTTTCTTGTAATAACGGCCGCTGGCCTTCTATTAATAGTCGATTAATGGTACTCTCTAAATTACCGTGCAAGTAAATAACTGTTGCAGCAGATTGCTTCAGTATCTCTAAATTTTCCATGCGTTCAACCACACCGCCACCTGTTGCTACGATACCTTTAAATGTTTGTAAACTAGCTAATACCTCTGATTCAATCTGGCGGAAACCTGCTTCACCCCGTGACCGAAAGAGTTCAGGAATAGACTGTTTAGCTATACGTTCAATTTCAGAATCAATATCTACAAACTGTGAGTGGTGTTGACGGGCAATTTCTTGGCCAACGGTTGTTTTTCCTGCTCCCATAAAGCCAACTAAAATGAGTGTTTCTGGTTCTTTAATCATCATTATTACCTCATAATTGTTGTCGTGCGTGTTGCGCTTGTGTGATGAGCTTTTCTAAACCAAGACTGTCATTTTGACGTAAAACTTGATTAAAGCGATGCAATTCATCAATCAAGTCCTGATTACTCGATAAAATAGCAGCTTTATTACTGAGTAATATATCACGCCAAACTTCTGGATTACTTGCTGCAATACGTGTTGTGTCTTTGAAACCACCGGCCACATAGGAACCAAAATCAGAAACTGAATGGAAATGTTGCATAACTGCATTCATTAAGGCAAATGAGACAATATGTGGCACATCACTAATCCATGACACCAATTCATCATGTTGCTGCGCATCTATTTCAATGAAGCGTGCCGCTATCGGTGCCAGAATACTCTGTAATTTGATAACCGTCTCTTTTGGCGCATGTTTTGTCACTAGAAAATATGGTACTTCACGATATAAATCACTATTTGCGGCGCTAACACCGCTATTCTGTGTCCCAGCCATTGCATGGCCACCAATGAAAGTCGCTGTTTTAGGGACAAACGCTTCAGCCAGTGACATAATTTCTGACTTAGTCGACCCCGTATCTGTAATAATAACATTGGGTTTAAGTGGTAACACTGCTAATTGTTTTAGTGTTTGCTTAATGACAGCAATCGGTGTCGCTAAAATAATAACTTCGGCGCGACTGACGACATCAGCTAAACTAGTAGCCGTCTCATCTACAATGTTGTTTGCCATCGCATATTGGCGTGATAACAGCTGATTATCAATCCCTATCACGTGATTCTCAACACGCTGACTTAAAGCACTTGCTAATGACGCCCCCATCTCCCCGAGACCTTGAATCACAATAATCATAGCATAACCTCAGATAAATCTTCTAAAAAGCCAGGATAAGATACACTCATCGCATCTTCGCCAGTCAATATCACATCGCCTGTTGTAATCAGTGCAGCGATGGCATTCATCATTGCAATACGATGATCCCCACAGGAATCGAGCAGCACAGCATCATTATCTGCAGTCAATGACTGACCACCATGAATAATCATACCGTCGGGTTTTTCTTCAATATTGGCTCCAAGCTTACTTAACTCTGAGATAACAGTCGCAATACGATCTGTCTCTTTGACACGTAACTCTTCTGCGCCAGAAATTATCGTATCGCCATCGGCTTGTGTCGCTGCTAGAGCAATAATTGGTAGTTCATCTACTGCACTGGGTATATCAGCAGCCGTAATATCAATACCATGCAAAGTTTGTGTTCTAACTGTCAAATCAGCTAAGGGTTCACCTTGCGTGTCTATCGGCGTCACTTCAATACTAGCGCCCATGCGCGTTAATATTTTTAAGATACCATCACGCGTTGGGTTAATACCAACACGATTAATGGTTAATTCAGAGTTTGGTGTAATTAAGGCAGCCACTAAGAAAAAGGCTGCACTGGAGATATCTGCCGGTACGTCAACATGTTGCCCTTGAAGTTGTTGCTGTTTTTTTAGCGTGATAACACCGTTTTTAGATTCAAGTTGACCACCAAATTGTCGCAACATACGCTCAGTATGATCTCGTGATGCTATTTTTTCAATCACACGCGTTTCACCTTCAGCCTGAATACCCGCTAATAAAATAGCACTTTTAACTTGTGCTGAGGCTACTGGCATATCGTAAGTGATGCCACGCAGTGTTGCATTAGCCTGAATGATACCTGGTAAAGTCCCGTTGGCAGTTAAATCAATTTTGGCGCCCATCTCTGTTAAGGGTTTCATCACACGTGTCATTGGTCGCTGGCTTAATGATTCATCGCCAATGATTGACATATCAAAATTTTGTTTGCTCAGTAACCCCATGAGCAGCCGTGTGGATGTACCAGAGTTACCCATGTCAAGTGGCTTTTTAGGTGGTGTTAAACCGTCAAACCCTTGCCCTTGAATACGCACACTATTTTCATCTTGTTGAATAGTCACACCTAAATTACGAAAAACTGTCATCGTGTGTAACACATCATCCGAAGCTAAAAAATTAGTAATTACCGTTTGCCCTTTGGCAATAGCGCCAAACATTAACGCACGATGTGATATTGATTTGTCACCAGGCACAGTGACATGTCCATGTAACCCATGTGCTGAGGCAGGCGTGAGTCTAATCATGCTATTCCTCCTGAAATGATATCATTATTGTCTATTAAAATGCTTTGACCTCTTGACGGTAGGCAGCAACTTGCTCTTTCATACGATCGATGTTATCGGCATCAAATTTATCTAAAACCGCTTTGGCCAACTCAATAGCTACCATCGCTTCAGCAATAACAGCCGCAGCAGTCACAGCCGTTGTATCAGAACGTTCAATTGATGCCCGATGATCTTGATGTGTATCAATATCAACAGATTGCATTGGACGGTAGAGTGTCGGAATGGGCTTAACAACACCTCGTACAACGATGGCTTCACCTGTGGTCATCCCCCCTTCAAACCCACCTAAATTATCAGAGCCACGATAAAATCCTTTCTCAGGTCGCCAAAAAATTTCATCCATGACTTGGTCACCATACTTTTCTGCATTATCAAAACCACCACCAAATTGCACCCCTTTAAAAGCATTAATGCCAACAATAGCCCGTGCAATTTTAGCGTCTAATTTATCGTCAGCTGAAATATAGGAACCTAAGCCTACAGGCACCCCTGTTGCCATTACTTGAACCTGACCGCCCACGGTATTGGCATCACGTTTAGTGCTATCAATTACATCTCGAATCGCTTTATCAGCAGCAGCATCTAATGCACGCGTCTCAAAACTCTCAGTCACCTGACGTAATGCTTCTAAATCTTGATATTGTGTTAACGTTGACAAATCAGATTTAGCTGGGCCAACATTAACAACGAAGCCATGTACATCAACACCAATTTCGGCTAATAATTTTTTAGCCACAGCACCAACTGCTACTCGCATTGTTGTTTCACGTGCAGATGATCTTTCTAAAACATTACGCAAATCATCATGGTGACGATATTTAATCCCACCAACTAAATCAGCGTGACCTGGACGGGGCCGTAAGACCTTACGAAGACTATTTTCTGATGTTTGTGGCTCGTTTGGTGCCATAATCTTTGACCAATTATTGTGGTCATCATTATGTACATTTAGGGTAATTGGCGAACCTAAAGTCTTTTGATGACGTATGCCAGTCAGAAAAGTGACTGTATCCGTTTCGATTTTTTGTCGTTCTCCTCGGCCATATCCTTTTTGTCGTCTAGCCAATTGCGCATTAACATCTTCCTGTGTGATGTGTAATCCGGCAGGAATACCTTCAATAACCGCAATTTCTTCTGGTCCGTGGCTTTCACCAGCAGTTGTATATCTCATGATGTTTTATCTAACAAATAAATATTGCTATCTGTTATTCCCTTCATTTTCATTAATAAAATCTGGCATGTCGACAATCGCTTTTTGCACAATCATCGGCTGACCTATATCTTTAAGTACAACTAAATTTAATCGCCCACCGCGATTTTTTTTATCGTTAACCATGTGTTTGAAAAAAGCTGGCGTGCCAATCAAATCAGATGTTGTTGGTAAATCAACTGTTTCAAGTCTGGCACGCAAAGCCGCGGTTAATGAAGCCGGTGTCAGACCGTCACGTGTCATACGTGATGACATAGCAATCATACCAATAGCAACAGCTTCACCATGGCGTAATTCACCATGAGCCAATAATTCAATGGCATGACCAATAGTATGACCAAAGTTCAAAAATTGCCTTTGTCCTGCTTCTTTTTCATCAGCCATTACCACTTGTGCTTTATATGCAACCGCACGGGTCGATAATTCTTCCGCATTGTCACGTATGTCAGTCACACCATGAATACGGCCTGTTAAATCAAAGAAACTACCACCGGCTAACACCGATGTCTTGACAACTTCTGCATAACCTTCAACCAAATCCCGATCTGCTAGTGTATCAAGGTAGGTCGGATCGACAAGGACTAAATCAGGTTGATAAAAAGTACCTGCAATATTTTTCGTGTGCGACAAATTAATAGCCGTTTTGCCGCCGACAGATGAATCGACCTGTGCAGTAAGTGATGTCGCAATTTGTATCAAAGCAATACCGCGCATGTAAAGCGATGCCACAACACCACCTAAGTCACCAATGACACCACCACCTAAGGCAATTAAACCGTCATCACGCGTAAAACCTTTTTCGGCCATCTTGCCAATCAATTCACCTACTGTCTTCAAGGATTTAGAACTTTCCCCAGCTGGTACTTGTAATGGTAAAACCTCAAATCCAGACATCTCAAGTTGTTGTTGCACCGCTGTTAAATAAAGTGGCCCAACATGACTATCTGTCAGTAACGCTATTCGTCTTGGTGTCCAGACAAGGCTAACTGCTTGCCCAATTTCTTGATGTAGACGGCGGTCTATTTTCACTTGATACTGTTTTTTTTCTAAGGACACTGTGATGACTGTCATGCGTCAAAATTCCCTTCGTTTTTTGTCTTTTATACTTCTATCACCGCACGAATGCCATTAACTTCCTGGCTCAGTTTGGCAAATTGATCAGGTGTTAACGCCTGTGCGCCATCAACGAATGCATGCACTGGATCATCGTGTATTTCTGTCATGAGTCCTTGCGCACCAGCAGCCACAGCGGCCAATGCTAGTGGTGTGACAAACTTTGCAACGCCAGCAGCATGTGATGCATCAGCAATAACTGGAAAATGAGTTAAACTTTGCAGCACTGGTATGGCTGACACGTCGATAGTATTTCTAGTGTACTTGTTGTCATAAGTACGAATACCGCGCTCCATTAAAATAATTTGATTATTACCACCTGCTACAATGTATTCAGCAGCATTTAATAGGTCGTCTATTGTTGCTGACATGCCTCGTTTTAAGACCACTGGTTTGCGTTTTTGTCCAAGTGCTTTTAGTAAAGCAAAGTTTTGCATATTACGTGTGCCAACTTGGAAAATATCTGTGTATTCGGCAACTAAATCAACATCTTTGGTATCTAGTATTTCTGTTACCATATCCATTTCTAAAGCATCAGCTGCCGCACGATGAGCCTTTAATCCCGCTTCACCATTCCCCTGGAATGAATAAGGCGACGTTCTTGGCTTAAAAGCACCACCACGTAAAACAGTTGCACCGGCTGCTTTCACAGCTCTTCCCATCTCAAGCACGTGTGCTGCACTTTCAATGGCATCTGGTCCTGCCATGAATACAAAATGTTTACCACCAATCATACTGTGCTTCGTTTTAATGATGGTGTCTTCTGGATGAAAATCTCGTGATGATGCGATAGCTGTATGGTGATTGGTAATCACTTCTAAAATATCATTTTTTAAATCGTCTAACGTTGCTTCAGGTAAAATCTTAACACCAGCCAACGCCACCCGATTATGATGTACAAAAACAGGTTTGATGGGATTATTTGTGTCAAGTTTCTGTGCGATTCTATGAGCTGTATCATTGTCTTTAGTTACTAATATCATTATCTTTTCCTCTTACTGCATTTGCCATTAATTGACGGTCTGCCGGTTGATTAAACCAAAATTCGAAGCTTAGTGCGCCTTGGTTAATTAACATCGACAGGCCATTTTGTATTAAAAGTTGTTGTTTTTGTGCGGTCTTAAGCAGACCAGTTTGCTGATTGCGATAAATCATATCCACAACCAATGCATGTTGTGGTAATAGACTAATTTGATAGTCTGTAAGTAGTGTTCTGGCATCATTCATCCCAACGGTTGTGGCATTGATTAGCATGTCGGCATTGACTAACGCGTCAGTCAACGCCTGATTGTCAGCTAAATCTGATAACTGACCAATACCTTGGCTTAGGTAAGCAACTTGTGTCTCTCGTTGCGACCAATCAGTGTGTGAACGATTAAAAACTGCCAAATGACGTACACCATAATGATGTGCTGTAGCAATAACCGATTTAGCAGCCCCACCGTTACCAAGTATGACAACATGTTCATGTGGTTGATGCGGATTAATACTTTGCCAAAAACCATCACCGTCTGTTGATGTACCTACCAAACGGCCATTAATGTTTTTAACTGTGTTAACAGCCTGTAATCGTTGCGCTAAAGGCGTCAATTCATCTAAAAATGGTACAATAGCTGATTTAAATGGCGTCGATACGTTAAAGCCACCCACATGCAAGGCACGCAAACCCAAAACTGCTGATTCTAAATCGCTGGGTATAATATCAAAACTATGATAATGACCGTTAATTTGTCGTGCTATCATCATCTCATTCTGCATGATAGGTGATAACGAGTGTGCTGCTGGGTGAGCAATTAAGCCATATAAAGTCATGCGTTATTTCTCCAAATGTTGATTAATTTTAGCAACAATACAACTGGTGGTCATGCCGAATGTATCTAATAGTGTCTGTGGCTTGGCACTTAAGCCAAACTCATCAATACCGATGACTAGACCATTATCACCTGCTACGGCTTGCCATCCCAGCGTTGTGCCTGCCTCTATTATCACATTTTTCGCACCATCTTTGGGTATGATTTCTGCTTTACTATCTGAACTTTGAGCTAAAAATCGAGTCATATTAGGCATAGAAATGACACGATTAGTTTGCTGTAGTTGTTGACTAACTGCCAAAGCTAATTGTACTTCAGACCCAGAAGCGATGATATTGACCTCAGGACTTTCATGTGCCACTATTTGTGTCGCGCCATGTTGAATGGCTAATTGTCCCGATAATTTATCGCCTTGTGTGCCAATCACACCGCGACTCAGAATCAATACTGTTGGTCGCTTTTTCGATGATAGAGCAAATTGCCAGGCGGAAGCAATTTCTTCTGCTGTACCAGGCCGCAAGACATCAACGCCTGGTATTAATCGCAACCCCATTAACTGTTCTATTGGTTGGTGTGTCGGGCCATCCTCACCTACGGTAAGACTATCATGCGTAAAAACGTAAATCACTGGTAACTTCTGTAAAGCACTTAAACGAATAGCTGCTTTCATATAATCCGAAAAAGCTAAGAATGTTGCTCCAAATATTTTTGTGTCACCGTGTAGTGCAATACCATTCATAATACTGCCCATACCAAATTCTCGGACACCAAAAGCAATGTTACGTTCCGTGCGATTATCAGGTGAAAATAAACCAGAACCAACTATCTCGGCTTGCGTGGAAGCGACTAAATCAGCCGATCCACCCCATATCTGGGGCATTTGTTTTGCAAACTGTTGTAAAACGTGACCCGCTATTTGTCGTCCAGGGCGTGACTTGATATGTTCTGATAGATTTGGTAATTCTAACGGGATCTCGGCCATCTGCTGCTTATAAGCTATCAACTCAGCTTTCCTAGGGAAAGGCATCGTAGACAAACGGTGTTTAATACGTGTACGTATTGAAGACAAGATATCTTCATCTAATGTAAATCGTGTCATTTGCACATCAAGTACAGCTGATAAATCCTCTAACTGTTTGGCTGTCAAAGGCGTGCCATGCGCCCTGTGACTATTTTCAAATGGTCCATGAATGCCAATAATATTCTTAACAGCAATCAACGTTGGTTCGGGTGATAACTTGGCATTTTCAATCGCATCGTGAATCATGCTAATATCATTACCATCAGCAACATGGCGTATATCCCAGCCGTAACTTTCAAAACGTTGTAGTTGATTTGATGTATCCGAACGTGATTTCGAACCATCTAACGTGACGTCATTATCATCGTATAACACAATCAGTTTAGATAATTGTTGTTGACCTGCGAGACTAGCTACTTCATGACTAACCCCCTCCATTAAATCACCATCACCAACTAATGCGAATGTTAAATGATTAATAACGCTAGGAAATAATGCATGCTGTCGTGCCTCTGCCATGGCCATGCCAACAGCCATGCCTAACCCCTGTCCCAACGGCCCTGTCGTCGCTTCAACGCCAGGTGTTACCCCTTTTTCTGGATGACCGGGTGTTTTCGAATGCAAGGTACGAAATTGTGATAAATCAGATGGCTTAATATCAAAACCAGCAGCATATAGCGTAGCGTATAATAAAGCCGCGCCATGACCAGCAGACAAAACAAAGCGGTCGCGGTTGAGCATTCCCGGATCTTGCGGATTAATACGCATTTGATTAGCATATAATTCATATAATATGGGTGCAGCACCTAATACAATACCAGGATGACCAGATCCAGCTTCGGTAATCATTTGATTTGCTAAAACACGTAAATGATTCACATGTTTCAAGTCAATCTCAGTCGTAGTTAATAATTCACTCATACTATTCCTCCAAAAAAATCGTACTAGGTGCAGTTCACCTAGTACGATTTTCTAAATAGTCATCAATTGACAAATAAAAAGCCACTAAGTGATGCTCACCTAGTGACTCAGCCTCGAAAAGCTTCTGGTCGCTAAGTGCGTCGTATACCGACGCACTTAACATGCGACGGTTCTACATAAACCAGAAGTAATAATAACGATTGCTTTTCAAGATTGATGTGTTCATAATTTTTCTCATTTCTGTTAATGTTTATATCATATAATGATTAATTAGAATTGTCAACCACTATGTTAAAATGAAATGTGATTAAATCTCATTTAATATAATGCGTTATGGTCTTATAAACAGCTGCAACAACATAGACCCCGATTAAGCGATCAAGAAAATCCGTCCCAACTTGAATAATAAAGACGGATAAGGCTTGATTGAAACCGAGACCATACAGTATTTGAACCAGTAAACTCGAACCTGAAGAAGTAATCCCATGAAATAGAATCACTGTAATAATTGTACTCACGATTGTCGCCGGTACAGAGATAATCAAGGCTAGCCACCAAATATTTTTTACATCCGTTGCCCGTACACGACGATAAATGAAACCAGAGACTAGCGCTGTTGTCATTTGACTTGGCATAAAATATATTGAAAATAAATCACCGGTTGTGCCGTTAATTAAAGCCGTTAACACACCAGTGATTAAGCCACCAACCGGACCAAAAAATGCACTGCCTAGTAAAGTGCCAATAGTGTCAAGATAAATTGGCAATTTTGTATATAAAGCCAAATGGCCTCCAACAATATTGATGACAATAAAAAGTGCGATTAAAGCTATTTTCTGTGCTGAAATATGCCTAGTCATGATAAGCACTCCAAATCAGTCGCAATGTTGTCTAACTCTTCCATAGCTCTTTCTAAGGAAATATTCAGTAAGCGAGCTATTATAAAGGCCATCGCTGCTCGCGCATCAATTTCTTGTAGAAGTATGGCATTTGGCTTTTCATGCCAAAAGTCAGCGATATCAACAATACTCTGACCCAATGCAATGCCACTCGTGACGACTGTCATGAAGGTTGTAAGCTGTCTTGATAATTTTGGATGTAGCGCATAAAAAACAACTAATGGGTCATTAATGACTGCGCCTAAAACATGTTCCTGCTGCCAATGAAAATCAAAATAAAATTGAATAATCTTTGTTACAAATTCTGATTTTTCTGGGTTAATGTATTGCATCATTTGCAATATATTAGGCGTCATCACTATTTTTCTTGTGACATCTAATGGCACTAATTCAATCATGATAGGACTGTTTTGCAAGACATAATCGGCTGCATCAGGATCGACCCAAAAATTATATTCTGCTACAGGCGATGTATTCCCATTTGTTTTATATGCCCCACCCATGATAATTAAACGTGACACATGTTGCCACAATGCCGGTTGTCGCTGTATAGATGCTGCAACATTTGTTAGCGGACCAAGTGCCATAAACCAAACATCTTGCGCCGATGCCAGCAATTGACTGTAGCCATCGACCTCGTTCAAATTATAGGTCGTAACGCCTTCAACTGACGATAAATCGCTTTCACCCAAACCATCCATACCGTGTGTGTCTTGCGCACTGACATACTCATGATGTTGTGGGTGTGTTGCCCCCGCAAATACTGGTATATCTAAACGCTTTGCTTCTTGTAACACTTTTAAAGCGTTTTGTACGCCAATTGTTACTGGCACATTACCCGCGACAATAGATATACCGATGACATCCAACTCTGGTGAATTGAGCGCCATAAGTAGTGCTAGGCTATCATCAATTCCTGGGTCGGCATCAATGATTACTTTTTGTTTTTGCATTATCTCTCCTACCTTTCAAGGTTACTTGGTTTTTTATCCTAGGAAGTTTCCGAACTAGTCCAACACATTGTGTTGCTTTTGATAAATGCTTATTAAGCATAGCAGAAAAATGAGCAAAATAAAACCCAAAACGATTTTTCACCGTTTTGGGTTTTATTTAACGTGCACGATATAATATCGCTAAAGCACCGATACCAGTATGCGTTGAGATAATTGGACCAGTCGTCATCACTTCAATTTTTATTTCTGGCCAGATAGCATTTAAACGCTGCGCCATTTTTTCGGCGACTTCCGGTACGCCCGCATGCGACACACCAATAGCTAACATTTCTGAGTAGTCCTGCATCTTAGCAATCACGCCGTCATTAAACTTAGCAATGGCTTTCATACCACGGCCCTTGGCTAAGACTTCTACAGAACCAGTAGCATCCACACCGGCACCAACTTTAATATTCAATAAATTACCAATGATACCAGATGCTTTGCTAAGGCGCCCACCGGCGACCATATTATCTAACGAGGTGAAACTCAAGAAAGTATGTGAC
>k87-676828_pt1 | contig 12615 bp, 12 predicted proteins | sample MGYA00084031_6733416 | MGnify analysis MGYA00084031
CGCGGTGCGCTCGGTACCGGGCTGCGGTTGTTGGTGGAGTCCGGACGGGTGGCGGTGCGGACCGGCTTCGGGGTGCGGGCTGTGCGCCTCACCCCTGACGGGCGCGTGGAGGTGACGCCCCGCATCGGAGAATCGATCGTGGTCGATCGGGTGGTGTCGGCGACCGGGTTCCGCCCCGACCACAGCATCGCCTCGGAGCTGCGTGTGAATCTCGATCCGGCATTGGGGTGTACGCGGGCCCTGGCGCCGTTGATCGATCCGAACGTGCACTCCTGCGGCACCGTTCGACCACACGGGGTCGACGAGTTGGCTCACCCGGAGCCGGGGTATTTCGTGGTGGGGATGAAGTCCTACGGTCGTGCCCCCACCTTTCTGCTCGCCACCGGGTACGAGCAGGTCCGCTCCATCACCGCGGCGTTGGCCGGAGACTGGGAGGCCGCCCGCGCGGTTCACCTGGAACTACCGGAGACAGGGGTGTGCTCAGCGACCGCCGGTGCCCGCGCGGTCGCCGCTGACGTCGCCGCCCGCCTCGGGCTGCCTGCGGACTTGCCGGTGAAGCTGGTCTCGGCCGCGATCGGGCATCTGGCCACCACCTCCGACCTGCAGGCTGCTGTCCAGGCCGCCGCCAGAGACCTCGGCTTGGCGCCAGACACGGCTCTGACGTTGGCGGCCGCCATCGCTGACCAGATCCAACCCCTTACCGGCGCGAACACCGCAGTCCAGGCTACGAAGAACACATCGACCGGGGAGCTGCTCCCCCTCACACCCGTCTCCACACAGGGCGGCTGCTGCAACGGTTGAGCATCGCGACGGTGGCCCGTCAGTCGACAGTGGACCACTCCTGCGGCCTGGCAGGCCAGTGGCGTCCTGACCGTAACCGACCTGACCACACGGCACGGGGAGGGCCGATGGGGTGCCCTGCCCTCCCCGCTGTAGTGAACCCGCCGGTCGTGGCTGGTAGGGCGATGGTCTCCTGAGCGACGCAGACCTGCGGCCACGCCGCAGATAGCACGGTCAGCGCTCCGTGAAGTGGTGCTGGAACCACTCGACGGTGTAGCGGACAACGGTGTCCAGCGCTCCCGGCTCCTCGAACAGGTGGCCGGCGCCGGGTACGATCCGCAGCTCACAGGGCCTGGCTGTCAACTCCTGAAAGGCCCGCCGGTTCAGCTTTACCACCGTGGTATCCGCACCACCGACGATGAGCAGGGTGGGGGCGCGGACCAGACGCAGCGCGGGCCCCGCGAGATCCGGACGGCCTCCCCGGGACACGATCGCCGCGACCAGGTGAGGGCGGCGGGCGGCCGTCATCAGGGCCGCGGCGGCGCTGGTGCTGGCGCCGAACAGCCCGATCGGCCGGTCGGTGAGGGTACGCGCGTACTCCACGGCGGCCGTCAACCGGTCGCACAGTAAAGCAATGTCGAACCGGTACGTAGCGGTCAGCACATCCCGCCGGGCCTCATCGACGGTGAGGAGATCCACCAACAAGGTGGCCAGACCGGACTCCTGAAGGGCGTCTGCGACATAGGTGTTACGCGGGCTGTGCCGGTTAGAGCCGGAGCCGTGCGCGAAGAGCACCAAGCCGATGGGATCCGGCGGCTCGGTGAGATCAGCGGACAGCGGCACGGTGCCGCCGGCCACCGGCGCCTGAATCGTGACCAGATCTTCCCGAGCCGGTCGGGGCATATGGGCCGGCTACCCCGCTGGACGGGCCGTCAAACAGCCACCGATCGGTGTCGAATGAAGCGGTGGTGCCAAGCCGAGGCGAAGTCCGACGGCTGGCTACACCCGGCCACGCGTAGGAATCATCGCCTAAGAGGTCTGAGAGGAAAAACCCCGGCGTGCAGGATGCAGTGTCGGGCCGGATTGGCGAATGCGTAAAACGGTTGGCTGGTCCGGTGCATCGACCTATTCTCATGCCCGCGAACGGGAAACGACCGGAATCATCGGGAGGAGCGCGATGTCGAGGCAGAGTGCGCCGCACAGACTCGGACGGATCATGCTGTCCGGTGGCGCCCTGATCGCGACACGGCCAACCTATCGATGGGGTTTCGGTGCGTTGGATACCGAACCGGTTTGTGAACTGGACGGTAAGCGCAGGTAACGCCGGCCCGGCCGTAGCGTCCACGAGAACGGATGGTTGTCGGTAGCCGGTATCGCATACCGAGAGCCCTCCGGTCTGCACATCCCATGGTGGATTACCCTCGCGCCACATGACATCGTCCTGGGGCGCCGGAATGGTCGAGCATCAATGATCATCCTGGCGGGCGAGGGGAGCCGGGCAGGAAATACGACGGCTCTTCAGGCTCCGTAAGGCTCCGTATTCCCCTTCGGTGTCCGATTTTGCTCCCGGACAGCATGTGTGGCCACGCGTACCCGGTGACATCCGGTGTTACCGCTGCCAGTGTCGCGCGCGAGTCGGGCGGCACCGGGATCTGAAATCACCGGTAGCCGTCAGGAGCGGGTGGCATCACACTCTTGACAGGAACACTATCGATACACAGCGTCGAATTCTGGAAAGGAACCATGCGATAAGTAAGGAGGCGCCCGGTGGATGGGGTACTGGTTCTCAATGCCGATCTCGGTCCTTTGCACCGGGTGAGCCTGCGGCACGCGATTCGGATGCTCGTACGCCAGGTCGCGGTAGTTCACGACGCCGTACCGAACCGGGTTATCGGCCAGTTTCCTCTGCCTCGGGTGGTGCGTCTGGTGAACTACGTGGTGACGCGCTGGCGGTATCGCCGCAGACCCACCTGGTCCCGCGCGGGTGTACTGGCTCGAGATGGTTACCAGTGTGCCTACTGCGGTGGAGCAGCCAGCACGATCGACCACATTCACCCGCGTTCTCGGGGAGGCGGGAATACCTGGCTTAATACGGTGGCCGCGTGCCGCAGCTGCAATCAGCGCAAAGGGGACCGGACCCCTGACGAGGCGCGTATGCCGTTGCGGATTACGCCCAAGGTACCGGCGTGGGCGACGGTGACCCGTCGTTGAATCGACATATAAGCCGGCATTGATCTATTGAGTTGTGATCGATTGGTCTGTTGGCGGGGCCGGTGGGGACGGTGAACCCACCGGCCCCGCTTGCCTGTTACTGTCGCCCCTTGGCGTGAGTCGCCCGGGGCACTTCATTCTCTCCTCTTACCTAGAGGGTAATTGTGGGTCGCGTAAATACGTATCCAGATGGCCGGAAAATCATGAATTGAAACGGTTGTCGGAGTACAGTGCTGGCGTCATGGGTGTCCTGCGGGACCGGAGGAATTCATGATCGCCACACGAATACCGGGGCCCACCGGGCACCCGCTCATCGGCTCCCTGCGCGCGCTGCGTCGAAACATCCTGGACACCTATCAACGCGCACACCGAGAGTACGGGGACGTGGTGCTGTTCACCGCCGGCCCGCCGGGGTGGCGTCTGAAGATCCACGCCGTCTTCTCCGCCGAGGGAGCGCAACGCGTCCTTGCCACGGAATCCGCCAATTTCCGCAAGGACAGCAGGGTGTATCAGGTGATCCGGGAGTCCTTCGGTGATGGCTTGCTGACCAGTCAGGATGAGACGTACCTGCGGCAGCGGCGGCTCGTGCAGCCTCTCTTCACTCGGCGGCAGGTGAATCGGTACGCCGACGCGATATGCGACGAAGCCACCGCCATGATCACGCGGTGGCGGCAGCAGCCTGATGGCGTCATCGACGTGGTCGATGAGATGGTGGAGTTGACGCTGCGCGTGGTGTCCCGCGTACTGTTCGGCACCGATATCGATGCCGCCTTGCCGGTGGTACGGCGCTGTTTTCCAACCTTGAGCGCCTACATCGACCGGCGGGGACGATCCCCGCTGCGGATTCCCCGCAAGTGGCCCACACCCGCCAATCGCCGAGCCCACGCCGCGCGGCGCGCCCTGTATCAGATCTGCGATGAGATCGTGGCGCGGCGGAGGGAGGACTTTGACCGGCAGGAGGACCTTGTCGGTCTGTTGACCCGCGCGGTCGACTCCGAGGGAGCGCGGCTGAGCGCCGACGAGATCCGCGATCAAATTCTGATCTTCCTGTTCGCCGGTCATGAGACCACCGCGACCACGCTGGCCTACGGTCTCCACCTCCTGAGCGGTCATCCCGAGGTGGAGGAAGCGGCCCACAAGGAGGTCGACCAGGTCCTGGCGGGGCGGCTCCCAACCGCTGAGGATCTTGAAGCGCTCCCGTACCTCACCATGGTCGTCAAGGAGACGATGCGGTTGTACCCTGCCGCGCCTCTGATCGGGCGGCGCGCCTCGGCCGACACCACCATCGGTGGTTACCTGATTCCGGCCGGGTCAGATGTGAGTCTCAGCCCGTGGGTAACCCATCGGCATCCGGAGTACTGGGGTCAGCCCGAGCGGTTTGATCCTCTGCGGTTCACACCGGAACGGGAGGCTGAACGGCCCCGGTACGCCTGGTTCCCATTCGGAGGTGGGCCCCGCGCCTGCATCGGACAGCATCTTTCGATGCTGGAATCCGTGCTTACGCTGGCCGTGATCCTTCAGGCCTACCGGCTTCAGCCGCTGGATCCCGTCGGGCCGGTGACGGTCAACATCACCCTGCGGCCGCTGACCCCGCTTCGATGCCGCCTGATCCCCCGATGAGGCCATTCGGTCCGATATTGAGCCGTCAGCTCTGGACATACAGGGTGGAATGTGGCTCGATGGGGAGATGACTGACAGTTTTGATTCGGTGACGCGGCGCTTAATGGAGGCGATCACGGCGAACTGGGATGCCCGCGCGCCGATCCACGCGGCTAGTCGGTTCTACGGTGTCGGAGTCAAAGACCCCGCCTTTTGGTTCGCCGATGTCGAATGGGAGGACTTGGGGGAGCTGACCGGGCGCGATCTGCTTCACGCGCAATGCCACCTGGGCACTGAGACGATCGCGTTCGCGCAGCGCGGCGCCCGCGTGGTGGGGTTGGACATCTCCGAGCAGGCGATCGTGTGGGCCCGCCGGATCGCCGACCAGGCAGGGGTGGATATCGAGTACGTACAAGCCAACATCTACGACGCGGTTACGGCGTTGCAGGGCCGTCAGTTCGACATCATCTACACCGGTAAGGGCGCGCTGTGCTACCTGCCTGACCTCAAGCGGTGGGCGACGGTGCTCGCGCAGCTGCTTCGACCGGCCGGACGGGTCTATCTCGTCGAGTTTCATCCCGTGCTGACCGCCTTGGGGGTGGGGCCGTCGGAGGACCTCAATGAGGGGTTGGCGTTGCGTCATGACTATTTGGAGGGCCGAGGCCCGAGGGCCCTGAACTCACCCCGTACCTACACCGACGGGCCGCCCCTGCCCACCACAACGATCACCTACGAGTGGGCTCATGGCCTGGGTGAGGTGGTCACCGCGCTCCTGAGCGCTGGATTGCGGATCACGGTGCTGCGGGAGATCGACGCGTTGCCGTGGCCCCGATGGCCGTGGATGCTTCCCACCGATGCCGGATGGTGGCGGCTGCCCGATGACCGGCCGAAACTTCCCCTGTTGTACGCGGTCGCGGCGGTCAAGGACAACGACTAAGCCGGCGGGTGAGCCAGCGTTCTGAGATAGGCGCCCGGCGGTGTCTTGGTGAGAAGCGACGCGGTGAGGACACCGGGCAGAAAGTTCCCTAGGAAGAAAAGCGCCCTAGGAAGAACGGGATGAGGGAGCGGAGAGGGTGGCGGCCAGCACGGCCCGGTGCGTGGGGCGTGCGGCTCGGTACAGCTCCCGGCCGGCGTCGGTCAGGCGGACGAGCACCCCGCGTCGGTCCAGCGGGCAGGCACTGCGGGTGACAAGGCCCTGCCGTTCCAGGCGGGTGATCAGGCGAGAGCCGGCGCTTTGGCTTAGATGAACCGCGTCAGTGAGTTCCTGGGCGCGGAACATGTCCTTATCGGCCTCCGCCATGTGTTCGAGCGCCTCGAACTCACTGATCCCGATCCCGTGTCGCTCCTGCAACGCGCGGTCGAGAGCCCAGGCGACGGCTGAGTACTGGGCGAGCAGTCTGCGCCAGGTTTGTACCAGGTCCGCTTCCTGAGCCTCCTGATCGGTGGGCGCCATGACTCCAGGGTAGGTCTTATAACTTTCTCACTTTAGATGCACAAGCATTAAGTCGATCACAGATAGATTCGTTGAGACTGGATGCGTGTGCATGTAGTTTCAGGAGCATGGCATCACCGGATACCGCTGTGCCCGCCAGACCACGGTGGGGTGCGCGTCTGTGGGGCACGCTGTTGAGCGTTTGCATGATCGTGGCCCTGAACACTCTTGATCTCTCTATGGTTGGGGTCGCGCTCCCGGCCATCCGCGTCGATCTGGACATGTCCACCTCGGCCCTGCAGTGGGTCGTCAGCGGGTATGTTCTCGGCTACGGAGGGTTCCTGCTGCTGGGTGGGCGTGCCGCAGACCTGCTGGGCCGTCGCCGTGTCTTCCTGTGGGGCGTGACGGTCCTCGCTGTCGCCTCGCTGCTTGGGGGTCTGGCCAGCAACGGAGCGCTGCTGATCATCACCCGCTTCATCAAAGGCGTGGCAGCTGCGTTCACCACACCGGCCGCGCTCTCCGTTATCACCACTACCTTCTCGGAAGGCCCCTCGCGGAACCGCGCGTTGTCTATCTTCGGGCTCTTCAGCGCCAGCGGGTACTCCCTCGGCTTGGTCTTATCCGGCCTGATGACCGAGGTGAACTGGCGTTGGACATTCGTGCTCCCCGCCCCGATCGCCCTGGGCACTCTGCTGGCCGGTATCTGGCTGCTCCCCACTGTCCGAGCGGAGCAACGCGACCGACGCGGTTACGACCTCCTCGGGGCCGGCGTCTCCCTGGTGGCGATGCTGCTGCTGGTCTACACCGTGGTGAACGCGCCCAAGGTCGGGTGGCTCGCCCTCCAGACGGTCGTCGGTCTGGCGGCGGTCGGCGTGCTCGCGATCATCTTCGTGGCGATCGAGTCCCGCAGCCGTCACCCGCTAGTGCGATTGGGGATCTTCCGCTCCGGGCCGCTCACCCGTGCCAATCTGGGCGCCATAGCCTTCTTCGGCGGGTTCATCAGCTTCCAGTTCGTGGTCATGCTCTACATGCAGTCGGTCCAGGGGTGGACCCCACTGCAGACCGCGCTGGCCTTCCTTCCCTCAGCGGTGATCGTCGCTGTCGGGGCGCCGCGTACCGGAGCGTTGGTGGACAGGTTCGGCACCGCACCGCTCATCGTCATTGGTTTCGCCGCCCACGTCGTCGCGTACGCGTTGTGCATCCGGGTCGACGTGGACTCCGGCTATCTGACCTCCGTCCTGCCCAGCATGATCCTGATCGGCATTGGTTTCATGCTTGTCTATCCGTCACTGAACATCCAGGCCACGGCGGGGGTACCTAATACCGAGCAGGGCCTGGCCGGTGGCCTGCTGAATACCTCCGTTCAGCTGGGGTCGGCGATCGGACTGGCGGCCGTCACGGCGGTGATCACCACGAGCGGGGACGAGGAGTCCGCGGCGGCGTTGCTGGAGGCGTTCCGGCCGGCGCTGTGGGTGGTCTCCGGTATCGCGCTCTTTGGGCTGGCGGTCTCCGTCGTCGGAATGGTACGGCGATCTCAACCCACCATCTCCGAGCGGCACGGCGGCGAGAAGACGGTGATGGAGTCGGTCACCTGAGGGCTTCGACACCATGCCGGGGGAGAGGGCGCCCGCCGCGGCGCGATGAACGTGGCGGCGGGCGCACCTTTGTCGATAATCGACAGTCCTGATCGGACGCTCGATGCGATAGACGCCGTCAGCCACCGTGGCGGTGAGCGTGGTCAGAGACAGGGGGAGTACCGACCTCCTGACCGGGCTCCACCACCACAAACTGCCCCATCATGCCGTTGTCCTCGTGGTAGAGGATGTGACAGTGGTACATGTAGGGCATATTGGGATCGGCGTAGTCGGTGAACCGCATGATGATCCGGTAGACCTGACGGCCATGCAGGTAGATGGTGTCCTTCCAGCCGCTTAACTCCGGTGGCGGCGCCTGGCCGTCAACGGAGAGGACCTGGAACTGCACATCGTGGACATGGAAGCTGTGGGGAGTGCCGTCGATGGCGTGCACTTCCCAGATTTCGGTGGTATCCAGCTCCACCACCTCATCGATGCGCCCCATGTCCATCCGCGTGTTGTTGATGCTGTGCCCCGAGAACTGGAACTGGCGTTCGGTGACGGCCTCGTCGGGATCCAACCGGGGGATCTCGACCAAGCGGTCGGGCAGCGGCGGACTGTCACGCAGCCGGTCGGCGGCGCGTAACTGCAACACATCGAAGGAGTCGTCTCCACCGGCGAACCGGTCACTCAGACCGTTACCCAGATCCGGGGGGTAGCTGCGCAGCGTCACCCGCTCGCCCGGCTCCATGGTTACTACGATCTCCGCGCGTTCCCCGGGAGACAGCTGGATCCGGTTCAGCTCGTACGGCGCGGTCAGCAACCCACCATCGGTGCCGATCAGGGCGAAGCTGCGATCATCGGAGAAACCGAAGTTGAACACCCGCCCCACCGAACCGTTGAGTAGACGCAGACGTACCTGGGTGGTCTCCACCTCCTGGTACGCCCCGACCACGCCGTTGACCGCGATGGTGTCGCCGAGGACCCCCAAGGAGGCGAAGAAGCCGCCATCCTCGTTCAGCTCGCCGTTGTCGGTGAATTTCTTGTCCTGCACGATGACCGGCAGGTCGTCCACCCCGTACTCCCGGGGCAGGTTGAGGGCGCTGGACTCTTCATCGTCGAGGATGAACATCCCGGCCAGGCCCCGGTAGACGTGCCGTAGGGTCTCGCCGTGCAGGTGGGGGTGGTACCACAGGGTGGCCGCTGGCTGGTCAATGGTCCACGTCGGTGACCAAGTCTCCCCGGGGGCGATCTGCTGATGCGGTCCACCATCCATCGCGGGTGGCAGATGCATTCCGTGCCAGTGCACGGTGGTGTGTTCGCCTAGTCCATTGTGGACGTTGATGACCACCTCCTCACCGCGTGCCGCTCGTAAGGTCGGGCCGAGGTAGTCTCCGTTGAATCCCCAGGTGGGCGCGCCTTCGCCCTCCCCATTGGTGAAGTTGTGCCGGCCGGGGCGCGCCTCCAGGTCGAAGACTCGACGTCCCTGTTCGTCCACATGTGACGGTGCCAGGGGAGGGATGGCCAGGGGATTGGTGAACTCGACCTCGCCGATGGTGTTCACTCGGGCGCTGGTCCACACCCACGCCCCCACGGCAACCAGTCCACCGGCCATCACCAGGAACCCAACCACGATGATGGTCAGCACCCGGCGTACGCGCCGTTTCGGCACGATCGCTCTCCTTTACATGACCCGATAAATAGATCGCCTACATGTAGCGCACCTCAATACTGGTCCGGCTGAGCTCGAGAAACGTCCCCCCACGGGGGTAGTTCAGGGGTGAGACAGGGGGAATTCCGGGACCCGGTTAGGGGGAGACATCAGGGAGACCTGCCGCAGTGTCGAGGCGATATCGCTCTGCGTGATCACCCTGAGTGATGACAGTGGGAGATCAACTGACCCGACGGGTGAACCTGCGGTAGGCGCCGCCGGCAGCCACACACGCCACGCACGCAGCCGCCCGTGGAGGCGTTGGAGTGAGCGCTACGCGAACGCCACGAGGAAACAGCCGCTAGGAAACGCCGGAACAACGCTGACGGGAAACCACCAGGCGGCACCGCTGAGCCCGGGGCGGTGGGGTGGCGCAAGGGCCGCGGAAAGCCGATCCGAGCCGCCGCGGTGGCCTTGTTTGCCGGATTCCGGAAGGGATGGGTTTTCCGGTCCCGATATCGGGAATGAGGGCGCTGTGGGCCTCAACATTCATAGGCCTCAACCTTCATAGGGAGGTGGCCCTCATGGTCAGCGGAGCCAGCCGCTCGGTTGCCCATATGGGGGCATGGCCACTCATTCGCACCGTGGCCATGCTGATCTCAGCGGTGTTTCTCCTGATCGGTGTCCTCGGCTTCATCCCCGGCATCACCACCAACTACAGCGAGATGCGGTTCGCGGGTCACGAGTCCGGGGCGCTGCTTCTGGGGCTGTTCCAGGTATCGGTCCTTCACAACATCGTTCATCTGCTGTTCGGGATAGCTGGGCTGCTGCTGGCGCGTTCGGTGGCCGGCGCCCGGTCCTTCCTGATCGGGGGTGGTCTGATCTACGCGGTGCTGTGGCTGTACGGCCTGTTGATCGACCATGACAGCGCCGCGAACTTCGTGCCGTTCAACACCGCTGACAACTGGCTGCACCTGGTGCTGGCGGCCGGCATGATCGTCCTCGGCCTGGTGTTGGGGACACGGGAACAGCACCACGGCTAAACCGCGACGACTCGATCCCTGACGGCCTCAGCTGGGATTACGCACGATGAGCCCATCCGCTGCCCTGTCGGGCGGCGGAGGTGTGGAGTGGCCGCAGCGCGTACATGCGTACGCGGGCGTACCCGATCCGTATGGCCGGGTACGCCCGCGCGATGAGCCCGATAAAGCTCGCCCGCTGAACACCCTGATCGTCGCGGGACGAGGCTTCAGAGTGCGCCTGATGCCGGGGCCACCTTGGTAGGTGACCCCGGCGAGTCCTCACTTGTCAGACTTGTCCGAATTGGACTTGTTCGAGTGGGAGCTGTGTGAGTCAGACTTGTCTGAGTCCGACTTGTCGTCGGACTTGTTGTCGGACTTGTTGTCCGACTTGTCGTCGGACTTGTCTGAGTCTGACGAGGAGGAAATGAATGAGAAGGTGTTGGTTTCCGAGAAGTCGTTAACGGCGTTCGCGCTGCACTGGCCGAAGCCGAGACCAAGGCCGAGGATGCCGATTCCGTTACCGCAGATTGGAATCGCGGCGGAGACACCCAGCTGAACGTTGTTCCCGCTGAGAATCCCTCCGTTATCGACGGCGATCTGATCGGCGTGAGCAGGAGCAGCCGTGATAGCCAGGAGGCCAAACGACAATGATCCCACCAGTAGTGCCTTACGGACCAACGTCTTCATCAGGTACCTACTTTCGTCGGTTTATCTGATAAAGCGCATGTTAATGAGAGATGTGTGATCTGGAGGCAAACTCACCTAATTTGAGGGATCTTCATCGTTTGGTGTGGGTACTGGGCGATAAAAGAGTGCCCAAACGGACACAAAATTCCCTAGAGATGCCGATGAACCGTGATGCCGACAAGGTTAGCGATACAGCAAATACGGTCGGCGACGGGCATTGAACTCCGCTAACTCCTGTTGCCAAGCGCCGATAACGTCGTCGACCGTCGCTCCCGCATCGATCATCGTCCGCAGCCGGGTGGAGCCGGTCAGCTTGTCGATCCAGTAGGGCCGCGCACTGTCCCATGAGTCCACCCGCCACGCGAAGCTCGGGTAGCGACGAGCCTCCACCAGCATCGCCACGGCGGTCCGGATCGGGTCATACGCGTACCGGTCGGTGACCTTCACCTCGACGCCCGCACACAGCTGACCAGTGAACTTAGAGAAGGTGGGGGTGAAGTACGCCTCCCGAAATTCCACGCCGGGCAGCCCGAGCGCGTTCAGTCGATCACCCCAGTGGTAGTCCAGCTCCGGCCCACCGATCAGCTCGAATGGTCGTGTGGTGCCCCGCCCTTCTGAAATAGAAGCCACCCCCTCGAACATGCCGGTGCCTGGATACACCAGCGCGGTGTCGGGGGTGGGCATGTTAGGGCTCGGCAGCACCCACGGCACATCCGTGTCGACCGCCTGCCACCGCCGGTGCCAGCCTCGGCAGGCCACCACCTCCAGCTCAACCGCCCGGCCAGCCTCGGCAGGCAGGAACTCGCCGTTGAAGAACCGAGCCAACTCACCCACGGTCATCCCGTGCTGCTGAACGATCTCCTTCTTGCCCACCCCGGAGGTGTACGCGGGGGTCATCAGCGGCCCGTACGCGGTGCCGCCGATCGGGTTCGGGCGGTCAAGCACCACGTAACGACGCCCCTGCCGGGCGGCGGCCACCATGGAGTCGTACAGCGTCCATATATAGGTGTAAAAGCGCGCCCCGACGTCCTGGATGTCGAAGACGATGGTGTCCACGCCGGACTGAGTGAACATCTGCTCCCAGCGGGCCTGATTGGCGCCGTAGGCGTCGTAGACCGTCAGGCCGGTTCGGGCGTCGATACCGGTTCCTTCGCCGTCACCAGCCTGGGCCGATCCCCGGAACCCGTGTTCGGGTCCGAAGACAGCCACCACCTCAACCCGGTCGTCAGCGTGCATCAGATCCACCGCGTGCCGGTACCGGGAGTCCACCCCGGTGGGGTTGGAGATCACGCCGACGCGCTGACCGGCCAGCGTCGCCCACCCAGAGTCAATGAGTACCTGAAGGCCAGTCCGGACCCTGTGGGGGTGAGGCGCGGCGGACGCCGGGGAAGCGCCGGTTACCCCGCTCGCCCCGAGCACGGTGGTGGTGGTCAGTACGCCGGTTGTGGTGGTGAGGAAACGACGCCGATTCATCGAGGACTCCTACCGGGAAAACGGGTTTTCTTACTGGACAGGCCGTGGTCGCGGGCGGCCTTAAGCAGCGAGGAGCGCGACCGCGTCTCGGGCGCTCAATAAATCCGTAGGAGCGGGACGCGGGTGATGGCGCTGTGGGTGGTGATGGGTTTGAACGGTACTGGCTATCCCATTATGTCTCCTTTC
>k87-772459_pt1 | contig 12606 bp, 5 predicted proteins | sample MGYA00084031_6733416 | MGnify analysis MGYA00084031
AGCCCATGACGGCGGAGGTGGGCACCGGCACCTTCAAACTCTTCCGAATCCGGGCGACCAACTCAATCGCGAGCACCGAGTTACCGCCGAGTCGGAAGAAGTCGTCGTCGATGCCGACCTTTTCCAGGCGCAGCACCTGCGACCAAATCTCGGCTAGCTCCGTCTCTGTGCCTTCCCGGGGTGGAACGTACGGGGTGGGCAGGTCCGGGCGCGGGTCACGCTCGCCGTCGTCCGCCTCGGCGACCGCGTTACCGAGCCCTCGGTTAACAATCCACTGCGCGAACCGAACGTCCAGCGAGCCGGTCGAGATGACCACGTGGTCGACCAGGTCGATTGCGGCGACCGCGCGCTCGAACATCTCGACGGCCTGCGCCGGCGACATGTCGAACTCCCCGGCGGTCGCAGGATCCTCCCGGCCCCACGTATCCCAGTCAACTGTGATCCAGCGCAGCCCGTTGTAGGCACGGTTGGCGATGACGTACGCGTCTAGCGCCGCATTTGCGGCCGAATAGGGGCCCAGAGCCAGGCCACCCAGTATGGCGGAGAGCGAAGAGAGCGTGATGCCGGGCACATCCCGGTCGGCTAGGACCTGACGAAGTGCGAGAAACCCTGACACCTTGGCGGCGAAGTGTGAGTTTGTTCCTGCCGCGCCGACGAGGTGGGCCGGGCCGAACGCCGACGGGTCGGAGATCCCGGCGGCATGCACGACGAGGTCGATGCCGCCGAACTGCTGGTCAACGAGCTGGACTGCGGCCCGCACCTGTTCGGGATCGGTCATGTCAGCGGCGACCGGTAGGATTTCGGCCCCCTGCCGCTCCATCTCAAGCAGTGTGGCGACATGCTGGGCCGTGCGTGTCCGGGGGTTAGCCGCGTAGGCTTCCCACTTCTCGCGCGGTGGCAACGCCGTGCGTGATACGAGGACGACACGACACTTACGGTGCACCGCGAGGTGTCGGGCGAGGACAAGCCCGACGTACCCGAGGCCTCCGGTGATGAACACCACGCGGCCTTCACGAAGGAGGCCATCCGGCGATGGCGCGGGTAGCGTGAGCGGGGCGAACGCGCGGACCCAGCGGCTCGTGCCACGCAGCGCCACAGGCCCCTCATAGTCGAGGACCGCCTCAGCCACGATCCCGGCGGAAAGCGCGGCGGCCGCACGGGCGTTGGTGGGTCGGTCAACGTCAACATGCCGGCCGAACCAGCCGGGATTTTCCTGAGCCAACACCGGCATGAGAGCGGCTAGGGCCGCTTGGCTTGGCCGGGTCCCGACCGCACCCGCAACGCCAACCGCCCCCTCGGTGACTGCGACCAGGTTGACCTCAAGATCGGGTGCCTGTCTTGCGTACGACGTGATCAGTGCGATGGCAGCGTCGTAGCCGCGGGTGCGAGCGCGCGTGAACTCGGCGAGGTCCTCGTCTGCGGTTGGGTCGTCCGCATCTAGACAGAACGCGTGGACGACCGTGCGCGGAATGACCTTGAGCGCACCAAGAAGCCTGGACATGTCGTCGATGCAATCGGGTCGGACGACGAACTCGCCCTCGCCCACGTCGCGGAATTCGGATCCGGCACGCGCGACGTACACGTCCGCGCCAACGTGTTTCAGGTACGCTGCGACACCCTCGCCTCGCTCCTCTGCGACAAGCACAAGCCACGGCCCGGCATCGCGAATCTTCTTCACATGATCAGCTATCGGTCGCGGCCGCATCCGCCACGTTGGCACGTACGTCCACTTATCAAGATCGTCGACGCGCCCCCCGTCCAGCTGGGACATAAAGTAGCCCTTCGGACGGTCAACCCAGAAGCGCCGACGCTGGAACGGATATGTGGGCAGCGGCACGCGGCGTGGCGAGCCTGGATGCAGCGCCGTCCAGTTGATCTCGGCACCGGATTTCCAAAGGTCGGCGACCGCTCGGGCGAACCAGTGCGCCGCCGGTGCCCCGGCCGGGTCTGGTCCGACCGCCAGCGTCGCCTGGCAGTCTCCGTCACCGGGGATGCCAATGTCCGTTGCGAGCTTGGCGGCGAGTTCAGCGGCTGAAGCTGGCCCGCTTACCCGCCCCACCCTGACCCCAAGGCGGTCCAGGGCGTCGGCAAGCGCGAGCACCGTGTCGTAGAGCGAGGCGTTGCCCGGGGGCGGCTCAGCGCCCGTGACGCGGCACGCCGCCGAGCGCATCGCCGTGCACCACTTGGCGTCCACAGTCGCCGGGTCCGGCAGCACGAGTTCGACGTGAGAGACGCGCTGGTAGGCCTCGCCGGTGATCCACCGGTCAGGATCGCCGAGCGCGCGCTGCGCATCGACGAGGTCATCACAGACCACCGCGCACCGGACCGGAAAGTATGAGCGCGACTGCTGCAGCGTGTATGCGACGTCCGCGATCACAAGCTCGGGATGGCGTTCCAAGTGCCGTCGCAGATTGGCAGCAGCCTGGTCCACGGCGGCGGTGTCACGGCCGGACACGGTGAGCAGATGCGGTCCTGGACGCTCGACCGGTGCGGGACGTGCGGGTGCCTCCTCCAGAACGACGTGGGCGTTGGTGCCGCCGAGCCCGAATGCGCTCACCCCCGCACGCCGCGGGGTTGGGCCCTCGGGCCACGGTTGCGACTCGGTGAGCACGACGAACTTCTTGCGAGCCGAGGCCAGTGTCGGATTCGGCGTCTGAAAATTCGGTGTACCGGGCAGCACGCGATGTTGAAGGGCGAGGACAGCGCGGATGAGACTGCTGGTACCCGCCGCGCGGTCGAGGTGGCCGATACTCGCTTTGAGAGAGCTGAGCACCACCTGGCGCTGCTCCCGCTCTGGGAATACCCGCGCCATCGCGGCTAGTTCGATGGAGTCGCCGAGCACGGTGCCTGTGCCGTGGCACTCGACATAGTCGATGGTTTCCGGCTTCACACCGGCAAAGCTGATTGCGTCCGTGATCACGGCGGCCTGGCCGTCTACGCCTGGGGCGGTATAGCCGGCACACGCGCTGCCGTCGTTGTTGACTGCCGAGCCGAGGATCACGGCGTTGATGTGGTCGCCGTCGGCGATCGCGTCTGGGAGGCGCTTGAGCACAACGACGGAAACGCCACTGCCCGCAACGCTACCCCGCGCCCCTGCATCGAACGCGCGTACCTTGCCGTCCGGCGAGTAAATGCTGCCTTCCTCGTACATGTACCCAGTGCCGTGCGGCTGAAGGATGAACGAGCCGCCCGCGAGGGCGTACTCGCACTCAAAATTCAGCAACGCTTGCACCGCGAGGTGCACCGCGACGAGGGACGTCGAGCAAAACGTCTGTACCGTGACGCTCGGCCCGCGCAGATTCAGCTTGTATGACACCAGCGAGGTAAACGAATCTCGCTCCGTGCCGATTGCCAGCATGAGGTTGCCGCCGGGCTCGGGCGCCACGTTAAGCACGTTCCACAGGTACTCCGGGAAGCCGCAGCCGGCGAAAACACCGACCCGGCCAGGCATGCGCATCGCCGGGTAGCCAGCGTCTTCAAGCGCGGTAAAGCAGCATTCGAGGAAGAGTCGGTGCTGCGGGTCCATCACCTCGGCCTCCCGACGGTTAAAGCCGAATAGACCCGCGTCAAACAAGTCATAGCCGTCTATTGGACCACAGGTGCGTACGTACGACGGGTCGGCGAGCCGGGCCGGGCTTTCACCGGCTGCCAGCAGCTCCTCGTCAGACAGTTCGCGCAGACCCAACCGACCCGCGATCAGGTTTTCCCAGAGTTCCTCGACGCTGGCTGCACCGGGGAAGCGCCCTGCCATGCCGATCACCGCGATGGCGGAGTCGTAGTCGACATCACTCATGCCTGGCTCCCTGTACACTCGCCCGACGACGGGCCAGGCGCTGCTGACGGCGCCCGGCTCGTTCCTCGCTGTTGGTGTCCTGGGTGGTTGCCTCGGTTTCGGTGCCCACCCCGGTGACGGTCGCAGCGAGCATGGATACGGTCGGCGCCTGATACAGCACGTGCGCCGGCAGGTGATCGAGATTGAGTGCGCGCCGAACTGCGTCCATGACCCCAACGCCGATCAGCGAGTTGCCACCAAGCTCGAAGAAGTTGTCATGGACGCCGACCTGGTCGATGCCGAGCCAATCGCTCCAAATCTCGGCGATCTGGGCCTCCACCTCGTTCGATGGGGCCAGGTACGGCGTAGACAATTCCGGGCGCGGATGCCGTTCATTGCCGCGGCCCTTACGCGCGCCCGCCTGAATGTCTTGAATCGTGTAGTTGCGACTGCCTGCGACCTGGGCGGCGAAGTCCTGCGTGCTCACCACGAGGTACGGCTCGGGACGACTGAGGACCTGCTGCAAGCAGCGCCACCCAGCGTCAAAGCTAATGCCGAACACTTCGCGGTGGTGGATGTAGTACTCACGCAAGACCGGCTCGTAGCCCTGCAGACCTTCCTCCCAGCCGTTCCACGTCCACTCGCCCCAGCCGATGGAGACAACCTTTGTCTGCGGCAGAGCACCGCTTCGGGCGAACGCGTCGAGGAACGAGTTCGCCGCCGAGTAGTCGGCCTGGCCAAGCGCTCCGGTCCAGGCGGCGACGGACGAGAACAGCACCAGCAGGTCCAGCGGCTCGTCACGCAGCACTTCCGCCAGCGCGAGTGTTCCGGCGACCTTGGGAGCGAGGACTCGCTCCATGTCGGCGATCGTCTTGAACTGCATCATGCCCATGGCCGGTACCCCAGCAGCATGCAGCACACCGTGCAGCGCTCCGAACCGTTGCTGGGCGGCGGCAACTGCGCGCCGCACTGCGGCAACATCGGCGACATCACCCGCGACGAGCTCGAACTCGATGCCCTTGCTCTCGAGGACGCGCAGACCCTGGATACGGCGGCGCACCTCCTCGCTCGCAGTCGAGTCGGCGAGAATGTCGTCCCACTGCTCGCGCGGCGGCACCGGTGTACGGCCGAAGAGAACAAGTCGAGCTTGGTAGGTTTCCCCGATGCGCTCGGCGAGCGCGAGACCGATGCCGCCGAGGCCACCCGTAATCAGGTAGACACCGCCATGCCGAAACGGTGTCTGTGGTTCTGGCATCGGCTCGCCCTCTGCAGCAAGTTCGAGCACTTCGAAGTCTGGACTCCAGCGGCGACCGCCGCGCAGGGCAACAAGCTGGTTCCCTGGATCGGTACGTAGTTCCGCGATGATCTCAGCGACCGGTGGAGGCGAATCGTCGCGTAGATCAATCACGCGGATTGCCGCTCCCGGGTACTCGACGGGCAGGATCGTGCACGGTCCGTGCGCCGTCGCCCGCGCAGGTACGATCGGCTCGTCTCCAGTGACCTGGAACGTACCGGCGGTCACGACATCGAGCTTCCACTCGCCGAAGCCGACCTCGTGCGCGGCGCGCGCGATCGCAACGAGCGTGTGCAGGCCGTTGCGGATCGTCTCGGTGGGCGATGCAGGTGTCAGCGTCCATAGATGGACGACACGGTCCGGCGTGTGGCCACGCCGCTTCAGGTCGGCGAACAAGTCTAGCGTGTCCTCAATATTTCCGGGACGGATGCGGTAGCAGTTCGACTCGACCTCGAACCTGGTTCCGGGCCGCACGAACGTCACATGGCGTTCATTAGTGGCGATCGCGTCGCGGAGCGGGCCGGCGATCGTATCGGCGCTTCCGGCATCAGTGAACACGATCCATTGACTGCCGAGATCAGGCATGGGTGGACGAGGCGCGTGTTCTCGCCACACTTGAACGTTCAGCCACTTACTTTCGGGCAGCAGTGGCAGCGTTTCGTACTCGTTGTACAGTTCGGCGCGGCTTGGCTTGTCGGAGACATCGATGATCGGCGGACCGGAGGCCATGTCCGCGTTGAACCAGTACTCCTGGCGCTGGAACGGGTACGTCGGCAGGGGCACCCTGCCGGGGCGCCACTCCTGGTTCGCACAGTGATATGCGTTCCAGTCGATATCGACGCCGATGAGCCACAGTTCGGCGAGCGCGGTGGCCAGCGCACGGCCACCAGGCACGCCTGTCTCACCGGCCCCTGGCATCGTGGCGATGATCAGCGGCCAGCGTGAGCGGTCGCAGTCGGAATGAGAGCGGGCCATCGCCCCAAGCGACTTGCCGGGGCCGATCTCGACGAGCGCGTCGTTTGTCCGGCGCAGCGCGGTACCGAGGCAGGCAGCGAACTGCACCGGGCGACACATGTGCTGCGCCCAGTAACCCGGGTCGGTGACCAGTTCAGCCGTGGCCAGCTCGCCGGTGACATTCGAGACGTACGCCATGGTCGGCGGGTTCAGCACGACGTTTTCGCCGATCCATTTGGTCAGCTCGTCGGCGACTGGCTCGAGCATGCGTGTGTGAAATGCGTGCGTGGTGTCCAGTTCCCGGCACACCACGTCGCGCTCACGCAGCCATGCCGCGAGATCGGCAACCGCATCGGTGGGTCCGCCTACGACGATTTGCTGAGGATTGATCGCGGCCAGATCGATACCGCGTGCGTCGAGGTCGGGTACGAGCGCGCACAACTCCTGCCAGGTCTTGCCGACCGCGAGCATGGCGCCCTGTGGCAGGCGGGCAATGAGTTCGGCTCGATGCGCGACGAGCCGCACCGCGTCGGGCAGCGAAAGGACGCCAGCGAGGCACGCCGCGACGTACTCGCCGACGCTGTAACCAAGAACCAGGTCGGGCGTGATACCCCAGTCCATGAGTGTGCGCGCGAGCGCGTATTCGGCGAGGAAGACCGCAGTTTGAGCTAATCGCGTGTCACTGAGCGGGCCGGCCGTCAAGGCCTTTCCTCGCCCGAGCAACGCGGCCAGGTCGCCGGTTGCCGCGCTGGCAGGCCGTTCGCTTGTCAGCAGCGGCACCACCTCGATCGACCCGTACTCGGACAGCAGCCGCTGTGCCTCGTCGAGGTGGAAACGGAACGTCGGTTCGGTGCGGTAGAGGTCAGCAACCATGCCGGCGTAGTGTTCGCCGACGCCAGCGAACAGGAATGCGGTACGCCGTCCCTTGACCGCGTCGTGCCGGGCGAGCAGGCTCGCCCCCTCGGTGATCCGTCCAGCAAACGCTGCCGCGGCAGCCTGTGTTGAGTTCGCCACGACTGCACGACGGTGCGCTAGCAACGGGCGACCGACCTGCATCGTGAAGGCGATGTCGCCAAGGTGCTGACCGTGATCGCCGTCGAGGTGGCCAGCAATAAGCTCGCAGTAGTCCGCGGCAGCCTTTTCCGACTGGCCGGATACCGGCACTACCTGCCAAACGCGGGTCGTCTCGGGGCGTGGTAGCGGGTCGGGCGCCTCCTGCACCACGATGTGCACGTTGGTGCCACCCATGCCGAGCCCGTTGACTCCAGCTAGCCGGGGCCTGCCACTCTGGCGTGGCCACGGCACGGGATCTTTCGCTACGTAGAACGGGCTCCGGGTGAAGTCGATCTCCGGATTGGGTGTCTCGAAGTTCAGCGACTTCGGAATGAGCTCATTACGCAACGCCTCGACCACCTTGATAAAGCCCGCGACGGTAGCCGCGCGGTCGAGGTGGCCGACGTTCGTCTTCACTGAGCCGACCGCGCAATACTCGCGGTCCCGCAGCTCGGTGCCCGAATGGATGAGTTCCGCACTACGGAACGCCCGGGTAAGCGCAGCGATCTCGATCGGGTCGCCCAAGTCGGTCGCGGTGCCGTGCGCTTCCACGTATGAGATGTCTCGAGGCGAGACCTCGGCGTCCGCGAGGGCGGCGGTGATCGCCGTTGCTTGCCCTACAACGCTTGGAGCTGTGTAGCTGAACTTCGCCGCGCCGTCGTTGTTCATCGCCGAGCCGCGGATCACGGCGAGAATGGTGTCGCGATCCGCGATCGCCTGGCGCAGCGGCTTGAGCAGCACGACCCCGGCCCCGTCGCCGAACACAGTGCCCTTGGCCTTGGCGTCGAACGTGCGGATGTGCCCATCGGGCGAGAGCATGCCACCTTCGATGTAGATATGCCCGACTCGATCCGGCACGCGTACACATATGCCGCCCGCCAACGCCATATCGCACTCGCCCCGCCGTAGGCTCTGACACGCCAGGTGGATGGCGACGGCGGAGGTCGAACAGAACGTCTGCACCGAGACCGCGGGGCCGGTCAGGTCGAGCCGGTGCGCCACGACGGTGGTCAGCGCGTCCTTGTCGTTCCCGATAACCAGTTCGTACTGGTCAACGCGCAGCAAGACCTCCGGGTCATGGAACCGGTCATTCATATACATGCTGATGTTGGCGCCGGCGAAAATGCCCACCCGGCCCCGTTCCCCAGGCCGGCCATATCCGGCGGACTCAAGCGCCTCCTGCACACACTCCAGGAAGATGCGCTGCTGTGGATCAGCGATGGCCGCCTCGCGCGGGGTGTAGCCGAAAAACTGGGCGTCGAATCCGCGGATATCGTCGAGGACGGGCCGCCTACGCACATAGTTTGGGTGTCTGGCCAGGTAGCCGTGGTATCCGGCGTTCGCGATGTCCTCATCGGTGATCTCGGCGATCGACTCGACACCATCACGAAGGTTCTCCCAGAACTTGCTGACGCTTGCCGCGCCAGGGAAGCGGCCCGCCATCCCGATAACGGCAACGTCGCGGTCACGCACCGGCAGCTCGTACATCGTTTCCCTTCACGGCACGACTTGGCAGGCTGATCGATTGCATCCCGCCGGCTAGCGCCCGGTCCAGTCTCTCGTCAGTGTCAGCAAGCTGCCGTCCACTAGCTGCAACTAGGAGCGCTTGCGAGGTCGGCACGCATGTCTGAGCATGCGGATCGACGGACGACGCAATAGACGACGGTCTCAGACGGGTGACGGAATGGCCGTAATTGGCGTTGCCGGCGCGGGCGTGATGGGCATCGGTGTTGCTCAAAACGTAGCCCAGGCCGGGCACGAGGTGGTTCTCATCGACGTTGACACCAACGTGCTTGACCGCGCACGGCGTCAGATAGAGCGCAACTGCCGGGCGAGCAGGCTGCTGGGCGGGCCGTCGCTGGACGCTGATGCAATCATGGCAGCCATCACATTCGGTGTCGGAGTCCACCAGTTCGCTAAGGCCGAGATAGTCATCGAGAACATCGTCGAAAATTGGGACGCCAAGCGGACGCTCTACCGCGAGATGGACGAGGTATGCCTCCCAGACACAGTGTTCATTGCGAATACGTCCGCGATCCCGATCACACAAATCGCGTCCGCGACCAAGCGCCCGGACAAGGTTGTCGGCGTCCATTTTATGAATCCGGTGCCGCACAAGGACGTTGTCGAGCTGATCCCCGGAGTGCTCACCAGTGACGAGACGCTTCGACGCGTCCGGGCGTTGCTCGCCGAGATGGGCAAGAAGCCAGTCGAGGTGAAGGACGCGTGCGGTTTCGTCTCCAACCGGGTCCTGATGCTGACCATCAACGAGGCCGCGTTCCTCGTTTACGAGGGCGTCGCCAGCGCCGCCGCCGTGGACGAGGTGTTTCGCGGCTGCTTCGGTCACCCCATGGGGCCGCTGGAAACAGCCGATCTCATCGGCGTGGACACCATCCTCTACAGCATCGAGGTGCTGTACGAGCATTTCGGCGACAGCAAGTACCGGCCGTGCCCGCTCCTGAAACAGATGACTTGTGCTGGCCTGCTCGGTCGGAAGAGCGGCAAGGGATTTTATACGTACCCATCGATAGAGGAGTGAGACAATAAGGTGGAAGACGAAGACATCCAAACGTCCGTCTTCGAGTTCATCAAGCGACGTTTTCCGGACATCCAGCTCGCGCCTGAGGACGACATCTTCTCACTTGGATTCGTTAACTCGCTCTTCGCCATGGAGCTGGTGTTGTTCCTGGAAAACACGTTTAGCTTCACCATTCCGAACGAGGCGCTGCGGCTCGACAACTTTCGCAGCGTCAAGGCAATGACCCAGCTCGTCCACCAGTACGCAGGATCATGACGCAGGAGCGGGTCGTTGACCGAGCCAGTGCACGACGGTTCGTCAACGAACACATCGTGCCGGTGGCGGATGCGTATGACCGCGACGGACGGGTCCCAGAGGAATTGCTCGCGCAAGTGTCGATGGCTCACCTCTGGGCGCCGTTTCTGCCCACCGACGTTGGCGGCTCGGACGTGTCGTACCAGGCCCTTGGTGACATTCACGAGGAAGTGGGCCGAGGGTGCTCGTCACTTCGCAGCCTGCTGACCGTGCACTCGATGGTGGCGTGGGCGGTCAATCGTTGGGGCTGCCCGGAGCTGCGCGAGTTGTGGCTACCGCGACTCGCGTCGGGTAAGGCGCTTGGTGCGGTCTGCATCGCCGAACCCGAAGCGGGAAGCGATACTCGACGGCTCAGCACCTCCGCGAAACGAACCTCGAACGGCTGGCGGATCAACGGCACGAAGACATGGATCACCGGCGGCCAACGCGCCGACGTGTTCCTCGTATTTGCGCAGACCGATTACACACTCGCCGCGTTTTTCGTCCCGCGCGGCACGCCGGGCGTTGAGGTCGAGCCAATCAGGGAGATACTCGGCACGCGTGCCAGCATGCTTGCCACTGTGCGCCTGCAGGACGTTGACGTGGGTCGTGAGGCGCTCGTGGGACCGGACTCATCCTTGCCGGGTATGGTGCTCACCGGCATGCTCGACATCGGTCGATTCAGCGTAGCGGCCGGCTGCGTCGGCATCGTGCAGGCGTGCCTGGACGCGTGTGCGTCGTATACCTCCCACCGGACGGTGAACGGTACGCCTTTGCGTGAACTCCAGTTGATTCGGGCCAAGATATCGAACATGGTCACCGACGTGACCGCGGCTCGGCTTTTGGTCGAGCGCGCCGGACGTCTCAAGGACGCAGGCGATCCCGAGACCATCATGGCAACGTGGATCGCGAAGTACTTCGCGTCGGTCGCCGCCGCCCGGCACGCCAGCGAGGCAGTACAGATCCACGGCGGGAACGGCCTGGGACCGCATTACCCGGTCGGTCGCTTCTACCGTGACGCGAAGGTGATGGAAATTATTGAGGGCAGTACCGAGCTGCAGCAGTTGATGATTGCCAACTCCGCCTACCAGAAATGACACGACGATGACCGAAGACGAGTCCCGGCGCGGCCGGATCAAGTGCGTGGTGTGGGATCTGGACAACACTCTCTGGGATGGGGTGCTGCTCGAAGGCGACGATTGTCCGCTGCGCCCGGAAATGGTCGAGATCCTTCATGTGCTAGACGGTCGTGGCATACTGCAGTCCATTGCGAGCAAGAACGATCCCGATGCGGCGGTCCACCACCTGCGCGAACTCAACATCGAGGACATGTTCCTGTATCCGCAAATCAGCTGGGGCGCGAAGTCAGAGGCCGTCGCCCGAATCACCAAAGCGCTGAACATCGGCCTCGACGCGATCGCCTTCGTCGATGATCAGGAATTTGAGCGAGCTGAGGTGGCCTATGCCCATCCGTCCGTGCTGTGTCTCGATCCAAGCGAGCTTGTCAGCGCGCTCGACGATCCTGAGTTCAATCCCCGGTTCGTTACGCAAGAGTCACGCCAGCGCCGGCAGCTCTACCGTAGCCAGATCGCACGCGAGGAGGCCGAACGGGAGTTCACAGGCACGAACGAAGAGTTCCTGGCGTCGTTGAAGATGACGTTTACCATCCGCTCGGCGAGCCGCAATGACTTGCAGCGCGCGGAGGAGCTGACGGTGCGGACGAATCAGCTCAATTCCACTGGGCGGACGTACTCCTACGATGAGCTTGATGCGCTGCGGACGAGCCCCGATCACCTGCTGCTTGTAGCGGAGCTGGAGGACCGCTTCGGTAGCTACGGGACGATCGGGTTGGCCCTTGTCCAGCTAGGTATACCCTATTGGCATCTCAAGCTGCTGCTGATGTCGTGCCGCACCATGTCCCGAGGCGTCGGGACGATCCTACTCAACCACATTATGGCCAGGGCTCGCAGCGCTGGAGTCCGGTTACGCGCCGACTTCGTGGAGACCGGACGGAACCGAATGATGCAGGTTACGTACGCGTTTGCTGGCTTCACCGAGGTGACGCGTGAAGGCAAGTACGTCCTGCTGGAGTCCGACCTGTCCAACGTGCAGGCACCAGCGCCCTATGTGACGGTCGTGGTGGAGTGATCGCGCTGCTCTACACAGCGACCTGTGATGGCGTATCCCGCGGTTGTTGACGAGAATCGACCATGCCGGCTGCAGCAGCGCGTACACCGGCCTGAAACCGGCTGATCGCATCGAGACTCTTCAACACCGTCGCGATGTGTCGCCGGCAGGTGCGTACCGAGACGCCCAACCGCCGCGCGATCGCCTCGTCGGTCAACCCATCCGCAAGCAGCTCGACAATGGCGTGGTGCAGATCGTTCGCCGCATTGTTGTATCCGATTGATGCAGTGGAGTACGGATGGGCAGTTTCCCACGTGGTTTCGATGACACCCCGCAGCAGCCGAACGGTGTCCGCCTGTCGGATGACGACGCCCACAGGGCCCGAAGCGTCCTCCTCCCGGAGCAGAAACGCAACCGCCTCATCGAAGATGAGTAGCTGTTTCGGTAGCCGGCCCGTGGTGCGCACCTCGCCATGACAGGCTGTCAGCTCCTTCAGCTGGGCACGAGCGCGTAAGTCTGACCTCCGCGCGTGCTGAAGGAGCAGCCGGACGCGGACACCCCGTTTGGCCATCGCAATTACACGCTCCAGTCCAA
>k87-580746_pt1 | contig 12597 bp, 10 predicted proteins | sample MGYA00084031_6733416 | MGnify analysis MGYA00084031
TAATGTTTTCACCGGAATAGTAGCCATAACCAGTTAAACCACCAGCATCAGCATCAGCATCATTCAAAGCAGCATTGAACAGGGTTTGATACAAGGCCGCGTTTGATAAATTCTGACCAATCATCCCTGCAAATTCCGCAAACAGTTTGGACCAAGCATTTAAATCAGAGGCAGAATTATTGGCGTGAACCATGGCAACAGGTAAGCCAGTTGGCGTAGTGACGATATCGATATTACTATAAACATGCTTTAAACTTTTTTCTAAAACAATCATTGAAAAAATAGATGTTCCCACTGAAATGTTACCTGTTCGTACTTGCGTACTATTGGTCGCTACCATACCCGTCCCGGCATCGCCTTCTGGTGGTGCCACGATGACACCTGCCATTAAATCACCTGTTGGGTCTAACTTTTTAGCACCTGCTGCTGTTAAATGACCCGCCATATCACCAGCATGTCGCGGTTCTGGTAATATATCTTGTATCTGCCACTGATATTGTTGGACCGCTTTCAAATGAGAAAATTGATCAATCATATTTTGATTATAATTACCAGTGTCTGCATCGATAGGAAACATCCCTGAGGCATCGCCAACACCTAAAACTTTTTCACCGGTTAATTGCCAATGAACATATCCTGCAAGTGTTGTGAAATAACTAATATTTTTAACATGCGTCTCCTGATCTAAGATAGCTTGATACAAATGTGCAATGCTCCATCGTTGTGGCACGTTAAAGCCAAATAACTTGGTCAATTCGCGTGATGCCCGACCAGTTGTCGCATTACGCCATGTACGAAATGGAACTAGTAGTGTGTCTTGATTATCGAATGCTAAGTAGCCGTGCATCATAGCTGAAAAACCCATTGTTTTGATTTTTTTAAGTTTCAAGCCATATTTTGATTCAACTTGTGCTTTCAGTTGTCGATAGGCACTCTGTAAACCTAGCCAAACATCATCCAGGCTATACGTCCAGAGACCATTTTGAAAATTGTTTGTCCAATCATAACTGCCTGAAGCAATCGTTAATCCGCTGTTAGTAGTCAATACTGCTTTAATTGTTGTCGATCCAAATTCCACGCCTAATGCCACCTGTCCGGTTGCAATGGCTTTTTCTTGTATTTGTTGTGCTGTCATGCTGTTATTCTCCTAAACTTTTTCATTTGAAAACGCTAACCAGATTGTCTTTATCTGATTAGCGCATTATTTTGTTTCAGATAAACACATGTTTTTTTAATGGTTTGTACCCTGTGCTTCAATTTCTTCTAATGTTCTACCATGCGTTTCTGGTACCGCAAATTTAATGAACAATACCGCAATAATTGAGATGACACCAAAGATAGCAAAGACGGATGCCTGAGGCATCATTGCCGTCATGATTGGGAATAACAAACCAACCGCAAATGAACCAAGCCAATTAAACGAAGAAGCTAGGCCACTTGCCCGGCCACGAATAGCTAAGGGAAAGACTTCGCCAACCAATACCCAAGTTAATGGTGCCCAAGTGAAAGAGTAGAAAGCTACAAATATTGATAAGAAAACAACAATCAGCATTGGTGGTAAATGATGTTCGCCTACCAAAGCATTTAGTGCTGCTGGCATAAGAAATGATAGCGCCATCACTGTACCACCAATCATCAACAAAGTCCGTCGCTTAAATTTATCAGCAATAACCATGTATAGAATAGCGCCTAGCACTAAAATCACACCTTGTACGATTGGCCATAATAATGCACTAGATGCTGCTTGCCCACTTGCTTTTTCAACAATTAATGGAATGTAGTAGAAAATGGCATTAGCACCCATGAACTGCTGGAAAGCTGCAACACCAATACCAGCGGTTACAAGATAGCGATACTTACTCGAGAAAAGTGTCGCTAAGGTGACGTTTTTCTGTGCGCTCGATTCCATTGACACTGTTCTTTGTATCTCAACTAATTCAGGTTCAATTTCATTGTCTCGCCTAATAAAGGTCAAAACATGTCTTGCTGCAGCTAAATCATTTATTTTTACTAAGAAACGTGGTGATTCTGGCAACTTCAACACGCCAAGAAAGAGAATTATTGCCGGCACAGCAGCCAACCCAAGCATTAAACGCCACGCCATCCCATGTGGCAATCCTTGCAGTAGGAAATCGACAATGTAAGATAGTAGCATACCTGAGACAATCATTAATTGATTCAATCCCGATAACCGGCCTCTTGTTTTGGCTGGTGCCATTTCTGACATATAAGAAGGTACCAATGCGGAAGCGGCACCAACAGCTATACCTAGCAATACACGTGCGATTAACAACCAAGCAACACCGTTGTGAGGCGATAAGCCAGCCATAAGGGCACCAATCGCAAATACAAATGATGACGCTAAGATCATACGTCGACGCCCGAGCTTATCTGATAATTGTCCAGCTAAAGCACCACCAGCGATAGCACCTAGCATGAGAGCAGAGGTGATCCAACCAATGACACCAGCGTCTGTCAAATGCCAGTCTCGTTGTAAAAATGGTAACGCGCCTGTCATGACACCGATGTCATAGCCGAAGAGAATCCCACCAAATGCACCAAAGAAATAGATATACGTACTTGAAATTTTTTTTGTTGATTGATTTGTCATCATAGTCACCGTTACTGAATATTTACATACGTTAAACCAAACATGTTTGCCAAATCACGGAGTTGTTCTGAATCAACAGCAAAACTTAATGTGGTATGGTGTCCACCGCCAACTGTTAACCACCCCTCTGCGCCAGCTTTCAAACCAGCTTTTGGCGTCCATAGTTGCTTTGCTACTGGCAAATATGGCGTTTCTGCCTCCGGCTTATTTCCTGTAACATCATAACTAATTAATTTAAATTCATCGCCATAGTCAGCTAATGTGACATCAACTGCATCTCCGGTTCTACCCGTGAATACCAATCTTGCTGGGTCTGCTTTGCCACCAATATCTAGCGGATGTACTTCAATACGTGGCTTGTCGGAAGCAATTGTCGGATCAACCTCCAACATGTGTGAACCAAGGATTGCTTCGTGACCTTTACGCAAATCCAATGTGTAATCTTCCATAAATGCTGTTGCTTGATTATGTCCAACAATCTTAAGTAGTCGTGTCAACGCTGCCGTCTTCCAGTCCCCTTCTCCGGCAAAACCGTAGCCATCAGCCATCAATAATTGCACTGCTAAGCCTGGTAATTGCTCTAGGCCGACAAGATCTTCAAAGTTTGTTGTAAAGCCTGAATAGCCCTTTTCATCCATAAATTGCTTAATGGCCAAGTATTCACGCAGCTGATATTTTACATGATGTTCATATTTTGCCGCGTCATTGTCACCTCTGACAAAGTCATATTTATCCTGTAACGCTGTATAAAGGTCATCAATTGTATGACTATCTATTGCATCAACATAAGCGACTAAATCGCCAACCCCCCAATAATCAACAGTCCAGCCCAGTTTAATTTGGGCTTCAATTTTGTCACCGTCAGTCACAGCAACATTACGCATCTTATCTGCGAATGTAACAATTTTAATTTTAAAACTCTCATTGTATGCCACAGCCACTGACATCCATTTGCCAATTTGTTCTTGGATTGCTGGGTCACCCCAGTGACCAAAAATAATTTTATTGTTCAACCGAAGTCGTGCATTAATGAATGCATATTCACGATCACCATGTGCAGATTGATTGAGATTCATATAATCAAAGTCAATTGTATCGTAAGGGATTTTATCTAACATTTGGGTGGCTAAATGTAGTAATGGCTTGTTAAGTAGTTGCGTCCCTCTAATCCAATTCTTGGCAGGTGAAAAAGTGTGTGCCCAAGTGATAATACCGGCGACAGAATCATCGTAATTAGCTGCTTTCATTGTCTCAGTAATATTTTCAGCAGTGACACCAACTGTTTTAAATTCAACTGGATAAGGTAATTTTCCAGAATCATTCAACGCGGCAACCAGTTTCTTTGAATCTGCGGCGACTTGTTCCAGTACTTCTGGTCCGTATAAAAATTGTGAGCCAGTGACAAACCAAAACTTGTATTCTTTAACATTTGACATTTTGAAAATCCTCTCTTATTCTTGCGTGGTTTCAATAATTATTTTCATCAAAACACCATTTATCTAGAATTTAGCAATTAATGAAAACGCTTACAGTGTTACTATAAGATATTTGTCCGTATAAGTCAAACATATATATTTTCATCTGATAAATAAATAGATAAAAAAATAAAGCTTAATGCGCAGAAAGGCACCAAACTTTATTTTTTTATGAGCTTATATTTATTTTTTTAACATAATACACAGTTATTTACAATTAATCATCGTGAACACTTAAGTCTTTGACAGAATCACGTTCAATTAATTCTGGGCGGTAGATAATTGAGGCAACCTTGTGATGATTAATTTTTTGAATCAACAACTTTGCTGCGTCTTGTCCCATTTTCTGTTTTTCGTGTGTCATCGTTGTTAATCGCGGTGATAAATACTGTGACAATTGGAAATCATCAAATCCCATCACAGAAATATCTTCTGGCACACGTAAGCCTAAATCATGAATCATTGCAATGATACGAATAGCCAATTGATCATTGTACGCAATAATTGCGGTTGGTCTTTTTGTCGGTGATTGCACAACAAGTTCATTAATTTGATGTAATGCTTGGGTAACATCATCAGATTTATACATCATCGGCATACAGTCAGTTAACAATGCCGAGTGTGCTTGATAGGCTTTCATATAACCATCTAATCGATTGACACCTTGCTGATCATCAACTTGAAATACACCAACAATGCGATGATGGCCCTTACTAATCAGATAGTTGGTCGCCCGATAAATCGCCTCACTATCATCACTGATGACAGAAACATCGGCAACATTTTGATAGCCAGCATTGATAAAAACAACTGGAATTGCCATTTTCTGTAATTTTTGATATAAATCAATATTTGGGGTTGGTATCGCGCTCTGAGTCGGTTCAACGATTAAGCCCGCTAGATTTTGACTCATTAAATTAATTAGCGCAGTACGTTCCCTAGCAGGTTGATTATGAGTATTGGCCAAACTGAGTGAAAAACCACTATCACTAATGACTTGATCAGCACCATCAATAATTGCAGGGAAAATATAAGAAGCAACATGAGTTGACAAAATGCCGATAACTCTGGGCATTTTATCCGGGGTTCTCTGTGTTTGCCAATCAGTCACAAAGGATCCACCACCCTGTATACGGTATACATAATTTTCATTCTCTAAATCAGATATAGCGCGTCGAATTGTGTAGCGACTGACAGAAAACGTTGCCATCATTTCACTTTCAGTCGGCAATTTTTGGTCTTTTTGCAACTCACCCGTGACGATTTGATCTAATATATATTTTTTTACAGTTTCATATTTACTTGGCATAACCTACTTAACGAACAAACTCTAAAAATGCTGCCCCGCATTGACGAGAACACATCACCTGATAATTTTGCTCCACTCCCTTTTATTGTGTTGCCGTGTGCAAAGCATGTACACTTAAACTCTCTCAATAATATCACACTTCAAATTTGTACTGCTATTTTTAACATTTTAGTGCTATTTAAGTGCAGCCACCAGGCAATCAAATCACTAAAAAAGCGCCAACTTATCGGGCGCTTTCTAGTAATTTTTCGCTGTTTAACTCAATTAAAGTGTTGCCATTTATAATCTAATAAACTTCTTGCAACAAACAATCCTAGCGGCAAAAATAATATAATCAAAATTGCCTTGTTTAACCATAGTAGCCCTGTCGCCAATTGATTAAAGCCAATATAGTAGATTGCTTTATAAATGTACAAGCCAGGTACCATGATAACAATTGCTGGCACAGTTAAGGTAATTCGCGGGTAACCTTTATAATGATTGACAATTGAAGCTAAGACACCCGCCATTAATGCCCCAATAAAGGCTGCCCAACTTGGCTGTACGTGATACAAACTAATCAGGCTTAACCGCGTTGTATTGGCTACAGCACCAATCAAACTAGCAGTGATTGCAATGTTAATTGGACTATTGAACATCACTGAAAAACCAAATACGCCACCAAAACTAGCTATAAGCTGTAAAATAATAATCTGATTTGTCGTTAGTGGCAATACCACAAAATCGGCGGGATAGAATTTCGCTGAAGCGGCAATCACCCAACCCACAAGTGCACTCACCACTGTAATCATCGTTGCGTAGCTCAAACGTTCTATTCCAGAACGCATGTCTAACTTAGAAATATCAAGCATACTAGTGATAAAAGGAAAACCAGGTATCACAAACAACATCGCACCAATATAACCAGATTCATGTGATAACGGTAAATCAATAAATATACGCATGAGATGAAACGTTCCAACATACGCTAAACCAGCGACTGCTACCGCAATTCCCAAACTTATCAACGTGGAGTAATGCTTTCTGGTCATCAAACTTTTAACCAAATTACCAACACCAGCGCCAATGAAACTACCAATCATTTCGGGGATGCCACCACCAAGTAAAAAAATAAAACATGAACAAGCCAATGCAGCAGCCAAGCCATTGATGACGGGGTTATAATTAGCTGTCTTTTTATTGATTGTTTCTAATTGATCGTGAACGCCAGCAACCGTTAGTGTTTCTAATTGTTGCCCAAAATTCTTAACAAATTTATCTATTGTACTTAATTTATCGGTATTGACACCTGTTCCCGATAAAACATAAGTTTGCGAGTAGGCCTCTCGAGCGCTATCAAAGCAACTCAAGTTAATACTAGTAAAACCAACATCGGCAACGCAGATAATGCCAAGATTGGTTGCAATACTGTTCATAGCTTCTCTGACACGCCAAGCACCAGTACCACAAGAAAGTAAAATCAGGCCAACACGTCCAACAACAAGCGCTTTTTCATTTAATGCAGCATCCTTAATTAGCCTATTTTTGCTGGTATCATCTAGTAGCAAATGCCAATCCAATAACATATTATTTGGTCTGTTTAGTAACATACGACTCATGATCAACCCAATCTCCTTAGCCTATATTACTTTCATTGTATCACGCAGCAAAACCCTAAATCACAAAATAACCGTCACAAAAATACTTATTTTACAGTGTCTTTACTCTGCTCATAAACTTCAATAGCACGTAATCTCGCCTGCTTATGTGTCACCATAGGTTTTGGATAATCTTTATCCAGTGTGACTTGAAATTCTTTTTGTTCTAAATCGGTTAACAACTGTGGCTCGTGAATTTTATCATTGGTAATTTGCGATAGTTCTGGCACAAATTGTTTAATAAATTGTCCATCTGGATCAAATTTTTGTGATTGTCGTGTTGGGTTAAAGATTCGGAAATACGGTACGCTATCTGTCCCGGTCGAGGCTGCCCATTGCCAACCACCAATGTTGCTGGCAGGGTCATAATCAAGTAATTGATCATGGAAATATTGCTCACCCCAACGCCAATCAATCAGTAGATCTTTCGTCAAAAATGATGCAACAATCATGCGTAACCGATTATGCATCCAGCCTGTTTGGTTAAGTTGTCGCATAGCTGCATCAACAATTGGAAAACCAGTCTGCCCTGTTTGCCATAACAAAAAATCATTATGGTTATTTCGCCAAGCAATTTTCTGAAATTCAGGTCGTAATGACTGTGTGTTTTGCTGCGGATTCATAGCATAAATCATATTATAATAATCACGCCATGCTAGTTCCTTAATGAAGGTCTGCTGCCCTTCACTCTCTGGCTCATTGATGACAGCTTGATAAATCGTTCTAATCGCTATTTCCCCTGTTCTCAGGTAACGAGATAAGTGACTCGTTGCATCCAAAAATGGCAAATCGCGTTGCGTGTCATACTCAGCCAGATGTGACTGAATAAAATCTTTCAAAGTTTGTAGCGCTTTTGCCTCACCAACTTGTCCAACTAATTGTTTGTCATGTTTTTCGTTAATTAAGCTTGTTAATAAGCCCTCTTGGTGCAAATGTAGTGGTTCAATATTGGCCATTTGTTTTTCTTGCAGGCTAGTCACACTCACTTTCACTGGCGTTGGTTTTGGTAAGGTTATCCAGCGCTTAAAGTAAGGTGTGAATATTTGATAACCTGCGCCATCTGCTTTTTTTATTTCATTGGCACTGTGCAAATTATAATCAATGTAGGCGTGCGTTTTGAGGCCTAAGGTCGTCTGACAATGATGTGCAACTTGTTGATCACGTTGCCTGCCATAGCCACGCTCATCAAAGTTAAAATACAAATCAGAAATTTCTGGCAAAGCTGCTGTTAATTTTTCAAATTGTGATTCTGGTGTTCCTTTTAAAACCAGTAAATGAATATTTTCTTTTGCTAAATGAGCTTGGAATGCTTTAGCACTCGCAAAGAAAGCACTTTGATTCAATGATGCCGTAGTTTCAATTTGTTCTGGATCAACGATGAATACTAATAATACGCTGTCACTGTTCTCCGTTGCCGCAGCAAGCGCTAAATTATCTTGGATTCTAAAATCGCGACGGATCCAAACTATACTCACTTTGTTCAATTGTCTCTCCTCACTTGTTTAACACTTGTAATTCGATGACCTGATTGGCCACCAGTTGTTGATTAATGCTTTCAAAAAATGTACCACGCTGTGATTTTTGACGTTCCTTTTGGTTAACATCCCCGAGCAAATAAACACGTAAATGCTGATTAACTTGATGTTTCATCAAAAGATTAGCATGTTTGACGGAAAGGCGTTGCGCGTCATCAATAAAAATCACATCAAAATGGGCTAAACGATTATTTTTAATTTTCTTGAAAAATTGTCGTTCAGGTAAAATTTGCCAACCATAGATTCTCCTCAAATAACTTTGCCCACTATTCAATGACCCGATTTGAACAATTAACACACAGTGCGATGTCTGTAATAGTTTTACCGTGTCATATAGCATCAAGTTTTTCCCGGTACTAGAAGCAATATTCATGGCAAATATACCTGAATGTTTAACAGCCAATATATTTGATTGAATCAGCTGCTGGTGATGCGGTAAATGATATTGCCCACTTAAAAATGTGGTTAACTGCGCTAAAGGTGAGACTAAATATTGATCTGGGTTAAACGCTTGGTCAATACTTGGCAATGTTATAGGCTGACAAGCAATGATATCTTGATAAAACTTTGTGCTTGACAATGCTTCTTTGTCGGTGGTTGACACACTCTCTAATGTGTCATCATCTTGCAACGTATACACCCGATTGGCATCAGAATTGTAGGTATACAGGGATAGATTATCTGACATATTCATCAGGTAATATTTATGATTAACCAGTTGTTTTCTGACTTTTTCAGCAGCGTAATGGGCATCGCTTTTTAATTCTACGTTGATAATTTGATTATTAGCACCAAATAACAGTAAGTCAAATTCCTTACTCAGCTTGGGCACACTGTAGCCAACATAGACCGCTTTGAATGCCGACGTTTCAACTGGTAACAAATGAACTAATTTTTCGATACCCACTAACTCTTGTTGCCTAATTGTTGTATTTCCTAGATTAGCTAAATACTGTCGCGCATCAGCGTTACTGTGATTTAATTGTGAGACGAGTGCTTGCAAATTTGCCGGTTTTAGCATATTTTTCCTTTATCTAGACCCCATGTCACATTACCAGATGTTAGTTAATAGTATATCATGTTAAGCTGGACGCTTTTGAGAACATTTATCACACGCCTAACCAGAAAAACTGGTATAATCGTCGTGAAATTACAAGGATTAAAGGAGTTAGTTATGTCCACACAGGCGAAAAAAGATCTCGCTTTCGCTCTAAAAACACTTGTTCAAACAACAGCACTCGATAAAATTACAATTGACGCATTGGCTACAAAAGCACAAGTTAATCGTAATACATTTTATTATCATTTTGGTGATATTTATGATCTTTTACGCTGGACGTTAGAACAAGATATTATTTCACAAGTGCAAGATCATCTTACCGCTAAAAATTGGGCAGCAAAGTATGCAATTGCTTTAAATTACATCTTGGCAAACAAAGCCCTTTGCCTGGAAGCATTACACTCACACCAACGTGACTTACTGGAAACTTTTCTATTTGAACTCGGCGCGCAAATGGTGCAGTCTGTCGTAGTTACCATCGATGACGATGTTACACCATTACTCGCACAAGATTTAGTTGATTTTTACGGTAGCGCCATTGCATCGCAAATTATTAAATGGCTACTGACTGATTGCGACACACCAAAAGATATATTAGTCTCCCGCGCAACAGCTATTCTGGACGGCACCATTGAATTCATCATTAATAAAAATAAACACACAAGCAACTAGGCAAATAAGCTATTTCGTCCAAAGACATTTATTACTGATAAGATTATAATAATCATTAGAAAGACCTACTAATTGAAAGGTGGATATTCTTATGAAAAAGTACGTTGTCGTTTTAGGTTTAACTTGTGTTTCTCTGCTAGTCTATGGTGGTTATACCGCTAAAAAATTATCACTATTTAAAGGTGACGATTTAGATAGCTATAAGAAATTTGAGAGCTAAGCGATAATATTGTCCTGTAAAAAATATCAGATTGGAGATTGATGATGCGTAAAAATAAAGCTGTAATGATTGGTGCCGGTATAGCCAATATGGCGGCGGCCGTCTACTTAATTCAAGAAGGCCACTGGTCTGGAGAAAATATTACCTTTTATGCGCTAGATCAACATGGTTCAAATGATGGGGATACCACTGATTCAGTCGTCGACGACTATTGGAATAAAAATCATCCATTATCTAATACCAAAGGTTATATTGCTCGTGGTGGTCGTATGTTAAATTACCGTACTTACGCTGACCTCATGGATCTACTGGATCGCATTCCTTCGATGACCGAACCTAATATGACTGCGGCAGAAGACACACGCGATTTTGATGCCAAGCACCCGACATTTGATAAAGCACGTTTATTGCAACCTGGTCAGGGCATTTTGAATGCTAGCAAATTAGGCTTTAATCCGGCAGACCGTAAATTATTAACACAATTAATTCTCATGCCTGATGACGAAGAAACAAAACTAGATAACGTCACTATTGCAGATTATTTTGCCGATGATCCGCACTTCTTTGAAACAAACTTTTGGTTCATGTGGGAAACGACATTTGCCTTTCGTACACGTAGCTCAGCACAAGAATTACGGCGTTATATGCACCAAATGATTTATGAATTTACACAAATTGAACACTTAGTTGGTGTTAACCGAACACGTTATAATCAATATGAAAGCATTATGCTGCCACTAATCAATTACCTGAAAGCTAACGGTTGCCAGATCATTCTTAATCGCCGTGTCACTGCATTTGAATTTAAAGATACGACAATGACCGATGAAATTACTGTCACGGGTCTACAGATGGTGAACACGACAACGAATCAAAAAGAACATGTCGCTATTGATGACGATACTGCTGTCATTTTCACCAATGGTTCTATTACTGATTCAGCAACTCTTGGTGACTATGACACACCAGCACCAGAAAATATGGATTACGGTGCAGCTTCAAGCTTATGGCGCCAAGCTACTGAGCATTTCTATAATCTGGGTAACCCTGATAAATTCTTTGCTGACCGTGATGCAAGTGAATGGGTTAGCTTTACTTTAACAACTAAAGACCATCTGCTATTAAATGAAATTACGCGTATCACAACGCAATTACCTGGTAATGCGCTGAATTCATTCTTATCTACCACCCCCATCACACCACTAGATCAGATTGACGTTGATATGTCAATTGTTGTTCATCACCAGCCCCACTTCACTAGTCAAAAACCTAATGAAACAGTTCTTTGGGGTTACTTCTTATATCCAAGACGCAACAGCCCATTATTTGGTAAGCCTTATATTGAATTGACCGGTAAGGAAATGTTACTCGAGCTGATTGCACACCTCTCAGCAGTTGATCCCGGCCCTGTCAATATCAAGGAGAAAGAAGATGATATATTAGCAAGTGTCATCAATAATATTCCAGTATATATGCCTTACGCCTCAGCTTTGTTCAATAATCGCGCTAAAATTGACCGCCCAGAAGTGATTCCTGAGCATGCAACTAATTTGGCTTTTACCGGTGAATTTGTGGAACAACCTTACCAAATGATTTTTACCGAACAAAGTGCTGTTCGTTCCGGTGAAATTGCTGCCTATCATTTTGCTGGTATCCCGATGTCTCACTTAGTTGACACACCAAGATATGATCGTGACATAAAAACATTGCTACGCGCAACTAAAAAATTATTTGCCTGAGCAATAGAATAAAAAAAGCGACCAATTTTTCGTTGGTCGCTTTTTTAATGGTTCATTTTATGCTTTCTAAAAACATACTTAATGCATTACGCCAAGTTGGTATTTCAAAGCCAGTGGCTTTTGCTTTGTCTAAGCTCATGACTGACTTTTTTGGCCGGTACGCTTTTTGGGGAAACTCTGCACTGGTAACCGGTGAAACTGTCACTGCATGATCTTTCAATATTTCGCGCGCAAAATCAAACCATGTGGCAACTGCTCAGAAGTCAATAAATTGGACTATTTTTATTCAGTTACTTAGGCAACATTTGAGATACGATTGCGATTATAAAAATTGATATA
>k87-539398_pt1 | contig 12590 bp, 19 predicted proteins | sample MGYA00084031_6733416 | MGnify analysis MGYA00084031
CTCTTTAGAACACGAAGCCAAAGTCTCAAAAATCTCAGAAGAACAACTCTACTATCTGATGAGCCGAGGCCTGACCGAATCTGAAGCCACTGAAATGATCGTCATGGGCTTTGTCGAACCATTCACCAAAGAACTCCCAATGGAATATGCAGTCGAACTCAACCGATTGATCAGTTATGAGATGGAAGGCAGTGTTGGATAAGCCTATTATATGAGCTATAACCCTTGATATATAAGGGTTATAGCTTTTTTGTTCTAGTGAAAATATTAAAGGTCTGTGCTTTTGTCAGTGCCTTTTTTTAAATTCCTATAAAGTTAGCAAACTTATTCGCTGTTTTTTCTGCTTCTTCGGGCATTACATGAGAATAAATTTCTAAGGTAATTTTTATATCCTTATGCCCTAGTCGTTCGCTGACCTCTTTGACAGGTACGCCAGCTTGTAATAATAGACTAGCGTGTGTATGCCTAAAGTGATGAGGTGTGATCTGTGGCAAATCATATTTTTTTATTAGGTATTTTAGCCAGTCATTCACAACTTGCGGATAATATAATTCATTGCGTTCGTTAGTAAAAAGATATTGTTCATCGCTCGAAGTGTTGAAACCAAGTGCTAAATAGTCTGTACGTTGCATTGTACGCCATTTAGATAATGTTTTGAGTGTTTCATCATCTAAACTGATTGTACGTTTACTAGTGGCTGTCTTGGGCGTCTGAATGAGTATCTGATTATTTTCATCGAGTGCTAGAGTTTTACCAATCATCACGCTTTTATTTGCAAAATCAATATCTTGCCACTGCAAAGAAAGCAATTCGGATTTTCTAGCCCCACTGAAAGCTAGTAAGCGAAAAAAAGTCATTTGCTTATAATTTCCGAATTGCTTTAAACATTCAAAAAAATGAATGAGTTGTTCTTTCGTGTAGTACTGTAACTTTTTTTCTTCTTGTTGCGCTCTTGGTAAAATTGTCTTTGCCATAGGGTTGTTATTCATCAATTCCATTGCCTCGCCATATCGCATAATTTGAGCTGTTACTTTTCTAAAATATGGATATTGTTTGTAGCCTTGCTTAAACCACTTGTTAACGAGGGTTTGGCAGTAAACAACGGTAATATCATGCAATAGATAATTGCCTAAATAAGGCAAGACATGTTTTTCTACAAAACGTCTATTTAAAGCGATCGTAGAAGGTTTTACATTTAAGCGATGTTGAGCTAACCACATCTCATATAAGTCTTTAAATGTCTTTACTGATTCATCTCTCTCAACGCCGTTTTCCTCAACGTCTTTTAAGAGGTTTGCTAGCGCTATTTGTGCTTGCTTCTTCGTTTTAAAGCCTTGCCGCTTGCGATAAACATTTTTCCCTTTGCTATTCTTTCCTACGTAAACATTAAACATATAGGCGGTTGTACCGTCTTTTTTTGTATACTTTTTAATCTGTGCCATGTTTTTCTCCTATCTACCACCATGCCAATAGTGTAGATATGTATGAGGAGTGTTAGCCTCAATGATTAATTTGTTTATTATTTAATTGGTTTAATAGTTAGTTCTTTATCACCGAAAGGTGTTTCGAGAAATATTTTTAAAGGTTTATTTTTGCGATTTGCGCAATTTTGTAAATCTTCATTCACTATATTTTGTTCAATTAATTCAAAGCATGTGTTTTTTATTTGAGTTTGAAAAATTATAGACACATTTTCGTAAACGTCAGCTATGAAACTTTTTCCATTATAGTTATCCTCTAAAATAATTTCTATATCAAATCCTTCAGGCGCATTGCTTTCATCGATAGGTGAAATTTTATAGATATTTATACACATGGAATATTTAATTTGTTTCATTTTTTTATTTACGAAGATTTCAATGATATAACGAGCTTCTCCAAAGATGTCCAAATACTCATTTATCAGAAAATTAGCTCGCTCTTCGGTATTTCCTGAAGAGAGTATTTTCTCTTTCTCGCTATCTACATTCTTTATAACTCTTTTTCTGTATTCTGGAATATCAAAATTATATTTTAGAATAAATGGAGCATAATCAAAGAATTCACTTGGAGTAATTCCAAAATAATTACATAACTTATCGAGTGTTTTATATTGAACTCCGTCTCCTGTGTTGTTGACTAATGATGACAAAGTTGAACGAGCTATTCCAGTTTCTTCTGAAACTTTGGCTGCCGTTAACTCTCTCTCTGCTATTAATACAGCTAATTTATTTCTAAGCATTATCTTGTCTCCTTTTTTTGATAATTGTAGCATACTCGCATCAATAATATCAATAAGCACTAATTTTATTGTTGACAATCAAAAAAAACAGTTATAACATATAGCTACAAAATGTTTCGTTTTGGCTTCATTTTGTAGCTATATCGATTATTGGGGGTAGGAATATGAAAATAAAAGCAAATACAAAAATCAGAGAAAGAATTGAAAAAAATCGTATTTTATATTGGGAGGTAGCGGATAAAGTAGGTATTGCGCAAAGTAATTTATCTGTATGGTTACGAACAGAAATGCGTGATGAACGCAAAGCACGAGTAGAGAAAGCGATTGATGAGTTGCTAGCTGAACGAAAAGCGTAGCAATTAATCTGCACCACAGAAAAACAAAGCGTAACAACACCGAAAATATCGGGGCTGTTAAAAGTGGTCGTTCAGGACGACCACAAAGTGTAGTCCTAACTACGTTTGTTAAAAATCTCCCACAAATGGGCGAAACAATTCCCAAGAAATCGGGAAGAAAGGAGGTGTAGAGATGACTGTAGCCGAACCGCAAAAATTGCAACTAGAAGTAAGCCACACGCTGGCAAAAGAGCAATTGAATGGTATTTATCAGGGTATCTATCAAACAATGTTACAAGCGATTGAGGACGCTCGTAGAGATAGCGAGCTGGATCGTGACTTGATGATGAGTAAAGCGGAATGTCAGAGGTTTCTCAATGTTTCCAGTGATTATTTCGAGGAATTGCTGGCGATGGGATTGCCACAAGGTAGAACACTATCATCTCGCAAGGTTGTTTATAGTAAACGTCAAATACGAGCTTGGTTACTAGAAAATGATTTATAAAACCACCATGCCAAAGTGTAGCAGTAATCAGGCAAGCACATAGTTTCGTAAAACAAATAGTCGTGAGATGACATCTCACAGAAAGGATAATTTTATGAGTATGAAGATGGAGATATGGAACGGGCATAAAATTCGCTTTGTCTATGTAAATAATGAATGGTATGCAGTGGCAAAAGATGTAGCAGAGGCGCTGGGATATGCAGAAACAAGAAATATGATGAAATTAGTTCCTAGCCAGTATACCGTATCGTGCAAATTGGACGATTCGATAAATACAAGGATTCTCGTATCTGAGTTTGGAATTTATAAAGCAGTATTTGGCAGTCATAAGCCAGAAGCAGAAGTATTTCAAGAATGGGTTTTTGAGGTCATTAAAGAATTACGTCAATCATCAGGGCTTGAAGGCTTCCAAGTTTTTCGCATGTTAGATAAGGAACATCAAAAAGAAGAGATGAGACGGTTATCACAAGCGTTTATTGATGATGTACCTGTTAATCATATTGTAGCTAACACAATCGCCAATAAAGCTATAGCAAACAAATACGGACTTTCTAAGATGATTAGTAAAAGTGAGATGTCTTCGGAGATGTTAGCAGATCGTCAAGCGATTTTATCAGAGATTATCGATTTAATGATTATTAGAGAGAAGTATGGCTTGAAGTTTTCAGTGAGTGAAAAAATTTATAATCGCTTGTCTGGAATGCAAACCGCATAGGAGAAAACAAACATGTACAAGAGAAAAGAAAAAGCCTTTACTCGATTAGTCTTGGCGGACAGAGTAAAAGGCACGAAAAGTAGGGAACATCCCTATATATCTTTTCTCTAGTATAGCACATTGACAATAGAATAAAAGCATGCAGTTTATATTTTTAGAAAAAGGGCTTGATTTAATTGTGTAACCATTATATATTTATTGTGTAACCAAAAAAGAGGTGATATGATGGTTGCAGAGTTAAAACGTGGCAGACCTAAAAAAACTAATGCTAAAAGAAATGATACACGTTTGAGAATGACTGATGAACAACTTGAAATGTTAAATTATTGTTGTGAGAAAACAGGTAGGACAAAAACGGATATCATGATGTTAGGTTTGGAAAAGGTCTATAACGAACTCAAGCAAAAATAAAAAACTCCCTAGCTGTTCCCACCTACCAAAGTTTGAACAACTAGAGAGCAGTGTACCGTATAAACGGCATGCAAATATAATACCACTGTATGCCTTTATACGTCAATGGCATGGCTTGTTTGCTGTGCGTGAAAGTATAAGGGTATTTTTGTGCCTTTATACGTTTTGACAATTGAATACGAAAATAAGGGTATCGGGTGCTTGACTTGTTGGAACTCAAATATTATTATGTATTTGTGGAACGCAAAAAGTAGGTGATGAGATGAGTCCACGTACTGGCAGACCTAAAAAAGAAAATCCTTTAAATGTTGATGTAAAAGTTCGTATTGATAAAGAAACGGACGAAAAAATAAAAGCTTATGCTGAAAAGCACGAGCTTACTCGAACTGAAGTCATCAGAAAAGGAATCAAACTTATTTTAGAGTCTGATAAATAAGAAGTACTCTCTAGCTGTTCAAAGTTTGGACGCCGAGAACAACTAGAGAGCTCCCTCAAATAGAGGTACGTAAATATGATACCATACGTACCCTTATTTGAGTAGTCAAAAAATAAGGGTACTCTTATCGTTGTGTACCCTTATTCAAACAAACGAATAAGGGCTTTTTTGCGCCCTCAAAACTGGAGGAAATGCAAATGAAAAAATTAAATAAAATTGCTTATGAAGTGGCAGATATGCAAGCACCTATGAAAGTGATTATCAATTATTTAGACTGTATTCAGTTTCAAGCTAAACAATCTAAAAATAGTGAAGACGCATCGTTAGTGTTTCATAGTTTGGTCAATCTTCATGGGTTAGATAATGTAGTGGGAACCCTAGAAATGCTTAGTGATCGAGCGGAAGAATTATCTGAACTTCTCTTAGACTGTTCTGATGAGGAGGAATCCATCAATGAACAAGCGTAGAAATCTCTTTTGGTTAGCCTTTCTTATTGGCTCATTTACAAAATGGTTACCGTTTGTTTTGTGGCTAGTATGTGTTGTTCCTGTAGGTGTTTGTTTATATATAGGCTATGACTTTTATGTGGTGGAGCATGAGAACGGAGGGCGTAAGCAATGGAACTAAGTGAAAAATTAATGGCTATTACACAAAAAAATGACGATGTATTAGAACGTTTAGAAGTTATTAACAAATATTTAGAGATGCTTCATTTAGCAGTGGTACTAGATAAAGAAGGTGTTGAAAGTTTGTATGTTTCTCTCATAAATGAAGGTGGAGCAGATATTCTAATGAACAATATAAAAAGAGCAATCAATGCTTTAAGCGATAATTCTTTTGATTTGGTTGAAATTGCTGAATCAGTGGAGGTAGCAGAATGAGTGATAATAAAAAATACTATTATCTAAGATTGAAAGAAAATTTTTTTGATAGCGATGAAATTATAGTGCTTGAAAGTATGCCTGATGGACATATGTATTCTAATATTCTTCTTAAATTATATTTGCGGAGTTTGAAACATGAAGGAAAACTAATGTTTAACGAGCGAATACCTTTTAACGCTACAATGCTTGCTAATGTCACAAGACATCAAGTTGGGACGATAGAAAAAGCGATAGATATTTTTCAAAGTTTAGGATTAATCGAAGTTTTAGATAATGGTGCTATATACATGTTAGATATACAAAATTTTATAGGCGAAACATCAACAGAAGCCGATAGAATTAGAGCTTATAGAAAACGAATTGATGATGAAAAAAGAGGTGTACCAATTGATGATAATTCTTTGGTGTACAAATGTAATGACAAAAGTACACCAGAGATAGATATAGAGCAAGAGAAAGATACAAAGATAAAGCAAAAACAAAGCAAGAGAAAAAAACAAAGCAAAGAAAAAGAAGAGCAAAAGAAAAGAGAAAGAGATATATTCACCACCAACGCTGTTGGTGGTGCTAGAGCAAAAGCAAAAAACGCGCGTGCGCGTGAGAATTTCACCGCCAGCAACGAACCAACGTTTGACGATTGCTGTGATCTTTACTGCGAAAAACATCCGCTAGGAAACATTGACCGTAGCACACTAGAAAGACTGTACAAAGAGCATGGAGGTGCTAAGCTACACGAAGCAATATTTAAAACAATCAGCAATGACGAAGTACAATCGCCGTTAGCCTATATCACAGGCATTCTAAACGATTGGAAAGCGAAAGGATTAGAAACGCTTGAGGACATCAGGGACGAAGAAGAGGAACGTCAAGAAGAGATGTCTGGTTGGGAATTTGGAGATGATATGCCGTTTTAAGGGGGTGGGGTTAGCGATAAGCGTTTGTTTATTATTTATCTTTGGCATTGAATAAAGCTTTGCTAAGCGCCTTACAGGCGGTCAGGGCAAGCCCTAACGACCCTTAGAGGTGTTTTGGAGGTTGATTTTATATTTTTACCTCGTTTTGAGATGTGTGCGTTTATCTAAAATTAATTTTAAGGTGTCTAAAATCGCTATGAAGATGTTTTAAAATATTTTGAGTATATTTATATACCTAGATGTTCAAAATGGCTTAAAACGAAATTTAGAGGGTTTAAAATTAAATCGGGTAAATTTGAGTGAATCATCTCTAGGTTGGAAAGCAATGCTAATGGCAAAAAATAGCTAGCTATAAAATGCTAATGGCAATGCTATTTGTACTGGAGAAATTACTGGGAAATCTACTGGAGAATTTACAACAAACAGGAAAGTGAACATCAAGAAAGGTTGATATACTGCCATCAAATAGCGGATTTCAACGGTGATTTGAACATCAACTGCACATCAAATAAACAGCAAATAGTTTACAAGAAAGTGGCGCAGTAGTTTACAAGAGAGTTTATAACGTGAATGGCGCTGTATCAAGGGCTGAGATTAGTGGATTAATTCCGTCAATTTCCATCGTTAACGGGATTAATGTTTGCATTAATTCTGGTAGTCATTTGGTAGACCGTTGGTTGCCGTTTGGTATACCAAGTGACATACCATCTCTTAATAATTTCTTAATGAAATAAGAAGGATATTATATATACCAATTTGTATTTTAATGGGTTTAAAATAACATATATTTATAGTTGTTAAGATAAGCTGACGCATCGAATTAGTGCATCAGGTTCTGATGGTGAACGATTCGTTTTGTCAGATCAAACTAGGGAAGTGCGAATATGACATTTATAGGTTTATCACCAAAAAATGAAAAAACCTCAAAGTGGAAGACAGCAAACAGTTTATCGGGTTTTTCCGATAAAACGGATAAACCTGTTGGAGATGAAAAACATTGATTTTACCGTGTTGGGCAAAAATGTTCATGACGATACAGCATTCGGTAGGAATTTAAGAGCCACCTTACAATTTGTAATATAGCTTTCGGTAAGAATTTAACCAAAAACGCCAAAATGGTTAAATAGAAATGCAATTTTGTTTTATATTAAGCCAAGTCGAAATTTTCGACCTATTTGAAAGATAGAAAAGAGATGAAACATTAGTTAGGTGGGACAGCTAATTTCATTTGGTGGGACACCTAACGGAGGCAACACTCTAAAAAAGAAATTTTATTCCGTCATTAAAAAAGGAAAAAGAGAAAATCACTCACCACACTTTTGTGGGCGTTGCTTTCTATACTTAACAGATGAAAGCTAGGTAGCTATTTGCTACCCTGCTCTGTAAGAAGAAAACGAGGTTACTATATGTAACTCTGTTTTGAAATCAATAATCAAGTCGAAAATTTCGTCTTTGTTGAGGTTTTGCTAAATGCTAGGGGAGTGGTAGTTCGCCACAAGTAGCGAAAGGCGTTTTTATTTATCGAAATATAAGGAGTGATGATCGAATGGAACAATTAAATATATTAGAGAGTGATGTTCTTGATCTTATCCAGATTGGGCAAGAAAGAAAAATTTCAATCAAAGAAATCGGGCAATTGTTAAATGTAGATGAGCGAATCATCTATGAAGCTGTCAATAGCTTACGTAAAAAAGGCGTGCCAGTGTGTGCAAAGCGGAATGGGGATAATCGAGGTTATTTCATCGCTACAACGGAAAAAGAGCGTATAGAAGGTTTGTCAGCCTATAAAGCACAAGTAAAGGATATGACAAAGCTAATCGATCAAATTGAGGGAGCAGACTTGGAACATTGGCAAGAGAATATAGAGAGGGTAAAATGATCCATCAGAAAGAAGAGGCAAGAAGAATCAATTACATGTTACACGCTCTATTTACTGGTGATTATCGTTTAAATCGTTCTAAGGGAGTTTTCTATATTCATATACCTAAAAAGAAAGGTGCGCCATATGGGAACAAGAATGCAATAGGAAATAAAGGTGGTGGTGCTCCTTTAGGCAATTTAAACGCTGAAAAGACAGGACTATATACTGATTTGATGTATCGGTGGCAAATGGCAGAAATAGAGAAACGATTGATCGAAGCTGATTACTGGAGCAAAGAAGCAGTAACCTATTATGCAAAAAAAGTAAAAAATGGAGAGATGAGAGTAAATATCTCAAAACAAACTTAATGAAAAATGTAGTATAATAAAGTTATTAGTTTGTTTTGGTTGCAACTATTGCAACCTTTTAAAGGTAACATTGTGATCATCTGTTACCAAAAAATACTACAAAATACTACATCTAATGAATAATGAAAGCGAGATGTTCTAATATGAAAACAGGTACAGTGAAATGGTTTGATAATAAAAAAGGCTATGGCTTTATTGCTGGAGAAGATGGAAAAGACATCTTTGTTCATTATACTGCGATCTTAACTGAGGGTTTTAAAACCTTAGAAGAAGGTCAACCTGTACAATATGACGTAGTGGAAGGTAAACGAGGGTTACAAGCTTCAAATGTAACAGCATTTAAATAGATGATTATGCAGGCGTACAATGTACGTCTGTTTTTTTGTTTGGAATATCATTGAACAAATCGGTGGCGTGAAAAATCACGAGTCCTATTTTTCGACAGATGTGTCGAATCAAAAAAAAGGAAACGCCTAAGAATACTCTCAGACGTTTACATTAGCAATATAGACCGCATTGAAAAAAATTCTATGGATATTATAGCGTAGGAGCTTTGTTATCTGTATAATGATTGCTGTAGAAAAGTGAAAAGATGGTGGCTAATCTCTTAATAAAGGGGTGATGCCTATGGTTCATAGCTTTATCCCTAGAAGGGAGTAGCGCGTGTCAACGTTTGAAGCAATTCAACTGATGATCGCTTTTGCGACGTTAGTTTTGCTGATAATTGACCATAAGGACAAAAAATAACCATCTAACACTTTGACAGGTCAGTAGATGGTTAAAACACTATTGATGGTCACCGTCTTTTTAACGGTTCTACAGTGGAGGCGTGTTCCAGCACGTCTCTTTTCGTTTATTATAGCATGTATTAGAATAAAAACAATAATAAAAGGCATCTCATGTAAAGATGCCTTATTGCAATCGACCACTGACTGCAGTACATAGAATATGGAATTGTAATCAAAGCTTCTTCTGACAAGAGTATATCATATCCCCCCATTAAGTAAAAGTAGCTGAAAGAGTATTTTTTGACCGGTGCGCCCCTTCCTTTACACAAATACCGCTTTTTGAGTTTTTTATGTCCCCCCTCCCTAACTATCAAGTAATGCTCTTTTGGGAAACGGATATGGGAACTTTTTCCAATAGCGAGGACTTTTTGAAAAAATTTTTTCCTTGAGGTGAAATGCTATAATAACAATGAATAGAGCTGTTTTTATCGTTTAAAACCATGCAGAAAAAAGTCCTTTTTTTCGCAGTAATAAGAATACATAAAAAAAGACCAGCTAGACATCTAACCGGTCAATGCTTAGGAGTATTTATATCACACCAACGAAAAAATCGAAAACTTTGATACATCAATTATAACATAAAAAGGTGATTTGATGATATCAGATAAAGAAATCAGAAAACGAGCGAAGAGCGTTTTAAGGACTTGCCCAAGGTTGCAACGATTATGCGGAGATGTTCATACGTTGAAGTCTGTTACGTTGTCAGATATGCCTAAAAATGTTTCTAAGACTAATCATACTGAAAACATCACCGTTCGTCAGATTGATAGACGAATTGAGGCGCAGAACCAATTACAAAGCATTAGAGAAGCGCTGGATATGTTAAGCACAGATCACAGGGAAATACTTACAAGAATATATATCACTCAACATGATAAAACACAGCAATACATCGCTGATGAAATGGCAATGGCGCTAAAAACACTACAAAGCCATCTAAGAATAGCCTTAGTAGAATTTGCAGAGGCGTATCATTATGAAAATTTATTTATCTAATTGAGCCTTTCATTTAGTTTGGTTAAATAGCGGAATATGAGACCTTTGAATCAATATGGTAGCTAGGCGCAAAATTGCGCTGAGTAATGAAAGTAAAACCTAAGGTCACTCAGATTGACCTTAGGTAGATGATAATACAATAAAGAGCATCTCTTTTTAGAGATACCCTTTATTTATTATTGTTACTTTACCACTGAGCTTATGTGCAATGAGCATAGCTTTTTCTTTTGATTCAAAATGCCACGCTTCTTTTTTGGAGTATGTGTATTTATAGTCAGGGGTGATGTAACCATGTAAAACAGCAACTGCATACATTGTGCATCGCTCCTTTTTAGCGTGTATTTTAATCTCTTTAGTAAGCGTTGTCAACTAAAGTTTCTTCATGGTAATATTTTTATGAGGTGAGTTTTTTTATGGAAGAAAGAAAGCTAAGAAATTTGAAGTTTATTGTTGATGTAATTAATGATGCTATATCAAAAGAAGCGTATAAATCAGCTTTTATAAATGCTTTTATTATTCCTGATTTATGTGGGCAGATTGAACATGATTGTTCTAAAGGAAATAAAACAGCTTATGTATCCTGGTATAACGAATATATTTTTAAATACGAAAATACGGCAGATAAGAACGTAATTGATGGAGATATTATCTATCTAATTAGATGTAAATTATTTCATGAAGGGAACATGTATCATAAAGAAATTATCAACAATTTGAAAAATAAATATAAAGTTATAGATAAGGTTGATGATTATAATTTGAGAATTGATATGAATGAGATTTGTGAGGTGGATCAATTTAGTGTATTAACTAGCGACCGTAAAATGATAAATATTGATATTTCAATTAATATAATTAATTTTACAAAAAAAATTGTCAGTGTTGCTGAAGGTTATATAGAACTAAAAAGTAATAATTGTTGAGAGGTATTATATGGAAATTTATATGAATTACATTATCAAAGCAGTTGTTTCTAGTGTAACTGTTGCAACTTTTTTTGCAGCATTTAAATTTCTAGTTCAAAGATTATTTATTACAGGTATAGAAAAATCTTTTGAAAATGATATTCAAAGAGCTATACGATTAATAATTGACTACTTTTTTTCATTAATTTATCTATTGTTTGTTTTATTTTTATTTGGGATAGCTTTTTCACAAAAAAATGAATTTATTAAGAAGATAAAGGATGACATTAAAGAAAAAATCCAAAATAATATTGAAATTAAAGGGGTTATCTTATTTATAACAGTACTTTTTATTTGGTTTTTTATATTTTTCTTTGTGAGAAATGCTTTTGGAATTAAAATTATAAATACTCAACCAGCATATATAAAAGATGAAAATGGAAAAAGACTATTTATTGTTAAAATGTTTAAAGGGAACAATGTCTTGTTATCAAGCGAGAATGATCCTAAAAAATATGTAATAATGACTTTAGACTCTTTATCTAATAGGGATATATATTTAGTTACTCATGAAGAAATAGCCATAAATAGAGGGAAAGAGTTTTATTGTGGATATTTACATTTAAAAAATGCAAAAATTTTTTCAGGTATTAGCATTCTTATAGTGTTAATAATGCTAATAGGAGCATTTATTAACAGTATATTAGTAGGAATCATAACAACTATATTCTGCATCATTTTGGTTTTATGGCATGTTTATTATGTAGATAAATATCGTAAATATAAAAAAAATACAGAAAGTAATAAATAAAAGTTTTTATTTATATTTTGGCATGGTGGACTTTTGAAAAAGGTCTGTGCTTTTGTCTGTATCTGTAGTAAAAATTAATGGTTTTTAGTGGTAATGTAATATAGATAAAACCTTGATATAGCAAGCTTAAACACTACTAATCTAATTTGATTGTAACCCTAGAATTGAATGGAAGGGTCTGTGGGGTAATACTTAAATATAGAGGTTGTGACAGAAGTGGGCAGCTTCAAGAAATAAGAAGGAATTTACGAAAATTGCTTCTCCAATTTTTGTGAAAATTCGGCTTATTTCCGAAGAAGCTACTTCTGGAACACCGTGAATCAGAGGTTGTGAAATCAGCGGTTTGACCTGAGTATTAGAGAAAAAAACGGGAAAATAGCTCCTCATATTTTGCCGTTTTTTGAGCTAATACCGAAGGTCAGCTGATTGAACACCGTTTA
>k87-306757_pt1 | contig 12562 bp, 12 predicted proteins | sample MGYA00084031_6733416 | MGnify analysis MGYA00084031
GCCGGGCGCGCCCGGCCGGGCCGGATACGAAGCCAAAGAGGGCCGGATCGACGGATCCGGCCCTTTCGCGTGTCGGTGTGACTCGACTTGCCGCCGGCTGCCCGGGGCTAGGAGACGGCGGCCTCCGCCGGTTGTTGCGCTGCGCCGGCGTGGGAGAGGAGACAGCACAAGTGGTACGTTTCCAACCGCCGCCGGACGGTCGCGGCGATGGCCGGCGAGATCATGCGCTCATACTGGTCGAGACTGACCGGGATCGAGAGCTCTTTCAGGATGCGAAAGCCTTGGACGAAGGCGGCAACCTCGATCTCGACCGGAACCTGGGACCAGTGGAGGTCGCGCACGAGCCGGAGATGGAGGGGATTGGTGCTAAAGTCGACCGCATGACCCAATTCATGAGCCAAGACGACGACGATGTAGCTGAGCGACTCGCGTTCGAGGTCAGGCTCCCACACGTAGATGATGCGGTCTTCGGGATGGTAGAGCCATTGCTCGGCGACCGGGCTGGGAGCGAAGCTGATGCCCATCGCCTCTGCCTTTGCGACGAGGCGGCGGACATACCGGTTCACCGGAAAGCGCGCGAGCAAACGGCGATGTTCACGCAACCGAATTTGAGGGTCCATGTTGATCACAGTGACCCCTCCTTCCTCTGCACCAGGTCACGCCGCTGCGAGCGGGGGGTATCGCCGGCGCAGACGGATTTCACATACACTTCAAAGAACGGGGCTGCGGCTCCTGCTCGCATTGGTTGCCAAATTGTAGCAGCGGAACGTGGACGTTGGCAGCGAGAAGGCGCCTGCGCCTACTCTACGACGCAAACAGGAGCCTGACCGCGGCGATCGCAGCCAGGAAGCCAGCCAGGTCCGCCATGAGGCCGACGGCGAGCGCGTGGCGCGCCTGGGTCACTTTTACAGCCCCAAAGTAGACGGTGAGGACGTAAAAGGTGGTCTCTGTGCTCCCTTGCATCGTCGAGGCGATCAACCCGACGATGGAATCGGGCCCGTGCTCTTTGAGCAGGTCGGCCAAGTAACCGAGTGAGCCTGAGCCCGACAGGGGCCTGAGCAGGGCAAGGGGCAGCACTTCGGGAGGAACGCCGATCAGGCGGGCGGGTGCGGCCAGCAGGTTCAGGCAAAACTCAAAGGCGTGACTTTCGCGAAAGACGCCGATCGCGACGAACATGGCGACGAGATAGGGCATTACGTGGATCGCCGTGTCAAACCCTTCCCGAGCCCCCTCGCAAAAGACCTCGTACACCTTAACGCCGCGCAGGTAGGCGCAAAGGGGGATGGCTGTGACCAGAAGGGGGAGCGCCCACAGCGACGCCGTTTGGATAAGCTGTATCACCGTGTATCCCCTCGCCTTCCCCGACCGGTGCTGCGCAGCATCCGGTCGAGCACCAAAGCGACCACGGTGGAGACGGTCGTCGCGACCAGTGTGGTGCCGACGATCGCCGCCGGATCCGCCGAGCCTGTGGCGGCCCGAATGGCAATGACGCTGCCCGGGATCAAGGTGATGCTCGATGTGCTGAGGGCGAGGAAGGTGCACATGGCGTCGGAGGCCCGCGGCGAGCCGCGGTTTAGCCGTGCGAGATCCTTCATGGCCCGAATTCCTAGGGGCGTGGCGGCGTTTCCCAGGCCGAGGAGGTTGGCGGCGAGCGCCATGACGATCGACGCGCTGGCAGGATCGCGCGGGGGAACAGAGGGGAAGATGCGCCGTACAACGGGGGTAAGCGCCCGGGCAATGAGCGCGGTAATACCCGCCTTTTCGGCAAGCTTTAGCATCCCCGACCAAAAGGCGAGGACCCCGATCAGCCCGAAGGCGAAGGTGACGGCGTTTTCGGCGCCGGAAAGGATGCCGCGGGTTACCTGGCGCGCCCCCTCTTCGCCCTGCGGCAGAGCAAAGAGGATTCCGACGACGATCATCCCTGTCCAAACGGCGTTCATGCATGAGCCCCCCTACCGTCCCGGCTCTTGCGGCACGTTTATAAAGCCTCGCAGGCGTGTTCGTCCGAAAGGGCCGGCAGCGCCCCCGTGATGGTGAAGGTATCGCTCCTTGCCGGGTTGGCGGAAGGAAGTGACGTCAGGTGCGCCGCGAGCCCCTCTGCCAGCGCTTCGGCGATGGCGCGCCGGCCCGAGGGACTGGTCAACAGCGAAAGATCCTGAGCGTTGGAGATAAAGCCCATCTCAACCAAGACGGTCGTTGTGGGACTGTGGCGGAGGAGAAAGAAGTTGGCCGGCAGCGCCGCGTTTTGGTTGCCGGGGACCACCCGGGAAAGGGGGCCCAACAGCGACTGGGCCAAGCGTTTGCCCTCGTCCGAGCTGGGGTGATAAAAGACCATGGCGCCTCCCATCTGGCTGGATCCGGCGCTGTTCACATGGAGGCTGAGCAAAACGCGAGCTTCGTGTTGCGCGGCCAAGATGGTGCGTGCTCGCAGATCGCGGCGGTGGCGCGTCGGCTCCTGGTCGGTGAGGTGGCTAAGCTCTATGTCTTCGGTCCGGGTGAGGAAGACGGTGGCTCCCTGGGCTTCCAGAAGAGGCGCCAGCTCCAGGGCGACGGCGAGGGTGATGTCTTTTTCCAACAAGCCTCCGCGATGACAGCCGGGATCGATGCCGCCGTGCCCCGGATCGATAGCGATTCGCTGGCCCAGGAGCGGCAGATGGACGGGGCGCCCCGGGGCGCCGACCCGGCTCCACGTTCCAGCGGCGATGATCAGCAGCGACGCGAGGGTCGCCACCGCAATCCCCTGCCACAGGAGGGAAGGGCGGAAGAGCCCGGGCAACCGCATCGTCGGCGCACCTCCTTCAATCGTCCCGGCGACCGCCGGATTCGGAGTGCCGAATAGTGCATGGGGTGGAGCGTGTTTCCTGCTCGAAAGCGCCTCCTCCAAATGTACGGAAGGGAGCGCTCGGGGTAGAACCGTTCTCGACAGGAGTCCGCCCGGCGTGAGGGAAGCTTGGAGTGAGTTCGTCTCCGGAAGAATTTGCAAGAGAGGGAGTCGCATGACGAAGGTGCACGATCCAATTGCCGCTTTGCGGAGTGAACTGCCCGCCCTTCGCGACCGTGTCTATCTCAACACGGGCACGTCGGGTCCGCTGCCTCGCTCCGCAGCCGAGGACCAGATTGCCCTGCTGAACCTCTTTGTAAATGAAGGGTTCGCGTCACCTCCGGCCCTGGAGGCGTACGGACAGGCCCTCCGCCGCGCCAAAAGCGCGCTGGCGGCTGTCGTCGGCGCCTCCGCCCGGAACATCGCCCTCACTCACTCGACCAGCGACGGCGTCAGTATCGTCGCCGCCGGGCTGCCTTGGGCGCCCGGAGATGAGGTGATTATCTCTGATCTGGAGCATACGTCGGGCATCGCTCCTTGGCTCCACCTGGCCCGCACAAAGGGGGTGAGGATCGTCAGCCTCGCCAGCGAGCGGGGATACGTGGCGGCAGAGGCCGTTGCGAAAGCGGTGAGCGAGCGCACGCGCCTGATCTGCATGAGCCATGTTTCCTACGCCACGGGGGCGATTTTGCCTGTAGCTGAAGTGGCCCGGGCCATTGCCGGGAGCGGCGCGCTCTTATTAGTGGACGGAGCTCAAGGAGCGGGACATTTACCAGTCGATGTCGACGACTTAGGGTGCCACTTTTACGCCTTCCCGGGTCAGAAGTGGCTGCTGGGGCCGGAAGGGACCGGGGCGCTTTACGTGCGGGACGACGTTCTGGAAATGCTCGATCCTACTCGCATCGGCTGGGCCTCGGTGGCGGAAGAGAGCCTCGCGGCGCTCGCCTATCGGCTGCATCCGGACGCCCGCCGCTTCGAAACCGGCACCGTGCACGCGCCGGCCTTTGCGGGCCTTGCGCGGGCGATTCAACTCCTTGAGGCGATCGGCTGGCAGGCAATTTTTGAGCACGCCACCCGCTTAGCAGCACAGGCGCGCGCGAAGCTGGCCGAGGTAAAAGGCGTAAGCGTGCTCACGCCTGCCTGGGCGGCATCGGGCCTGCTCACGTTTGCCGTTTCCGGGGTCGACCCTGAGCGGATGGCCAAAGCGCTTTGGGCGAAGCACCGCATCGTCATCCGCTCCATCCCGGCGCCGCGGGCGCTGCGCGCGGCCTTTCACATCTTCAATACCGAGGAGGATGTCGACCGGTTGGTGCGCGCCGTTGCGCTCGAAGCGGCCCAGAATTCCCCTTGAGGCCCACGGATGCTATTTCTCAGCACATTGGTCAGTGAATGTCAAATTTCCCATTGGTTATCTTGGGTGCACGTGGTATAATGACATCGAAGGTCAGAGAAGGTCAAAGAGGGGGGATGAATGTGGCCACCCTCGCTGACATTATTGAGGAACACATCAAGCAGCTTTTGGCTCGCACCGACGGCGGAGCCATTGAGATCCGGCGGCGGGATGTGGCGGAACTCTTTGAGTGCGTCCCTTCACAGATCAACTACGTCCTCGAGACGCGCTTCACCCCCCAACGCGGGTATTATGTGGAGAGCCGGCGCGGCGGCGGGGGATACATTCGTATCACCCGGGTGCTCGTGCGGCGCAACGTCGCCACCTTCAGCCAGATCGCCGAGGAGATCGGCAGCCGCATCGGTCAGGAACGGGCGGAGCGCCTCATCGACCGGCTCGAAAAGACGGGGCTGATCTCAGCCAGTAAAGGAGCGCTGCTGCGACGGGCGCTCCGCCATGAGACGGGCGATTTAGAGCCGGCCGTCGCCGACATGGTCCGAGCGCGTCTGCTGCGGGTGATGCTGATGCTGGTCCTCCACAACCAGCGCGCGCAAGGGTCGGAAGAATAGAAAGGGTGCGGACGGGACGCGGACTGCCGAGGATGGGGTGATCCGGCGATGCTGTGTGAGGAGTGTCAGAAAGAACCGGCGACGGTGCACGTGACGCGCATCGTCAATGACACCAAGACGGAGCTGCACCTGTGCAGCCGTTGCGCCCGCGACATGGGAGAAGTGATCGGCACGATGGAACCCGGATTCGCGTTTCACAATATCCTGGCGGGATTGTTCGACCCCGACGCCGGCGTGGTTACGGGAATGCCGCGGCGCACGGCGACCCGGTGTCCGGGATGCGGCTTGAGCCTGGCCGATTTCCGTCGCCTGGGGAAGCTAGGGTGCAGCCAGTGTTACGTCGAGTTTGAGCGGGAGCTGGAGCCGCTTCTGAGGCGTATTCATCGCAGCGCGCAGCACAGCGGCAAAAGGCCGGCCGCGGCCCGTGACGCCCGCCACGAGCTGCGCCGCGAAATCGAGAGGCTGCGGGCGAAACTGGCCGAAGCAGTCGCCCAGGAGGCGTACGAAGAAGCGGCCAAGCTTCGCGACGAGATTCGGCGGCTTGAGGCGAAATTGCAGAAGGGGTGAGGTGAATGTCGCTGCGAGATATCTTTAGCAAGGCGCTGAGCCAGTGGATGCGCGGCACGGGCGCCGAAAGCGACATTGTCATCGGCAGCCGCGTCCGGCTCGCGCGCAACCTGACCGGCGTCGCCTTCCCTTCTGTCGCCGATGACGAGCAAAAGAAGTACGTGATGAAGCAAGCCAAAGGCGCTTTGGAGCAGATGCAAGGCGCTTTGGGCGATGTGGAGTTCGTCCCCATGGCGGAGGTCTCGCCGCTGGAGCGGCAGATCCTGGTCGAAAGGCACCTCATCAGCCCGGACCTCACCCGGGATGTGAAGCACAAAGGGGTCATTCTCCGCTCCGATGAGGCCGTCAGCGTCATGGTGAACGAAGAGGATCACTTCCGCATTCAGGCCCTCTTTCCGGGTCTTGCCCTGTCGGAGGCTTGGGAGCTGTGCAGCCAAGTCGACGACGCCTTCGATCGGGTCGTCAGCTTTGCGTACTCCCCGAGGTACGGATACCTGACGGCGTGTCCGACGAATGTGGGCACGGGAATGAGGGCGTCGATCATGGTGCATCTGCCGGCGCTGACCATCAGCGATCAGATTAAGCGGGTGATCGGCGCGATCGGTCAGGTGGGCCTGGCTGTCCGAGGAATCTATGGAGAGGGCACCGAGGTACTGGGCAATATCTACCAGATATCGAACCAGATCACCCTCGGGCACAGCGAAGAAGAGATCATCGATCACTTGCGGAATGTGACGATGAAGGTCTTGGAACAGGAGCGCAGCGCCCGCGAGCACCTGCTGCAGCGGGGGCGGCTGCAGCTCGAGGACAGAGTGTACCGCTCTTACGGAATTTTGGCTAACGCCCGGTCAATGACCTCGCACGAGGCGATGCAGCGCCTCTCCGACTTGCGGCTGGGCATCGATCTGGGCCTTGTGAAGGGGATTGAACCCCGGATCTTGCAAGAGCTGCTGGTGATGATACGCCCTGCACACCTGCAGAAGATCATGGGCGAAGAGCTCGATCCGCCGCGCCGGGATGAGCGACGGGCCGCTCTGATTCGGGAGCGCCTTCGCACTGCCGGCAAGGCGTAAGAAGATGGAGAGTGGATCCAAAGCGGGATTAGGCGATAAGATATAGATAAAGGATGGTGGAGGCCATGTTTGGGAGGTTTACGGAACGAGCCCAAAAAGTGGTAGTCCTCTCCCAGGAGGAGGCCCGCCGCCTTGGCCACAACGTTGTGGGCACGGAGCACATCCTCCTGGGTCTGGCCGCCGAGGGTGAGGGAGTGGCCGCCCGCGCCCTTCAGAATTTGGACATCAGTCTCGACAAGGTGCGCAGTGAAGTCGAGAAGGTGATCGGCCGCGGCGAGGGCGTGCCGCAAGGGCAGATCGGCTTCACGCCCCGGGCCAAGCGGGTGCTGGAGCTCGCCTTTGACGAAGCGCGCCAGCTGGGGCACACGTACATCGGCACCGAGCACATCCTCCTGGGGCTCATCCGGGAGGGCGAGGGGGTCGCGGCCCAAGTGCTTCGCAACTTGGGGGCTGACCTCGAGAAGGTACGGCGTCAAGTCGTCGAGCAGCTGGGAGGCGGCGCTCCGTCCGGAGCCAAGTCGTCCCGCGGGCGGAAGACGCCGACGCTCGATCAATTTGGGCGCGACCTTACCGAGCTGGCCCGCGAGGGGAAGCTCGATCCCGTCATTGGCCGCGAGAAGGAGATTCAGCGCGTCATTCAGGTACTGTCGCGGCGCACAAAGAACAATCCGTGCTTGATCGGCGAGCCGGGCGTCGGTAAGACGGCCATCGCGGAGGGCCTGGCCCAAAAGATCGTGGAGGGCGACGTGCCTGAAACGCTCCTTGACAAGCGGGTCGTCACGCTGGACCTGGGCGCGCTGGTCGCCGGATCGAAGTTCCGCGGCGAGTTCGAGGAGCGCCTCAAGAAGGTGATGGAGGAGATCCGCACCTCGGGGGACGTCATCCTCTTTATCGACGAGCTGCATACCATTATCGGCGCCGGTGCGGCGGAAGGCGCCATCGACGCGTCGAACATCTTGAAGCCGGCGCTCGCCCGCGGCGAGCTGCAGGCGATCGGCGCGACGACGCTGGACGAGTACCGCAAGCACATTGAGAAGGACGCGGCGCTGGAGCGGCGCTTCCAGCCCATCATGGTCGAGGAGCCTTCCGTCGAGGAGACGATCGCCATTTTGGAGGGCCTGCGCGACCGCTACGAGGCGCACCACCGGGTGAAGATAACCGACGGTGCGCTCCGGGCCGCCGCCGTCCTCTCGGACCGGTACGTCACCGACCGCTTCCTGCCGGACAAGGCGATCGACCTGATTGACGAAGCCGGGTCCAAGATCCGCTTGCAGGCGCTGGTCGCGCCGCCGGAGCTGAAGGAGCTGGAGCAGCAGATCGAGGAGACGCGCATGGAGAAGGAGGCCGCGATCAAGAACGAGGAGTTCGAGAAGGCCGCCAACCTGCGCGATGCCGAGCAGAAGATGCGGGAGCGCCTTGAACGGGAGCGCCAGGAGTGGAAGAACAACCGGGGCCGGATGGAGGGGATTGTCACCGAAGAGGACATCGCGGAGATCGTCTCCAGCTGGACCGGGATCCCGGTGACCCGCTTGGCGCAAGAGGAGAGCGAGCGCCTGCTCAACCTCGAGGAGGTCCTGCACAAGCGGGTGGTGGCGCAAAACGAGGCGATCGACGCCGTCGCCCGGGCGATTCGCCGGGCGCGGGCTGGGCTGAAGGACCCGAAGCGCCCGATCGGCTCGTTCATCTTCCTCGGCCCCACCGGCGTCGGCAAGAGCCTGCTCGCGAAGGCGCTCGCGGAAGCGCTCTTTGGCGACGAGGACGCGATGATCCGGATCGACATGTCCGAGTACATGGAGCGGCATACGGTCTCCCGCCTTGTGGGCGCGCCCCCTGGATACGTCGGTTACGACGAGGGCGGCCAGCTCACCGAGCGGGTCCGCCGCCGCCCCTACTCGGTCATCCTCCTCGACGAGATCGAGAAGGCGCACCCTGAGGTGTTCAACATCCTGCTCCAGGTGCTCGAAGACGGCAGGCTGACCGACGCCAAGGGGCGGACGGTCGACTTCCGCAACACCGTGATCATCATGACGTCGAACGTCGGCGCCCACGAGATCCAGCGGGAAGGGAGCGGCATCGGGTTCCAGGTCGAGAAGGACGAGAAGAGCAGTTACGAGTCGATGAAGAGAAAAGTGATGGAGGAGCTGCGCCGCACCTTCAGGCCGGAGTTCCTCAACCGGATCGACGAGATCATCGTCTTCCATGCGCTCAATCAGGAGCACCTGAAGCAGATCGTCGAGATTGAGCTGGGCTACCTGATCGAGCAGCTGAAGGAGCGGAACGTGCACCTTGAGTTCACCGAGGCGGCCAAGGCGCTCCTGGTCGAGAAAGGGTACGACCCGGACTACGGCGGGCGCCCGCTGCGCCGGGCCATCCAGCGGCTGGTGGAGAATCCGCTCTCGGACGATATGCTCAAGGGCAAGTTCAAAGAGGGCGATCGGATTATCGTCGACGTGAACGACGAGAAGGAGATCGTCTTCCGCACGGTCGAAGTGGCCAACGTCCAAGGCTGAAGCTGAAGGCGTACCGCTCCATCATACGAAAGATCGGCGTCGCGAGCGGGAGGGGAGCCCCCTCCCGCTCGTCAGTCGATGCTGGGAGAGAGCCATGAAAATCGCAACGGTAAGGTACGGGTCCCACGCCCTCTTTGCATTGGTCCAAGACGGCTATGTATTCGACGCGCCCCTCCTCGTGGCGTCCTGCTGCTCCGGGGAAGAGGCGCAGCTCCTTCCCGCCACGGTCCTCGAAGCGCTTGCTCGCCCGGAGGCGCTGGCTTTGTGTCGCCGGGCTTTGGAAAAGGTTGCCGGAGTCAGGGAAGAGGAGCTTCCCCGGGAAGCGCTCCTGGGGCGGGTGGGCGAGGTGTCGTTTTTGCCCCCGGTATACCTGCCCGGTAAAATCCTGTGCCTGGCGGGCAATTACGCCGAACATATTGAAGAGGGCGGCAGGGAGAAGGCCCCCCTGAAGGAGACGACCAACCCGTGGATCTTCACGAAGCCGGCCACCACGGGGCTGATCGGCGACGGCGCGCCGATCCAGATTCCGAAGGTGTGGAAGAAGGTCGACTGGGAGGCGGAGCTCGCCGTCATCGTCGGCCGGCGGGGCAAGTACATCGAGGCGGAGAGGGCCCTCGATTACGTCGCGGGCTACGCGGTCTTCAACGACGTCTCCGGCCGGGGGCTTAATCTGGCCCCGCACCGGGTCGAGCGGCCGCGCGACGCCTTTTTCGACTGGTTTCACGGAAAGCAGATGGACACCTTCGCCGTCTTGGGACCGTGGCTTGTCACCCCCGACGAAGTGGGCGACCCCCAGTCCCTGCGCATCACGTTGAGGGTGAACGGCAAGGTGAAGCAGGATGCGAGCACCGCGAAGATGATCTTCAGCGTCGCCGAGATCATCGCGTTTGCCTCGCAAATTATGACGCTGGAGCCGGGCGACGTGATTGCGACGGGAACGCCCGCCGGCGTGGGTGCGGCCCAACACGAATTTTTGCGGCCCGGCGACGTGGTCGAGGTCGAAGTGGAGAAGGTGGGCACCCTGCGGAATCCGGTCATCGACGAGATGGTGTAGGCGCCGCTGCGGTGTTATAATTGAGCACAGGGTCGTTGCGTCAATTTTGGCACGATATGGAGCGGTAGGATGCCGCCAAGACGGGAGCGCACGTACTTCGTCTGCACAGAGTGCGGGGAGCAGAGCCTGCGCTGGTTCGGGCGCTGTCCAAGCTGCGAGGGCTGGAATACGCTCGTTGAGGAGGTCCGGCGCGAGGCGCGTCCCCGGGGGCGCGGGGCGCCGGAGGTGGTCGCGCCGCGCCCTGCCCCCCTCGGCCAGGCGACCGCCGGCCAGCCGCGCCGGTATGTTCTCGGAGAGCGGGAGATCGATCGGGTGCTGGGCGGGGGACTGGTGCCCGGATCGGTCCTTCTTTTGGGCGGGGAGCCGGGAATCGGCAAGTCGACCCTTTTATTGCAACTGGCGGCGCGGTTTAGCGCCAGCCACGGCCCCGTCCTCTACGTCTCGGGCGAAGAGTCGGCAGCCCAGGTCGCGCTGCGCGCTCAGCGGCTCGGACTTTCCGGCGACGGCGTGCAGGTCCTTTGCGAGACGCGGCTCGAAGTGATTGAAGCGGCCATTCGCAGCGAGCGTCCGGCGCTGGTGGTCGTCGACTCCATTCAGACCGTGGCCCACCCGGATCTCGACGCGGGCGCGGGAAGCGTCGCACAGGTGCGGGAGTGTGCCAACGCTTTGGTACACCTGGCCAAGGGCGAGGGGATCACGATCTTTCTCGTGGGCCACGTGAACAAGCAGGGCGCCTTGGCCGGGCCGAAAGTGCTCGAGCACGCGGTCGATGTGGTCCTCGAGTTCGACGGCGAGCGGCACACCGCGTTTCGCATGCTGCGGGCGCAAAAGAACCGGTTTGGATCGACGCACGAAGTGGGACTCTTTGAAATGAGCTCCGCCGGACTGGTTCCGGTCGCGAACCCGTCCGAGTTCTTCCTCGCGGAGCGGCCGCAAGGGTCGCCCGGTTCGGTCGTCTTTGCCGCCCGCGAGGGGAGTCGCCCCATCTTGGTGGAGATCCAGGCGCTGGTCGCTCCCAGCGCCTACGGCGGCACGCCTCGCCGCCAAGTTTCGGGAGTCGACGCCAACCGGGTCGCCATCGTTTTGGCGGTACTGGAACGGCGGGTCGGACTTCCGCTGCACGGGCAGGATGTATACATCAACGTGGCCGGCGGGGCGCGCCTTGCGGAGCCGGCTTGTGATCTGGCCGTCGCGTTGGCGGTGACGTCGAGTTTGCAAGGAACGCCGTTGGATCCCTACGCGATTGCCTTTGGCGAGATCGGCCTTGCCGGAGAGGTGCGCAGCGTCCCGGGATCCTGGGAGCGACTGGCGGAGGCTGAACGGCTCGGCTTCCGCTACGCCTATGCGCCGGCCAGCCGCCGCAGCCCCGACCGCGAGTTGGAGCGGACGCCGGGAATTCGCGTGGCGCCCGTGCGCAGCGTTCGCGATGCGATCGACGCCGCATTCTCGGGCGAATCAATGTGAGGCGTGAGGTAGGGGAGAGCAGGATGAAACACTCCGCGACCAGCGACGAGGAGCTCCTTATCGAGACCTTGCGCATGGTTTGCCCCGGGACGACCTTGTACGAGGGGCTCGAGAGCATCTTGCGGGCCGGAACGGGGGCGCTCATCGTCCTGGGCGACTCCGAAGAGGTGCTCAAGCTTGTAAACGGCGGCTTCCGCATTGACTCCGACGCCACGCCTGCCGCGATGTACGAGCTGGCGAAGATGGACGGCGCCATGATTCTCAGCCGCGACGGCCGGCGCATCCTCTATGCCAATGCGCACCTGACGCCCGATCCCTCCATCGTCACGGTGGAGACCGGGACGCGCCATCGGACGGCCGAAAGGGTGGCCAAGCAGACGGGCGAAATCGTGATCGCCATCTCCCAGCGGCGGAGTGTGGTCACGCTTTACCGGGGGCACATGCGCTACATCCTCCAGGACGTCGGCGTGCTGCTCACCAAAGCGAATCAGGCTTTGTCGACGTTGGAGAAGTACAAAAGCGTGCTGGAGCAGGCGTTGATCAATTTGACTGCGCTGGAGTTTGAGGACCTGGCGACGTTGCACGACGTCGTCAGCTGCCTGCAGCGTGCCCAGATGGTGGGCCGGGTGGCGCGTGAGATTGAGCGGTACATCGTCGAACTGGGCGTCGAGGGTCGCTTGGTCAGCATGCAGCTGGACGAGCTGATGGTGGGCATCGAAAACGTCGCACTGATGATCGTGAAGGATTACGCCCAGGAGCTTGAGCCTGACGGGGCGCAGGGCATCCTGGCCAAGCTGGACGGATGGAGTTCAGACGAGCTGCTGGACATGAATCTGTTTGTGCGCCTTTTGGGCTACGGCGGGAACAACTCGCTCGACATGCCGGTTACCCCACGGGGGTACCGTATCTTGCACAAGATCCCGAGGCTTCCTTCGCCAATCATTGAAAACATGGTGGCGACGTTTCGCGCGCTCCCGGCCATTTTGGAGGCCTCCATCGAAGAGCTAGACGAAGTCGAGGGGATCGGTGCCGTGCGGGCAAAGGCGGTCAAGGAGGGGCTGCGCCGCCTTAGAGAGCAGGTGCTGCTCGATCGACACTTGTAAAATCGGGCGCC
>k87-170082_pt1 | contig 12561 bp, 9 predicted proteins | sample MGYA00084031_6733416 | MGnify analysis MGYA00084031
AATTTTTTTCAATTATAAAGTAACGACCTTTGCAAATGCAGCGCTATGCTCTCTTCGCTCTTTACGATGATTAATTCGTTGCTGTGCTGTATTAAATAACATAATTTCCTCATCCGATTCTGGTTTTACTTTCGGAACAGTGACTGGCTTTCCATTGCTATCTAAGGCAACGAAAGTTAAAAAGGATGTGGCAGCAAGCTTTCGTTCCCCGGTTTTTAAATCCTCAGAAATAACCTTTACAAAAACCTCCATCGAGGAACGCCCTACAGATGAGACGTACGATTCCAAACTAACTGAATCACTTTGACGAATCGGAATAAGAAAATCTACTGAATCTGTAGAAGCAGTAACTACTTCACATCTCGAATGTTTTGCGGCTGAAATTGAGGCAACATCATCAATATAGCTCATTAATTTACCACCAAATAATGTATTGTGGTTATTTGTATCAAGTGGGAATACACGACTAGTTTTAATGACAAGTGATTCTTTACATGTCTTTTCTGTTCTTTCAACCATAAAAATCGTTCGCCTTCCTTCTTAACAAATAGGATTTTCACTTAAACTGACATAGGTGAGGAAAAGTTACCCTTTAAACCCTCTTAGCCTTACTATTATTAGCTTTTTAACAATGTATAGTCAATTATTTAGTTAACTCATCTTCCTAATTATATCGTAAGGTAAGAAGAAAATCCTATAGAATGCATCATTTATATATTGTTACAGAAAAAGAAACATATTATAATGAACGATAACGAACAAAAAAATACTAAACTGTACAAAAAATATTATTTTTTTGGAAAGGAAGAATAGGATGGGTAGAAAAAAAGGAGAAACGCATTGGATTATTCCGGATGGTTATATTCCACCATTAAGCTCAGGAGAATTAGTTAGTCATGAATCAATTTGTATTTTAAATTGCAATGAAACAGCTGCTTCAGTATTCATTACAATTTATTTTGAGGATCGGGAACCTTTTGAGAAAATCCCTGTTATCATTGATGCAAAAAGAAGCAACCATTTACGTACATCATCTTTGGAATTTAACGGTGAAAAAATCCCTGTTGGCGTTCCTTATTCAATTGAAGTTGAGAGTGACCAACCGATAATTGTCCAATATAGTCGATTAGATGCTACACAGCCAAGCTTAGCTTTAATGTCAACGATGGGTTATCCGTTAATTTAATTATCATTTAGTATGAAGGCTTATAAGATAAAAAGATTTGTTTTATAATTATTTCATACAATAGATTGTAAACCCTTTCATACTCTGGTAAATTTGATAGACAAGCAAGGTTGTAGTGTTTTAGTTTCAATTAGCATAATAGAATTTTATTGTTTAAGTACGAAAATGGTGGAGGAGAGACGAAAAAATGAAGAAAAAAATAGTTAATTTCGTTTTACACCTCCTTAATGCATACAATGATTTAAAAATTAAATATAAGCTAATTGCAATTATTTCAATTATTATGCTTGTTTGCCTTTTATTTACGATTGTTGGATTTCAGTATGCATTTAAAAGCTATGATGAACAAATCTATCGAAAATCTTCACAAGTGTTAATTATGTCTTCTAATCAAATTGAGGATGAGTTAAAAAACATTGAAGAATTATCATTTAATATTTTAAAAGATAATACCCTTCAAACGAACTTAATGAAATCAAAGGAAGAAATTACGAACTACGAGCAATATCAAATTGAGAGTGAAATTTGGGAGAAGCTCACAAGCTACATAGGGAATGAAAAATACATTCAATCGATTTATTTGTTTGATCAATATGGGAGAGAATATCGCGCTGGAAGAGATATTTCTGAAAAAATTGATAAATATAAAAGTAAGCTATTTAAAAAATCGATTGCAGGTGATGGAAGTAACGTATGGGTTTCGTTTGAAGACTCTAGTAATTTAATTTACTCAACAAGACAGATTAAGGCCTATAAAAACTTAAGCTTTGAATTATTAGCTACATTAGTCATTGAAGTGAATTTAGATGAAATCGTAAAAGAGTTACCAAGAGAATGGGATGGTCAAGAGGGTGGAATTATCATTTCGAATAGTGAAAGGCCATTTTACTTAGAAAATAGCATCCTAAACTATGAACAACTCATTTTTCCTATAAAAAATAGTCAAGGTTACTTAATAAAAAAAGAGAAAGGGAGAACGTTCTTTATTACTTATTCAAAATCTCCTTATGCTGATTGGACATATTGGAACATCATCCCGTTCGGTGCGATGTTTGCGAAAGTAACGGCAATGAAATATATTGTTATTATTATTTTTTTATTATTATATTCAGGAGCTATTTTTCTAGCTATTAAGTTTTCAAAACATATTACGAATCCAATTGAAAAATTAGTTTCTTCGATGAAATCTGTACAAAAAGGAGATTTTAATATACCTGAGTCGATAAAGTCAAACGAATATAATTTTCATAATGAAGTCGGTATCTTGCATAACAATTTTTATATGATGATTGATCGGATTAATGAGTTAATTAAAGAAAACTATGAAAAGCAATTGTTAATAAAAGATACTGAATTTAAAGCACTTCAATCGCAAATAAACCCACACTTTTTATATAACACTTTAGAATCAATTAACTGGTTAGCAAAGATAAATAATCAGCAAAAAATATCTAATATGGTTGAATCGTTAGGTTATTTATTGAGAAATGCGATTAGTATTAAAGAGGATGTAATAACGGTCCGAGAAGAATTAGAAATTGTAAAACATTATGTCACAATTCAAAAGTTTAGATTTGAGGATCGTTTGAATTTTGAAATTGAAATCAATGAGCAGGAAATGGATTGTATCGTTCCGAAATTAGTAGTTCAGCCATTGGTAGAAAACTCGATAAATTATGCATTAGAAACTATGATTGAATGTTGCCAAATTAAAGTGATGGTTAAAAAAGTTAAAAACGATCTTCATATAATTGTAGAAGATAATGGAATAGGTATGGATAAAGACCATTTAGAGAATGTGATGAAAGGTGAATACAAAAGTAAGGGAAATGGAATTGGATTAAAGAATATTGAATCTAGAATAAAATTTGTCTTTGGTCAAGAATATGGTTTAACAGTTGAAAGTAAGTTAAATGTAGGTACGAAGGTAATCCTTGTCATACCATATCGAATGAGGTGGGAATATGCATAAGGTTTTATTAGTTGATGATGAAAGAATTATTTTGGATGGAATATCCAAAATAATCGATTGGGAACAATTAAATCTACATTTAATTGGAACTGCACGAAATGGTTTAGATGCCTATAACATCATAAAAGAAAAAAAACCAGATATCGTTATTTGTGACATTAGAATGCCTGGGCTCAATGGTCTTGAGTTGGTAAAAAAAGTAACCAATGAGGAAATCAATGTGAAATTTATTATATTATCTGGATTTGGTGAATTTTCTTATGCTAAACAGGCGATGGAATTTGGAGTGAAACATTATTTGCTTAAGCCATGTAATGAAAACCTAATTGTTGAGGCTTTGAATTCAATAAAAAATGAACTTTCTCTTGAAGAAAAAAGAGAGCGTTTTCTTGTTGATATGCGGAATCAATTGAACCAAATTCAACCATATGTAAAAAAGCAGCTATTAAAAGAATTTATCTCAACTAAATTGGATAGTAATCATGGTATTACCTTTTACGAAAGATTATTCCGGATTGATTTCGATGATGAAAAAATTAGAGTCATTTTACTTAAGCCTGAAGGTGATTATCATTATGAGCATATGTTTGTCATTGAAAATATCGGGGAAGATTTATTTGCTCCATCTATTCTTACAACAACTATTGGTGAACATATAGTGTTTATTGTAAAGGATTTAGAAATGGTTTCCCTTCATGAAAATTTAAAGCAATTAAAGGAGTATTTTTATCAAATATATGAGCTCGATATGACCGTTGCAATTAGTGAAGTAAATCAAATTACAGCTGCCAGAGACTTATATTTAGAGGCGTTAGAGTGTTTAAATCATCGGTTTTTCTTAGGTGAAGGGAGCATCATTACGAAACTAGATATTCAGAAAACAAAAATTCGAAATCAATATGAATACGATGGACAAAATTTATGCCTTTTAATAAAAACGGGAAATTGGGAAAAAGTAGAGAGTGAAATTTCTAACTTTTTTGGAAATTTAACGAAAATGATGCTCTCAACTAATATGACGCGCTCGTATGTTATGCATCTTTTCATAGAAATGATTCAACATTCTGATTCAAATTGTATTCATGCCTATATGGAAAAGATGTCATCATTAATGGATATGGATACAATTCAACAAATGAGATCTTTCTTTGTCAACAATGCAAAAGAAATAACAGATTTTCATTTAAATAGGCATAAATCAAATCATTCAGAAATAATAAAAAATATGATTGAGATTGTAAATGAGAATCTAGGAAACTCCGAACTTTCGTTAAAATGGGTTGCAAATAGAGTATTTATGAATGCTGATTATTTAGGTAAGCTTTTTAAACAAGAAACTGGTGAAAAGTTTTCGAGCTATGTGACAAGGGTCAGAATTGAAAAAGCAATTGAGCAAATCCAACAAATGGATGATGTAAAGGTATTTACATTAGCTGAAATGATTGGGTACGGAGATAATCCGCAATATTTTAGTCAGGTTTTTAAGAAATATACTGGATATACGCCATCTGAATATCGGAAAGTTATTTGTTAAACTCATTATCTTATAATTCTTTGATAATGAGTTTTTTTTGGCTCCTTTCGAAAGATGCGTTGTTTCAAACTAATTGAGTTCCGAGGTTATATTTAAACTCTTGAGGGTATTCCCACAAAGAGTCTTTATGACATCTCTAAAGACGGCAGACATGATCATTTTAGTTATTCTTATATTTTGAAAGCTAATAATATCATCAATATTTGTCATGAAAAGGATTATTTTGTTTTAATTGGTGGAAGGTTGTACAAATTTCAGTCCAAAAGTATGAATAAAAAATAATGAACTCTGTTTTTTAAACATAAATCTCTGTTTTTTAAATTCCTATGAGACCGAAAAGGCTCTAGAATAGTAAGTGTAAGCGGTAACAAAAAAATAAGGGGGATGAAAATGAAGAAATTTTTGTTGTTATTTGTAGCAATTTTTATGGTATTCTCAATGGCTGCTTGTAGTAGTGGAACGAGTTCTTCTGGTGAATCGGGATCTGATTCTGGTGGAGGAAAAGACGATAAAGTTACTCTACGTATTGCCTGGTGGGGTGAACAGACAAGAAATGATTACACTCTAGAAATTATTAAAATGTACGAAGAGAAAAATCCAAATGTAAAAATTCAAGCTGAATATGCAAGCTGGGATGATTATTGGAAGAAATTAGCTCCTCAAGCATCAGCAAATCAATTACCTGACATCATTCAAATGGATTTATCCTACTTCTCTCAATACGCTGAAAACGGACAATTAGCAGACTTAACACCGTTTATTGGGAAGGAAATTGACACGACTAACTTTACAGAAAATTATATTAACGGTGGGAAAATCGGAGACAAGTTATACGGATTTAATGCTGGGGTAAACGTACTTGGCTTCAATTATGACCCTGCACTGTTGAAGAAAATAGGAGTAGAAAGTCTTGATGAGAATTGGACATGGGATGATTATAAAGAGATTGCTGCTAAAGCAAAGGATGCTGGATTATATGTTGATACAGGCATGAAAGCAGATGTGTTCTTTAATTATTATTTAAGAACGTTAGGACACACATTATTTAGTAAAGATGGAACTGGTTTAGGATATGATGACGATCAATTATTTATCGATTTCTTTGAAATGACATCAGGTTTGGTGAAGGATAAGGCTGTTCCAACTCCTGATTATCTAGCTCAGTTAAAAGGAATTGAAGATGACCCAGTTGTAACAGAAGATGCGATTGGAATTTGGCAATGGTCAAACCAGTTCGTTGGATTGCAACAGGTTGCTAATCGACCATTACAAATTCATAATATGCCAGGACCGAATGCTAAAGAAGGCTTATATTTAAAACCAAGTATGTTCTGGTCTGTAGCGAATAATTCAAAACATCAAGAAGAAGCAGCAAAGTTTATTAATTTCCTTGTAAACGATGTTGAAGCAAATAAATTAATTTTAGGTGACCGTGGTGTTCCAGGTTCCTCTGAAGTTAAAGAAGCTCTAAAACCAGAGTTATCTCCTGAGCAAACTCTAGTATTTGAAAGTGTTGAATGGGCGGAACAAAACAGTTCAGATTTTGATGGTCCAGACCCAGTTGGAGCTGGTGAAGTAATTGAACTACTTGATAGCTTAGGTGAACAAATGGCATACGGACAACTTGAGGTAAAAGATGCTGCAAAACAATTTAGACAACAAGCGGAAAGCATCTTAGCACAAAATAAATAGTTGCTAGTTAGTGAGATGAGGGTGGCTCGGAGTAAAGGGTGTAATACAGCATGAACTGTTCTCCCTTTAAAAGGAGATCAAGTGCTTTGGAAAATTTCCATTATCCCTCCCGAGTTATCCTCTTCTCATATATTAAAGGTTTTAGAGCCATAGAAAGGAAATGATTATATGAGTGCTCAAACTATTAAACAAAATTTAAGAGGGTACTTGTTTATTAGTCCCTTTATTATCGGATTTTTGGCGTTTACGTTGATACCGATTGTTACCTCATTATATTTATCATTTACTAAATATAATTTGTTTGGGGCACCTGTTTGGATTGGTTTAGAAAACTATCAAAAAATGTTTACAGAGGATCCAAGATATTGGCAGTCTTTAAAAGTAACTTTAATTTATGTTTTCGCTGGAGTCCCTTTAAGATTAGGTTTTGCTTTACTAATAGCGATTATTTTAAATACTGCTTCTCGAGCTGTAGGTCTTTATCGAACTTTATTTTATTTACCATCATTAATTGGTGGAAGTGTCGCTGTTGCAATTATGTGGAGAAATATTTTTGGCGATGAAGGAATCGTTAACATTCTCTTAGGATTGTTAGGTATTCCAGATGTACGTTGGTTTGGAGATCCAACTGCTGCACTTTGGATGTTAATATTCTTATCAGTTTGGCAATTTGGATCATCTATGTTAATTTTCCTAGCAGGTTTAAAAGGAATACCAGCAACATATTACGAAGCAGCGAGTGTAGATGGAGCTAATTATTGGCAAAAATTCATTAAAATCACTTTACCGATGTTAAGTCCAGTTATTTTATTTAATACAATTATGCAAACGATCGCAGCGTTTATGACATTTGTTCCTGCATTTATCATTTCTAAAGGAACTGGTGGTCCACTTGATGGTACACTTCTATATTCACTTTATCTCTTCATTCAAGGATTTGAATTCTTCAATATGGGTTATGCTTCTGCGATGGCTTGGATTATGTTAATTATTGTAGGAATTTTAACTGCAATTATTTTCTACACATCAAAATTCTGGGTTCATTACGAATCAGAAGGGGGGAAATAACGGATGAGTTCAAATACAAATGTAAAAACAGTAGCAAGAACACCAATTATAAAAGTTTCCAATGTTAAGTCAGTAAAGTGGTGGGTATATCACATTCTTGTTGGTGGCTTTGCATTATTAATGCTTTATCCAGTTATTTGGCTCCTAATGAGTTCATTTAAACCTAGTGATACGATATTCGTAACTGCAAAATCATTAATTCCAGATACATGGACTTTACAGAACTTTACACAAGGCTGGGAAGGTATTGGTGGAAATTCATTTGGCGTTTTTATTAAAAATACTGTAGTTCTAGTTATTTTTACAATGATTGGGCAAGTGATTTCGTCAGCATTTATTGCGTTCGGTTTTGCGAGATTAAACTTTTTCGGAAAAAACTTTTGGTTTGCAATTATGATGGTTACGCTCATGCTTCCGTATGAAGTGGTCATGATTCCACAATATATCATTTTTGCACAGTTAGGATGGCTTGATTCTATTAAACCAATTGCTGTTCCAGCCTATTTTGGTCACCCATTCTTTATATTCCTACTCGTTCAATTTATTCGAACAATCCCGAGAGAATTGGATGAAGCTGCAACAATTGATGGATGTAACACGTTCAAAATATTTTATAAAATTATACTCCCATTAATAAGACCAGCTTTAGCAACTGTATCAATTTTCTCCTTTTATTGGACGTGGGATAATTTACTCGGACCAGTATTATATCTAAATAATCCGGCAAAATACACTGTTTCAATGGCTTTAAACATGTTCTTAAGTAATGATACTGTTTCAAATTGGGGAGCGATGTTTGCTATGTCAATCGTTTCATTAATTCCAGTATTCGTCATTTTCTTCCTATTCCAACGCCATGTTGTAGAGGGTATTAGTACAAGTGGTTTGAAAGGCTAAATTTATAGGCTGTTTTTAAGAAAGGAAAAAGACTAATGTATAGTGGCAAATCCTTTATCTTCAATAAGGAAACGTATTTAGATTATCAAGGACCTGAACTGAAAAGTGTTTACCATTTTATGAAAGTCTTGATTCGAGATAAGGACAAAGTTTTTCAAGTGAAAAGTACTGAGGTAAAAACAACGATATTATTCCAATTTGATGAGCGGAATGTCCACAATTTGAAAAGGGAACAATTCCATATTCGATTTTCTAACGATTTGACTGAAATGAAAGTCGTTGCACCAGATGAATTAGGAATCATATATGGAATTCTCCATTTAAGTGAAAAATATCTTGGAGTTGATAAGTTTTGGTTTTGGAATGATTGTGAACCAACTATAAAGAAAATGGTAAAAATTCCGTCAGATCCCTATTTTTCTGATGTACCTAAAGTAAGGTTCAGAGGATGGTTCATCAATGATGAGGTGCTTATTTCAAAATGGAAACATAACAATTCAAATACTTATGTATGGGAAATGGTATTTGAAGCACTGTTAAGATGCCACGGTAATATGGTTATCCCAGGAACAGATATTGAAGATCCTACTTATAAAAAAATTGCTATTGAAATGGGATTATGGATTACACATCACCATGCAGAGCCACTTGGGGCAAAAATGTTCAATAGAGTTTTCCCAGAACATAATGCTTCTTATATTGAAAACGAAGACTTATTCAAAAAGCTATGGAAAGATGCAATTATTGAACAACAAAATGACAAGGTCATATGGAATATTGGATTTAGAGGACAAGGAGACCGGCCATTTTGGGTTGACGATCCAACGTTTGATACTGATGAGAAACGCGGAGCACTCATATCAAAAATTATGAGAGATCAATACGAAATGATTGCTGAATATCAAAAAGAACCGATCTGTTGTGTGAATTTGTATGGGGAAATTACTGAATTGTACAAAAAGGGATTACTTGACTTGCCAGATGGAGTTATTAAAATATGGGCTGATAGTGGATATGGAAAGATGGTATCTAGAAGACAAGGAAACCATAATCCAAGAATCCCTTCAACCCCTGTCAAGGATGATCCTGGACCACATGGTATTTACTATCATGTAACATTTTATGATTTGCAAGCTTCTAATCATCTTACAATGCTGCCGAACGATACAAACTTTGTAAACGATGAACTAAGTCAGGCTTTTGAACACAATATGTGTGAATTTTTAATTGTTAACTGTGGCAATATTCGACCACACCTCTATTTTTTAGACTTTGTTAGTCAATTATGGGATAAAGGAAAAATAGATTCTTATGAATTTCTAAAGGGATATGTTTTGCGGTACAATCCATCCTATTCAAAAGAAATGTCTAACTATATTCAAGACTTCTTTCATGCTGTAGTCCAGTATGGCGATCATGAAGATGAACGAGCTGGGGAGCAGTTTTATCATTTTTCAATTCGAAATCTTGCAAATCAATGGGTCATTTCTAATGGGAAAGAAAGTGCGAAAAATTTATATTGGGCAACAGGCAAAGCTGACTTAACTGAGCAATTTGATTGGTTCAAAAATAAAGTCAAATCTAAATTACCTCTATGGGAAGCATTATTGGAAAAAGGTAAAGCTTTCGTAGAAGATGCAAGAAATATCGAACAACAAAGACTTAACGATCAATTGCTCATCCAGGTGCAGATTCATAAGAATGGGTGCAAGGCTCTCTACTGTTTTGCGGAAGCATTTGAGAAATTCAAATCTAAAAATTATATAGAAGCGTATGTACTTGTAAATATGGCGATAGAAGAGATAAAAGAATCTGAAAAGATGATGAAGAACCCAAAAAATGAAAAATGGAAACGATTTTACGATAATGATTGTTTAACAAATGTTGCATTAACTAATTATACTTTAGAAACAGTTAGGCGATTTTTAAGAATGTACGGAGATGGACCTTCCTTTTACAATTGGGAAAAGAGATATCTTACAAGTGTTGAGGAAAGCTCGGTAATGCTACTGACGAATAAATCAAAACAATTGTCAGACGATAATTTGATTAAAAAGCTTAAAGAGAAAGGGAAATCTTTAGTTTAAGAACATTTATGCTAAGTAAATAGTAGTTTAAGTGAATTAGCAAGCTAAAAATTAGTTTAGAATATACATTGGAATTTATGGGGGGAAGAAAATGGAGACATCAGGATTTTTTGGCGGTTTAAATAGTTTATTCGAATGGATTACTAGACTTGCGTTTTTAAACCTATTATGGATAGCTTTCACCGCCTGTGGACTTGTCATCTTTGGGTTTTTCCCTTCCACAGTTGCAATGTTTGCGGTTGTTCGTAAATGGGCATTAGGTGATTTACATGTCCCAATTTTTAAAACCTTTTGGGATTCTTATAAAAAAGAATTCATGAAAAGTAATATTCTTGGGGTTTTAATTGGCTTGATTAGTTTCGTATTATGTTTGGATTACCTTTACTTAAGGCAGGCATCAGATGAAATTTATCAGTTATTCTCAGTTCCTTTACTGATTGTGATTATTCTCTTTATTTGTATGTTACTTTATATATTCCCTATGTATGTCCATTATGAAATGAAAGCAGTCCAAATAATAAAAAACTCATTTTTCGTTATGATTATGAATCCGATTTCTACTTTTATCATGTTAATAGGTACGCTTGGTTTAATATTCTTACTGACTTTTGCACCGCCTCTAACTATCGTTATTAGTGGTAATGTTATCGCATTAGCGATCGTAAAACCAGCAATCAACAGTTTCAATAAAATAAATAGGAAGTATAAATTGATGCAACAACAGGCGTAAGAAAAATAGATTTATAAACTTTCTTAATGAAATATCAATAATATTACACTTGTGTTCTTTTCTTGTTTAATTTAGCTTAAAAACAAGGGGGAATGGAAGTGAAGAAATTTTTTCTAATACTCTTAGTTTATGTACTACTATCTACTACTACTTCCTGTAGTTTTAATAACCAATCTACATTAAATTACGATAACAATGCAGAGGATAAAATTACAATTAGAGTTGCTTGGTGGGGAACTCAACCAAGGAACGAATATACAACTAAGATCATTGAACTTTATGAACAAAGGAATCCAAATGTGAATATCGAATCTGAGTTTGAGGATTGGGATAATTATTGGAACATGCTGGAACCAATGGCGGCTGCAAACCAGCTTCCGGACGTCATTCAAATGGATATTGCCTTTTTAGCTCAATACGGTGAAAAGGGATTGCTGGAGGATTTAACCTATTATATAGAAAATGACATCATTGATAGTTCAAATATTCAACAAAGTGTATTAAATAGTGGCAAAATATCAGATAAATTGTATGGGTTTACAATTGGTATTAATGCCCTATCAGTTATATCAAATGATGAGCTATTAGAAAAAGCACAGGTGGAAATTGATGATCGAAATTGGACTTGGGAGGACATGGTTCAAATTGCTATGAAAATAAAAATGAATGCTGGTGTGTATGGATCAAATGGAATGAATCCACCAGACATTTTTTTCCCTTATTATTTACGGACAAAAGGGGAGCAATTTTATAAGGAAGATGGCACAGGCTTAGCCTATACAAATGATCAATTATTTGTTGATTACTTTAAATTACAATTAAGATTAATAGAAGAAGGAGCTTTTCCAACTCCTGATATCGGAATGACTGTAAGAGGAATTGAAGAGGATTTTATTGTAAAAGGAACCTCAGCTATAACTTGGAATTATTCGAATCAATTACTTGCTTTTGATCAAATAACAGATTCACCTCTATCACTTCATTTACCGCCAGAAAATGACCGACAAAAAGCACTATTTTTAAAACCGAGCATGATGTTATCAATTCCAAAGACTTCAAAGGTAAAAGTGGAAGCTGCAAAGTTTATCGATTTTCTCGTAAATAATATTGAGGCAAATAAAATGATGAATGGCGAGCGAGGGATTCCTGTATCATCAAAGGTTGTTGAGGCGATTAAACCTGAGCTTTCAAAAAGTGAATTAAAAATTATGGAATATGTCGAAGAAACGACAAAATTGACTGATGATTTTTATTCACCAGATCCAATTGGTAGTGCAGAAGTAATGGAGGTCCTCACAGATATTTCTGACCAAATCTTGCTGAAAAAAATAACACCTGAAGAGGGAGCAAAGAGTTTTCGAAAAAAGGCAGAAGAAATTCTAAAATTGAACAATA
>k87-1969258_pt1 | contig 12548 bp, 8 predicted proteins | sample MGYA00084031_6733416 | MGnify analysis MGYA00084031
ATCGAATGAGCTCATTTCACAGGAAATGAAGTAGAGTGGTACCGCGGGGTCAACCTCGTCTCTATACGTAGAGACGGGGTTTTTTTGTTGGTTAAAGTCCGGGTTTAGCCGCCCCCGCTTGATATACAGAAAACAAGGAGTACTGGGGAGGAAGCACAGATGACAAGAAACATTATCGTATTGGATACCACTTTGCGCGACGGAGAACAAGTGCCGGGCGCCAAACTGAATGTCCACCAAAAAGTCGAGTTCGCACAGCAGTTGAAACGACTGCAGGTAGATATGATTGAAGCCGGTTTTCCCGCCTCGTCGCAGGGGGATTTTCAAGCGGTTCAGGAAATTGCCAAAAGCGTAGGGGACGCCGTCTCGATTACGGCACTGGCGCGCGCGGTCAAAAGCGATATCGACGCCGTGTACCATAGCATCAAGCTTGCGCAGGACCCGTTCATCCACATCGTGCTGGGTACCTCGAACATCCATGTGGACAAAAAATTTAACCGCTCCAAGGACGCCGTTCTGCAGATGGGGGTCGACGCGGTGAAATACGCCAAAACGCTGCTTCCGCGCGTGCAGTACTCGACAGAGGACGCATCCCGGTCGGATTTCGAATATTTGTGGAAAACGATTGAAGCCGTCGTCAAAGCAGGCGCTACCATCATCAACGTGCCGGACACGGTTGGATATGCGGTCCCGGAGGAATTCGGCGAGCTGATCCGCAAGATCAACGAACGGTTGAAAAATCTCAATGAGGACGTCATCCTGAGCGTCCATTGCCATAACGACCTGGGGATGGCTACGGCGAATACACTTGCTGCCGTGAAAAACGGGGCGGAAAAGGTCGAAGTGACCATTAACGGTTTGGGTGAACGAGCCGGGAATACATCACTTGAGGAAGTCGTGATGGGACTCAAGGTCCGGGAGAATTACTACAATTGCTCCACCAATATCAAAACGACAGAGCTGCTGCGAACATCCAAGCTGCTCACGTACCTGACTGGACTGGATGTACAGGTGAACAAAGCGATTACCGGGGAAAATGCCTTTGCTCACTCCTCCGGCATCCACCAGGACGGTTTGCTGAAGGATAAACAGGTGTATGAAATCATTTCGCCGGAAGACGTAGGGGCGGAGAGCATGGAACTGATTTTGACGGCCCGCTCCGGCCGCCATGCGTTTAAAAATGCGGTGGAAAGAATGGGCTTTGACACAGGCGATGCGGCTGACTTTGAGGCGCTGTTTGAAAAATTCCTCGCCTTGGCCGATTCGAAAAAAGAAGTGTACGACCACGACGTCTACTACCTGGTCACCAATCACCGCGCGCTTCAGCAGCAAAGCTGCGGTCAACTGTATGAGCTGGTATCCTTCCAGGTGATGACCAATGACCAGTATCCGACGGCCACTGTCAAGCTGAAAAAGGGCAACGAGGAATTTACAGACAGCGCGGTCGGCGACGGACCGATCGATGCTTTGTACAGTGTCATCAAATCGTTGGTGGGACTGGACGTGGAATTGAAGGATTACAAAATCAACAGCTTGTCCAGAGGGAAAGAAGCGATCGGGCGCGTCAATATTCGCATCGATCATCAAGGCAAAACGTACTCCGGACGGGCCATGGACACGGATATCATCAAGGCGAGCGCCATGGCTTTCCTCAACGGCATCAACGCCGTCCTGCTTGATGTGACGAATGAGAGCTTGAATCCGGTTGGGTAAGCTGGACAATCAAAAGCCCTTGGGAAACCAGGGGTTTTTGATTTGTTCCTTTTGCCATTCTTTTACATTCGCTTATAATGGGCAGTAGAGAAAAGAGCAAGGGGGCAGACATGTACAATCTTATCGGGAAAATCATTGGCTGCATCGTGATCATCGCTGGCCTGCTGTTTTTCGGTTTCATGGCGATGTTGTTTACAACGCTGCAAGGCGGAGTAAAATTTTATACGCCGCTTTCGGCAGTAGTAACGGCTGTGCTCATTCTGTTCGTTATTTTGCGAATGTTCACTCCAATCAAGCCGCGTATCCTTTATCGATCGCTGGCGGTCTGTTTTGGCCTGTGTCTCTTGGCCGTGGCAGGCTATGAGATCAACTACGCCTACCATAACAGTATCGAAACCGTTGGCGAGCAGGATGTAGATTTGGAGCAGTACCGCCCGTTTCAGCCATATACGAAAGCGGCAAAGCTGGAGGAGCCCTCGACCCTCAAGCTGGAATCCGGGCTGCCCAGAATTGACGGAGCGACAGCGTTTTATCCTTTATATGCCGCCTTTGTGCAGGCGGTTTATCCAGAGAAGCAGTACGATCTGTACGATGGCGAAGTGATGGTCAGCAAGACTCCGCAGGCATACGAAAATTTGATCGTAGGCAACGCAGATGTCATCTTTGCCTTTGCTCCCTCCGAATCGCAATTGGAGGAAGCCAAAAGGAAAGGCAAAGAGCTGAAGCTGACGCCGATTGGTCGGGAAGCCTTCGTCTTTTTCGTCAACGCGGAAAATCCCGTGAGGGCTGACGACCGGGCAAATCCAGGATATTTACTCGGGAAAGATCACCAACTGGAAGGAGGTCGGCGGCCCCAATGAAGCGATTCGCGCCTTCCAGCGGCCGGAGAACAGCGGAAGCCAAAGCATGCTGGAGAGGTTCATGGGAGACAAGGAGCTGATGACCCCTCCCCAGGAGGATGTGGTCCAAGGGATGGGGAGAATTATCGAGCAGACGGCGAACTACCGGAACTACAAGAACGCCATCGGCTATTCATTCCTCTATTTCGCGACCGAGATGGCAAGCAACGGCAATATTCGCCTGCTTGAGGTGGAGGGAGTAAAGCCGGAGAAAAGCACGATCAGCAGCAAGGAGTATCCGTTGACTGCCGAGTTCTACGCTGTGACAGCGGGCAGCGACAATCCGAACGTATCCAGGCTGATCGAGTGGATCCTGTCGCCACAAGGACAGTGGCTGGTGGAAAAGACCGGCTATGTGCCGATAGCGGATCCGGCTGTTCGATAGGCAAGCTGCAGGACCGGCCGCCAAGACTGGATTTGGATTGATAGGCGTGATACGAGCGTTCTGTCACTAAACCTCGTTGACACAAAAAGGGAGTATTGCTATAAAAAATAGTGGATAGCACTCAAGGCCAAAGAGTGCTAAAAAAGATTCGCTATCGCGATCGCTACATCGATGAACCAAGTTTCCGGGGAAGGGAGAATGTCCAATGGAAAAGAAGCAATTTCAGGCGGAATCCAAGCGGCTCTTGGAAATGATGATCAATTCCATTTACACGCAAAAAGAGATTTTTTTGCGCGAGCTGATTTCCAACGCGAGTGACGCGATCGACAAGATTTACTACAAAGCGCTGACTGACGAGAGCCTGGTCTTTGACAAAGACAGCTACTATATCAAGGTCATTGCCGACAAGAAAAACAGAACCTTGACCATCCGCGATACCGGTATCGGCATGACGAAGGAAGAGCTGGAAAATCACCTCGGCGTCATCGCCAAGAGCGGCTCTTTGGCGTTCAAAAAAGAGAACGAAACGAAAGACGGCCATGCGATCATCGGCCAATTCGGCGTCGGCTTTTATTCCGCATTTATGGTGGCGGATGTCGTGACGGTGATCAGCAAAGCGCTGAACGGCGACGGCGCATACAAGTGGGAGTCTTCCGGAGCGGACGGCTATACGATTGAGCCGTGCGAAAAGGAAACGGTCGGTACAGACGTCATCCTGAAGATCAAAGAAAACACGGAGGAAGAGAGCTTCGACGAGTTTTTGGAGGAGTACCGCCTGCGGGCGATCATCAAAAAATACTCCGACTTTATCCGTTATCCGATCAAGATGGATGTGACCGGAAGAAGACTGAAGGAAGGCAGCGACAACGAGTACGAGGAGTACCAGGAAGAACAGCGGATCAACAGCATGGTTCCGATCTGGAGAAAAAACAAGAGCGAGCTGACGGACGAAGACTACGAGAACTTCTACGCGGAAAAGCATTACGGCTTCGACAAGCCGCTCGCGCATGTCCATATCAACGCGGATGGCGCGGTGTCCTATCAGGCCATCCTGTTTATCCCGGAGAGCATTCCTTTCGACTATTACACCAGAGAATATGAAAAAGGCCTCGAACTGTATGCCAATGGCGTATTGATCATGAACAAATGCGCCGATCTGCTCCCGGACCATTTCAGCTTTGTCAAAGGAATGGTAGATTCGGAAAGCTTGTCTCTCAATATTTCCAGGGAGATGCTGCAGCATGACCGGCAGTTGAAGCTGATCGCGAAAAACATCGCCAGCAAAATCAAAAGCCAGCTGCAAAGTCTGCTGAAAAATGAAAGAGAAAAGTACGAGCAATTCTATAAATCGTTCGGCAGACAATTGAAATTCGGCGTTTACAGCGATTTTGGAAGCCATAAGGATGTCCTGCAAGATTTGCTCATGTTCTATTCGTCCAAGGAGAAAAAGCTGGTTACGCTCGATGAATATGTGGCGAGAATGCCGGAAGAACAGAAATACATCTACTACGCCTCCGGGGAATCGAATGAACGGCTTGAAAAGCTCCCGCAAACAGAGCTGGTGGCCGAAAAAGGCTATGAAATTTTGTATTTCACCGACGACATCGACGAGTTCGCCATCAAGATGCTGCAAAAGTATAAAGACAAGGAATTCCGTTCCGTATCGAGCGGCGACCTGGGCATCGAAGCGGATGATAGCCAAAGCGCCGACGAAGCCGAGAACAGCGAGAACAAAGAACTGTTCGACTATATGACCAGCCTGTTGGCGGGCAAAGTGAAAAAAGTAAAAGCATCCAAGAGATTGAAGAGTCACCCTGTCTGTTTGTCGACAGAAGGGGAAGTGACGATCGAAATGGAAAAAATCTTGAACGCCATGCCGAACAACCCCAATGTGAAGGCGGACAAAGTGCTGGAAATCAACGTTCAGCATGACGTGTTCCAATCGTTGAAAGACGCCTATGAAAAAGACAAGGAGAAGCTGAATCTGTATACGGCTCTCTTGTACAATCAAGCCCTTTTGATCGAAGGCCTGCCAGTTGAAGATCCGGTTGAATTTACAAATGATATTTGCAAAATCATGGTTTGATGAACGTGACGCAAAACGCTTGGGGTTCTGAAGTGGCCTCAAGCGTTTTTTCGTTTTCCCATTATCATTTTGTTATCATTGTTCATCTATTGATCGGGAATGCGCCCTGACCTATGATGTAGCTGTCGCGACGAAGGAGGAGCGCATGTACGGCCAGTAGACCGGCCGGCCAATGTCGGCCCTCTTCTGAGCGATCAGGAAAGGAATGCTATCATCATTCAATAAAGCAGGGTGAATGGACAGTGAAAAAACAGGTATGGACGATGGCTGCCTTCTTCTTCATCTTGGCTCTGGTTGGATGCAGCAAGCAGGAAGAAAACCCCGAGGATGTCGCGCAGGCGTATCTTTCCGACTGGCAGCAGCAGCATTTTTCAGAGATGTACGAACAATTGACGCCCGAGGCAAAAGCCGGGATGACTGCCGAACAATTCGCGCAGCGCTACGAGAAAATCTATGACGGGATCGAAGCAAAGAACCTTTCGATCGAGAAGATCTCCGTGGAGCAGCAGCCCGCTGGCAAAGACGAGGCGGAAAAAGCGGAAATGACCGTCCCTTATCACGTCAAAATGGACACGGTTGCCGGTCCGCTGGATTTCAACCATCAACTAAAGCTCAAAAAGACCGAGCTCGACAAGGAAACAAAGTGGCTGATCGAGTGGGAGCCCTCGCTTATTTTCCCGCAAATGGAAAAGGGAGATAAGGTGCGGGTGCAGACCATTAAAGCGGAGCGCGGCGAGATACTGGACAGACACGGAAACGGCTTGGCGCTAAACGGAGCAGCTCTGCAGCTTGGCATCATTCCGGGGAAGCTGGGGGAGTCCGCGGAAAAGAATAAAGCGGAACTGGCTGAGAAGCTGGGCATCAGCGTGGAGGAGATCGACAAAAAGCTGAGCGCTTCCTGGGTCAAGCCTGATTTATTTGTTCCCATCGCGTTTGCGGGGGAAGAAACCGCAGCGGAATACAGAAATGTCCCTTGGGTGAGTTTCCAGGATAAAAAACTGCGTGTCTATCCGTATGGCGAGGCTGCAGCGCACCTGACCGGATATATAGGCGAGATGAGTGCCGAGGAACTGAAGCGGCACAAGGATCGAGGCTATCGCATCGGCGATCAAATCGGAAAAGCCGGCTTGGAACAAGTATTCGAAGACCGATTGAGAGGAAAAAACGGAGCGGTTATCGCCGTTGCCGATGAAAAAGGCAAGCAAAAAGCGGTGATTGCCGAAACGAAGGCTGTTCCGGGGGAAACGATCAAGCTGACCATCGATGCAAGCCTGCAGCAGGCCATCTACGACGAGGTAAAGCAGGAGTCGGCATCTGTCGCGGCTATTCAGCCGAAGACGGGCGAAATTCTTGCTTTGTCGAGCAGCCCGTCATACGATCCGAATGCGTTCATACGCGGATTGTCCAGCCGTCAATACGAGCAGTGGCAGAACGATCCCCGGAATCCTTTTTTGAACCGGTTTTCAAAGGGGTATTCGCCCGGCTCCTCATTTAAAGTCGTCACGGCTGCGATCGGTCTGGATATAAATGCCATTGATCCCGGCGAAGAGAAACAAATCTCCGGGCTGACGTGGGCCAAAGACGGTTCGTGGGGCAACTATTTCGTCACGCGCGTCCATGCGGCGAAATCCGTCAATCTGCTGAAGTCTCTCATTTATTCGGACAACATATACTTCGCGCAGGCAGCACTGCAGATCGGTGCCGAAGCATTTGAAAAAGAGAGCGCCAAGTTCGGAATAGGCGAAGCATTGCCCATTCCCTATCCGTTTAGCAAGTCGCAGCTTTCGAACAGCGGCATCCAGAACGAAATTCTGCTTGCGGATACCGGCTACGGGCAGGGGGAAGTAAAGATGACCACGCTTCACGTCGCATTGGTTTATTCGGCACTCGTGAACGAAGGCAATATCCCTCGCCCCCTGCTGCTGGAAGATGGCAAGACAAAAGAGCCGGGCATCTGGAAGGAGCAAGCCATGACTCCCGAGACAGCGGCGCTATTGAGAAAAGACCTCATTCAAGCGGTCAGCAGCCCCGATGGAGTGGGACACGGCGCATATATTCCGGGGAAATCCATCGCCGGCAAGACCGGGACGGCAGAATTGAAACAGAGCAAAGACGCGGACGGCCAAGAAAACGGATGGTTTGTCGGATTTGATGCCGATGCTCCGGAGCTGCTGTTGTCCATGATGGTCGAAGATGTGAAAGGACGCGGAGGGAGCAGTGTCGTCACGAAGAAGGTCAAGCGTATCTTTCAGCAGGTGTTGAAGAATGCGTCGTAAAGCACAATTGTCGGGCAAGGGAAAGACTCGAACGTCAACAAGCAAGGACCGGTGAAGTGCACCGGTCCTTTGATGATGTCAAGCAGCAGCTATTTAGCAGCGGGAATGGGCTGGCGCCTGCGATTCTGTCTGTTGTGGCGGCAACAGCTTCAATATGTAACCTTTGCCTCTGATATTTTCAATAGTGACGGCGTGATTCGTTTTTTTGCGGATTCGGTAGAGAAGAGAATTGATTTCCTCCGAGCTGACGGAGGGAAGCAACGGGTCTGCCGGCCGCTCCGGCCATACATAGCGAATGATTTCGTCTTTGCCGACAAATTGCCGTTCCTTGCGCAACAAAAGCTCCAGACATCTGTATTCCTTTTCGGAAAAGTGAAAGCTGCGGCCATGAATCCAAATGATCTGTCTCACAGGGTCCTCCTCCAGAGGGGTACTGCCTTGCAGGAACAAGGGTTTAAAGTCCAATGTCTCTTCCAGATTTACCGGAGAAAAAACAAGAGCAACCATCCCCCTTGCAAATGAAATGCTGTCGGAGGCTGCGAGAATCGTCGGCACAAAGGGCATCAGCCGCTGCCCATTGACTTCTGTTCCATGCTTGCTGTCCAAATCCATAATATAGTAGTGATCGTTTTCAAAGGAAATCGATGCCTGTTTTCGAGAGACGTAGACGTTGTCAAATGCGATATCCGGTTCCCATGACCCATCTTTTCTTCCCAATAAGGTGCTGGATTGCAGAAGCCGAAAGGTTGATCCCCCGTCAAAAGGAAATCCGCGGATGACAACCAATTGTGACGGCAAACTCACAATGGATAACCTCCTTCTGATGATCAATGGATTTGCTTGTAAAAGTTATATTCTTTCATAGTACGACAGATCGTGATAGAATGTTTCATTGAGTTTTGTGAATCGGTATCCAATCGATTATGAAAGACGCCAGCATTCGCCTCCGCCCTGAGGCGGCTTTTTTGCTTCCGGACACTTTGGCCACAGCAGCCAACGTGGTTGCTATTCTTTGGTTGCATTTCCAAAAGGCTATCATGTAGCCCTTGCAATGCCATGAGGTATGCTGGTTATGTGTGCTGCCTTTCACAATCTTAGTCAAACATCACGGGAGCCTGTGGGGTTTCCGTGGCAGGGGGTCCTAGCTTTGCAGTCCAACATGAATTGCCCCAAACAACCATTAAATCGTGCGGCCTCCTCCAGATATATTTCGGTAAAGATGAAATTTTGGATCAGTCAATTGATTGCCGTTTCCTGGATGACCCTTTCAATTGTCCTGTCTTTGCCATGGGTCCATGATCTGGAGCAGTACATACCTTCGTTCGTCGCCATTGCCGTGATTGCGGGCATCTCTTACATACCGGGATATATGAATGCATTTATGATTGCCAGTCTGCTTGTGGATCGTCAACCGACCTTCAAGACGCTCGCTCCGAAAGAAGACATTACGATTGTGATTGCCTGCCGGAACGAGGAAAAAGGGATCGGAGAAACGCTCAACCAGATCGCCAAACAAGACCACGAGGGCAAGATAGACGTCATCGTAGTAGACAACGGCTCCATCGACCGAACGGCTGAAGTAGCGAAAGAGCTCGGCAAGCAGCTCGGCTTGGACATTCTGGTTGTTGAAGAGACCAGAGCCGGAAAGCATCACGCGCTGAACCGGGCCCTTCCTTTGGTGACGACCCGGTATGTCGTGACACTAGACGCCGATACTCTTCTGCATCCCCAAGCGATCCGCTATATCGTTGCCCGCATGCTGTCTGCGCCCGCAGATGTCAGTGCTGTGGCCGGAGCGGTGCTCGTTCGCAACAGCCGCGACAATTTCCTTTCAAAAATCCAGGAATGGGATTACTTTTTGGGTATTGCCAGCATCAAAAGATTACAAGGTTTATACCAAGGGACGCTTGTAGCACAGGGGGCCTTTTCCCTCTACGAAACGGATGCGATCCGAAATATCGGCGGGTGGCCGGATGCGATCGGAGAAGATATTGTGTTGACCTGGCGTTTGCTTGGCACCAACCAAAGAGTCTTCTTTGAACCGCTGGCCGTGGCTTTTACCGATGTTCCCACCACCTTCAAGCACTTTTTCAGACAGCGCAGCCGTTGGGCCAGAGGAATGATCGAGGCGTTGAAAGTGATAAAGCCGTGGCAGCAGCCGATTATGTTTGCCCGGTTCTTGACCGGCTACAACCTGCTCATGCCCTATCTCGATTTCGTGTACACGTTTTGCTGGCTTCCCGGCTTGGTCGCGGCCTTCTTTGGGCACTACTGGATTGTCGGACCGATTACCCTCCTCGTCCTGCCGTTGGCGCTTTTGCAAAATATGATTTTGTACCGCTACCAGAAATACGTCTTTCGCACTCTGGATCTGAAGATCAGACGGAACCGCTGGGGCTTTGTTGCATTTGTGCTTTGCTACCAGATGATCATGAGCCCGGTGTCTGTTTGCGGATATTTTCAGGAGTGTCTAAAGCTTGGCCGGGTCTGGAAATAGGTTTTTTTCCATTGAACAAAGCGAGTTTTTAAAGAAGAGAATCCGTTTTTCGACCTCACTTCTCGGTGAGGTTTTTTCTTTGCGAAAGTTAACTCTATTTCCACCTTTTGTTATAATCAATTCAACTCCTGACCACCCTTTTGAGGTTCCTTTGAAGCTTTTTGCCATTTTCAGACGTGTGCCTCTCCCGGCACACGTTGCGGCGCTGTATGGGGAGATCGGACCACATGCTGCTTGAAGGATTGGTGAAATGCTAGGAGCAAGGAAAAAAAGCCATTTCTTGATCACGGAGGCACACATATGGCGCAGCATTTTATCGCAAGCATTCCGGCCAGCTTTCTGTTTGTTTTTGGAGCCGCACTTTTCTATTTTCAAGATCGGTTCGTGGTGTTGCCGCTGGCGATGTTTACTTTCCCAACGGTACTTTTCCTGGGAATTCCCATGGCTATTGCGATTGACTGGTTGTTGAAGCCTATCGGCAATACGAAGCCTGTCAAGCGTTTTTTCATAGAAAGCCTGCTTTATGTAATCGCAGGTGTAGCCGCTACAGGGATTCTGTTTCTGATAGTGACGGGAAGATTTGTGCCATTTTCTTTCAAGTTCTATCTTTTGGGAGCATCTGCTTCGTATGTATACTTTTTGTGTCTATCGTTTGTCCGCTTAAAAGGTAGCAAAGCATCCTGTTCTAGCTAGATTTATAAAAGCGATGTTTGTCAGGAACAGTGAATAACAGGAGCAGGGCGTGCCAAGAAGAACGCATGTCGGGTGCTATATCCTTAAAGGAAACCTGCTGCTATCATTCTATGTTTATATCTTCTAACTTATGCGAGCCGCTCTCTCAATTTTTGATCAGGGAAGCCGGAGAACCTGTGAAGAATACTATCGGAAGAAGAATCTTTGACAGGGAAGTGAAGCGTATCAGAAAAACAGTCATTTTCTTGCTCGGCGTCGCTGCTGTCATGGTCATGTTTGTTTTCGGCCTGGGCAAAGAGAATCCGAAAGCAACGATAAAAGTAACAGTAAGCCATTTATCGAAAGAAGAGCAGGATGCGGCATCTGTCCCGGAAGCCAACAAAAAAGACCTCAGAAAACTTGAGGTCAGCGTACGGATCGATGACTCGAAAAGTGCAACGGACAGAAAGATCGAGCTTCCGTATCTGTCGACAGTAATCAAACAGTTCGACCAGTCGCGGGTGATTTCCACGAGTTCATTTGAACAAAACAATGTTGGCTCGGAGCCTTTTGCGATCTCGGAACAATCCGTCATCTTCGATGCGAGAGGATTGGATGAGGAGGCGATTCGGCGCATGTTTGAAACGTCATATGCGGTTGTAAGCTGGACATCAAAGGACAACGCAAAGACATACGACAGGTTCTCCATCGGAAATTTGCTGCATGTCCAGCAGGAACCGTAAATCCGATGCAACCAGGCGGAAGCTGCAAAAATGGTGATTTGAATGCATCAAAAAATAGCAGCTTGTTTTCCGCAAAAATAGCAGCTCTCTCTCTTCAAAATACTGACTCGCCTGCTGCATGGACAGGGGGCAAACGATAGCGTCTCGTGCCGCACGATCAGCGGAAAAAGGAGAAAGCGCCATGTTCGTTCGTCTCGATAATATCCCGCAATGCCTCTTCCAAATCGGTAAACCTGAATGAAAATCCCGCATCGAGCAGCTTTTTGGGGACGCAATTCCTCCCGGTCAAGGCAAGGCTGGGCTCTGTTCTCATGACCAGGTAGGCACCGAGCCATACCAATGGGGCCGGAGCAGGAGGAGCCCATCCCTTGTTCATGACCTTCCGCAATGTCTGCATGAATTCGCGGTTGGTCACAGGGGTGGGGCCGGTTGCGTTGTAGGTTCCCTGCAGTTGTTCGTTTTGGATCGCGGCGAAAATCATCTCGTTCAGATCATCGACGTGCAGCCAGCTAATGTATTGGTCGCCCGAGCCGACGGTGCCGCCGAGGTTGTATGTTACGAGGTTCATGAGCGGCTCCAGGGCGCCCCCGTTTTTCCCCAAGGCGAAGCCGATCCGCAGCAAAACTTTTCTCGTTTTTGGAAGCTCCACCGCAAAGAAGGCCTCCTCCCACCGTTTGCAAACCTCCACGGAAAAGCCTTCCCCGTGTGGAGCTTCTTCGTCGCAAAGCTGGCGGGTATCTCCAAAAATCGCAAGGGAGCCCGCCTGGACAAATACGGGAGGCGGATTTTTGCATGCCAGTATCGCATCTGTCAGTGCTTTGACAGAGGAAAGTCTGGACTGGATAATTTCCGCTTTATTTTTCTTGGTGTAGATACAATTGACGCTTTTTCCGGCAAAGTTGACAACAGCTCGGCTGCCCTCGAGCTCGGCCGCCCATTCGCCGACCGCAGCCCCGTCCCAGGCAACGTACCTGGCATGCGGATTGTTTCCGGCGGCGCTGCGTGAGAGGATGACAGCTTCATAGCCTTTTTCTGATAGAAAGGAAGCGAACGCGTTCCCCAAAAAGCCGGAGCCGCCAGCGAGAATGATTTTATTGCTCACAGAATTCACCCTTCCATGGGTTGCGTTTTTGATCGGATATAACGCGAAGCGTCGTAACAGTTGTACATAGTTGAGTATACCAAAAATTGGATAGATGCGGGGGCAGAGGCTCATCTCCCTCCGTTTTTGGGTTTTGGAGGGGAGACGAGCAGTGAAGATTGGATTGGTAAGGCAT
>k87-336477_pt1 | contig 12539 bp, 9 predicted proteins | sample MGYA00084031_6733416 | MGnify analysis MGYA00084031
AAAAGATTAACTATTGCCCCTTCGCCAAGTGGTAAGGCATCGGTTTTTGGTACCGACATGCGCTGGTTCGAATCCAGCAGGGGCAATTTTAAAAGACCAACCATTTGTGGTTGGTCTTTTATTTTCTTAATTGTAGACGACATAAAAAAGCCAACACATTGATTAGTGTGTTGGCTTTTTATTACTTGCTCAAAGTCTTCTTAGAAACAACTGACAAATCATCAGCTAAATCGTAAACCAATGGTTGGCCATTGGCAATTTCAACATTTAAGATGTCATCATCAGAGATGTTTTCCAAATGCTTAACCAAAGCACGCAATGAGTTACCATGGGCAGCAATAACAACGTTCTTACCAGCTTGCAATTGTGGGGCAATATCTGATTCCCAGAAAGGCAAAACGCGTTCCAAAGTAATCTTCAAGTTTTCGCCTAATGGCAATTCGCCTTCAGGAACATCTGCGTAGCGACGATCAAAGGCGGGGTATGTCTTTCCTTGAACAGTCATTTCTTTATCGTAACCGTCCAACAATGGTGGCAACACATCATATGAACGGCGCCAAATGTGCACTTGTTCGTCGCCCCACTTTTCTGCAGCCTCAGCTTTATTTTGGCCTTGTAAAGCACCGTAATGACGTTCATTTAAACGCCATGACTTAGCTTCCGGAATGAACAATTGTCCAGCTTCTTCCAATGCATAATGCAATGTTGTGATGGCACGTGTCAAAACTGATGTGTAAGCTTGATCGAATTGGATGCCTTCAGTGGCCAATAATTCGCCGGCTTCCTTAGCTTGTGCGATACCTTTGTCTGACAACTTTGTGTCGATCCAACCGTTAAATAAGTTCAATGCGTTCCATTCACTTTGACCGTGACGGATTAATACTAACTTAGCCATGTGTGCTAAACTCCTTAATTTGTGTTTAATATAACATATCCATTATACCACGATTTTTCGACACAAAAAAACTCGCCTAAGCGAGTTTTGAAAGTATCAGAACTTAATCTTACAACTTTACGATGTTTGCAGCTTGCAAACCACGATCTGATGATTCAACTTCGAATTCAACAGCTTGACCTTCTTCAAGAGTCTTGAAGCCGTCACCTTGGATAGCTGAGAAGTGTGCGAACACATCTTCACCGTTTTCGCGAGTTACGAAACCGTAACCCTTTTCGCCGTTAAACCACTTTACTGTGCCTTTTTCCATGATATGTTTCTCCTTTGGTGTGCTCCACCAATGATTTTATTTTGTAACTTAAATAATTGGTACTTGAGCGCCTTCCGAGAAAAACAAATCAAAATCAATAACTTTTATTACAAACACAGTGTAACATACTGGTGAGAATAATCAAGTATAATATGAATTGATAAGCGCTTGATAATGCAATAGTGCGCTAGGGGTGTGTTATCTTGACATTTTCATTGGGCTGGGTTAGAATAATATGGTTGTCAATACAAACGACATCGCAGCCGTGGCGGAATTGGCAGACGCGCAGGATTAAGGATCCTGTGCCCGTTTAGGGCGTGCGGGTTCGACTCCCGCCGGCTGCATAATCAAGGCACTTCCCATTACTAAAATGGGAGGTGCCTTTTACTTTTAAAAGCTATTCAGTTTTTCCTTGTGGTAAAATAGAAGCAATGGAGAACAACGATGCTACTTTTTAAACGAACAAAGCGAGATGAAAAGGCAGAAGACGTTATACCACAATCTGCTTTAGAAAATATGCAACAAGAAAATGATCAATTATTAGATCAAATAGAAGCATTGAAGTTAGATGTATCAGAATTAAGGTCTGAAAATGACCGATTAGTTGAACAGCTAAATCAAAGTAAGTATCAACGTAAATTGATTAAAACAAGTATGGGGCTTGGCGTGTTAGTTGTGAGTTACGTTTTGCTCCACCTTGTTAATGAAGACGTGCAATATACAGCAATGTTACTATTAATTGAGGCAGCATTTATGTTTATGATGTTACAAGGAGATGATAAATAATCATGTCAAAGATGCATAAAGAACAGCGTGTGCCATTTGTCGTTGCTAATTGGAAAATTAATAAATTGCAAGCTGATGTCATGGATTTTTTGTCACAAGTCAATGATAAGGTGCCCGACCAAAAAGTTGTTGAAACAGGAATTGCGGCACAGGATTTGTTTTTAGCTGACATGGTTCGGACGACGGCGGGCACACCTATACATGTGGTCGCTGAAAATGTACATTGGGAAGACGGTGGTGCTTATACAGGGGAGACTTCTCCTAAGGCTTTGAAAGACATTGGCGCAACCTATGTTTTAATTGGCCACTTTGAGCGCCGTAAATTTTTTAACGAAACGGATTCGACTGTGAATTTGAAAGTAACCGCTGCATTACGTAACGGCTTACGCCCGATTATTGATGTTGATGAAGATATGAGTACTTATGCACAGTTTATGGATGCAGAACCGTCTGTTGCACAAGTTGCAGCAGCATTAGCAGGTGTGTCAGTAGATCAGATTCGTAATGTGACGATTGCTTATGAGCCAACTTGGGCTATTGGTTCCGGCGAAGCGGCAAGTGCTGATCAAGCGCAAAAAGCAGCACATTTAATTCGTCAAACATTAGCAAAGCTTTATTCACCGGTTATCGCCGAACAGGTTAGGGTGTTGTATGGTGGGTCGGTAACACCGGATAATGCGCGTGAGATTATGTCACAAAATGATATTGATGGTGTTTTGGTAGGAACGGCTGCATTAGATCCTAAAAAGTTTTTACAATTAATTGAAATTGCTCGGGACCCAACTGTTCCAGAATTTGATATTGATCACATTTAATTGGACTTGCAAATTAGTGGTAAAAGCGTATAATTATTGATAGTAGTACTGTGAATAAATACGGAATTTTGCGAAATATTGTCCGCAATGCCTTTATATTGAAGCAAACGTTGTCTGCGGAAACAGCGGCGATTGCTTTTTTTGTGCCTATGCGGGAACAAAAATAGTCTAAAAGACCGTTTTGTAACCAAATTGTAATAACAAAACGCAGCAAAAAACAAACGAGGTGATAAATGTGGCAGGACATTTAGTAAAGTACGGTAAGCACCGTACCCGTCGTTCATATGCTAGCATCAAAGAAGTACTTGATGTGCCGAATTTGATTGAGATTCAAACGGCATCTTACCAATGGTTCTTAGATGAAGGTATCAAAGAAATGTTTGGTGACATCATGCCAATCGATGACTTCCAAGGGACATTGTCTTTGGAATATGTTGATTATCAATTGATGGAACCAAAGTATAATATTGATGAGGCGCGTGAACACGACGCCAATTATTCAGCACCATTACATGTGACTTTACGCTTGACGAACCATGAAACCGGTGAAATTAAGTCTCAGGATGTATTCTTTGGTGAGTTCCCATTAATGACAGAACAAGGAACGTTCATTATTAATGGTGCGGAACGTGTTATTGTATCCCAATTAGTACGTTCTCCGGGTATCTACTATAACCAAGAAAATGATAAAAATGGTCGCCCACGTTATGGAACAACAGTTATTCCTAACCGTGGTGCTTGGTTGGAATACGAAACAGATGCTAAGGGCATTGCTAACGTCCGTATTGATCGTACACGTAAGCTGTTGATGACAGAACTAGTACGTGCATTAGGCTTTGGATCAGATTCTGACATCATTGATATTTTCTCTGACCAATATGATGCTTTGAACATGACGCTTGAAAAAGATGTGCATAAAGACATGTCGGATTCACGTGTTGAGGAAGCCTTGAAAGATGTTTACGAACGTCTGCGTCCAGGAGAACCCAAGACAGCTGATTCATCACGTGCTTTATTGGTCGCACGCTTCTTTGACCCAAAGCGTTATGATTTAGCTTCAGTTGGACGTTATAAGATTAACAAGAAGTTGTCATTAAAAACACGCTTGCTTAATCAAACATTAGCTGAAACATTAGCTGATCCGGATTCTGGTGAAGTCATTGCTGAAAAAGGCACATTAGTTGATAAGACTGTGATGTCTAAATTGAGTCCGTTCTTGGATCGTGAAGACTTCAAGACAACAACTTATACACCATCAGGAGACGCAGTACTTGAAGAACCTGTAACACTCCAAAAAATTAAAATTGAATCACCTGAGAATCCTGAAAAAACATTACTATTAATTGGTAATGGACACATTGATGAAAATGACCGGACAGTGCGTCCAGCAGATATCTTAGCTGGTATGAACTACTTCTTGAATTTACAAGAAGGCATTGGAAACGTTGATGATATTGATCATCTTGGTAACCGTCGTATTCGCTCGGTTGGTGAGTTGCTACAAAATCAATTCCGTATTGGTTTGACACGTATGGAACGTGTTGTGCGTGAACGTATGTCAATTCAAGATGCAAATACAGTTACACCACAACAATTAATCAACATTCGACCTGTTGTGGCAGCTGTTAAAGAATTCTTTGGTTCATCGCAACTTTCACAGTTCATGGACCAAACAAATCCATTGGGCGAAATGAACCACAAGCGTCGTCTTTCAGCCCTTGGACCTGGTGGTTTGACACGTGATCGTGCTGGTGTTGAAGTGCGAGATGTGCACTATACACACTATGGTCGAATTGATCCAATCGAAACACCAGAAGGTCCAAACATTGGTTTGATTAACTCATTAGCTACTTATGGTCGCATTAACAAGTATGGCTTCATTGAGACACCTTATCGTCGTGTTGATTGGACAACCCATATGGTTACTGACAAAATCGACTATTTAACTGCTGATGAAGAAGATAACTATATTGTCGCACAGGCGAACTCACCGTTGAACGATGATGGTAGTTTCGTTCACGATACAGTTATGGCACGTTTTGGTGAAGAAAACATCGAAACACCAATAGATCGCATTGATTACATGGACGTTTCGCCTAAGCAAGTTGTTTCTGTTGGTACAGCAGCGATTCCTTTCTTAGAAAATGATGATTCTAACCGTGCCTTGATGGGTGCCAACATGCAACGTCAGGCCGTACCTTTGCTTGACCCACATGCACCACTTGTTGGTACAGGTATCGAATATAAGGCTGCCCACGATTCTGGTGTTGCCATGATTTCTCGTGCTGCTGGTGTTGTTGAATATGTTGATGGGCGTCAAATTCGTGTGCGTCGTGAAGATGGTCAACTTGATACGTACGAACTAATGAAGTTCCGCCGCTCAAACGGTGGTAAAAACTATAACCAAAAGCCAATTGTCCATGAAGGTGAGCATGTTGAAGCCGATGAAGTTTTGGCTGATGGCCCATCAATGGAAAAAGGTGAACTTGCTTTGGGACAAAACCCATTGATTGCCTTTATGACTTGGCAGGGTTATAACTTCGAAGATGCCATTGTTTTGAACGAGCGCCTAGTTCGTGAAGATGTTTATACATCAATTCATATTGAAGAATATGATTCAGAGGCCCGCGATACAAAACTTGGACCGGAAGAAATGACTCGCGAAATTCCTAATACTGGCGAAGACCAATTGAAGGATTTGGATGCTGATGGCATCATTCGTGTGGGAGCAGAAGTTCATGATGGCGACATCTTGGTAGGTAAGGTGACACCAAAGGGTGTGACTGAATTATCAGCTGAAGAACGTTTGTTACATGCTATTTTTGGTGAAAAGGCACGTGAAGTACGTGATACATCTTTGCGTGTTCCTCATGGTGGTGGCGGCGTTGTGCAAAATGTCCGTATCTATACGCCTGAAAACGGGGATGAATTAGCACCGGGTGTTAACATGATGGTTCGTGTTTATATTGCACAAAAACGTAAGATTCAAGTTGGTGATAAGATGGCCGGCCGTCATGGAAACAAGGGAACAGTCTCTGTTGTTGTTCCTGAAGAAGATATGCCATACATGCCAGATGGTACACCAATTGATATCTTGTTGTCACCCATGGGTGTGCCTTCACGTATGAACATTGGTCAAGTTCTTGAATTGCATCTTGGTTTTGCGGCTAAGAAGCTTGGTATTCATGTTGCCTCACCTGTCTTTGACGGTGCAAGTGATGATGAAATTGAAGCAGCTTTACGCGAAGCTGGGTTGCCACAAGACGGTAAGTCAGTTGTCTATGACGGCCGTACTGGTGAAGCCTTTGATAAACGTGTCGGCGTTGGTGTCATGCACTATATGAAGCTTGCCCACATGGTCGATGATAAGATTCATGCGCGTTCAATCGGACCATATTCATTAGTAACGCAACAACCTTTGGGTGGTAAAGCACAATTTGGTGGTCAGCGTTTCGGTGAAATGGAAGTTTGGGCCCTTGAAGCTTATGGCGCTGCATACACTTTGCAAGAAATTTTGACTTATAAGTCAGATGATGTTGCTGGTCGTGTTAAGGTTTATGAATCAATCATCAAGGGTGAACCAATTCCACGTCCAGGTGTGCCTGAATCATTCCGTGTGCTTGTAAAAGAATTGCAAGCACTTGGCTTGGATATGCAAGTCTTGGATAATGCAGGTGATGAAGTTGAATTACGTCAAATGGATGAAGATGATTCAATTTTGCCAGTTGATGCACTTGAAAAGTTGGTTCGTTCTAACCCTGATTTGTTAAATAAAGAAGATGAAGAAGTTGCTGCAGCATTCTCTAAGGTAGAATCTCGCGATAATACTGAAGTAACCGACGAAAATTAAAATATAAATACAATGTGTCATTGTCATGGCACGTTTGTTATAAGTTATTTTTAATCGCGTGATTAAGAGTAACTTATAGCAAACGTGCAGTGATTGCGAGACATGTTGATATCATAAATAATGAAAGGTAACAGCAAATAGATGGCAATCGATGTTAACAAGTTCGAAAGCATGCAAATCGGTTTGGCTTCTCCTGATAAGATCCGTTCATGGTCTTATGGTGAAGTAAAGAAGCCTGAAACGATTAACTATCGAACACTTAAGCCAGAAAAAGATGGCCTGTTTGATGAACGCATCTTCGGACCTACAAAGGATTATGAATGCGCCTGCGGTAAATATAAGCGAATCCGATACAAGGGAATCGTTTGTGATCGCTGTGGCGTTGAAGTCACATCATCAAAAGTTCGTCGTGAACGTATGGGGCACATCGAATTAGCTGCACCTGTTACACATATTTGGTACTTCAAAGGTATCCCGTCACGTATGGGACTTGTCTTAGACATGTCACCACGCTCACTTGAAGAAATTATTTACTTTGCGTCATATGTTGTCATTGAACCTGGTGATGCACCAGTTGAAAAGAAGCAATTGATGACAGAACGTGAGTACCGTGAACTGAAGCGCGAATATGGTGCTAGTTTTAAGGCTGGCATGGGTGCTGAAGCAATTAAAGATTTGTTGGCAAGTGTTGATTTAGCTGCCGAAGCAGATCAGTTGAAGCGCGAATTACAAGAAGCAACAGGTCAAAAACGTGTACGTGCCGTACGTCGTTTAGATATTATCGAAGCCTTCTTGCAGTCAGATAATAAGCCGCAATGGATGGTTATGGATGTGATTCCAGTTATTCCACCAGACTTGCGTCCAATGGTTCAATTAGAGGGTGGTCGTTTCGCCACATCTGATTTGAATGATTTGTATCGTCGTGTCATCAACCGTAACAATCGTTTGAAGCGTTTGCTTGATTTGAATGCCCCAGGCATTATCGTGCAAAATGAAAAGCGTATGTTGCAAGAAGCCGTTGATGCATTAATTGATAATGGTCGTCGTGGTCGTCCTGTAGCTGGACCAGGTAATCGACCATTGAAGTCGCTATCTCACATGTTAAAGGGTAAGCAAGGTCGCTTCCGTCAAAACTTGTTGGGTAAGCGTGTTGATTACTCAGGTCGTTCGGTCATTGACGTTGGACCATTCTTAAAAATGAACCAAATGGGATTGCCACGTCCAATGGCAATTGAATTGTTCCGTCCGTTCATCATGAAAGAATTGACTACACGTAAGTTGGCTGGCAATGTTAAGTCAGCTAAGCGTAAGATTGACAAAGCTGATGAAGATGTGATGGATGTATTGGAAGACGTTATCAAAGAACACCCAGTTCTTTTGAACCGCGCACCTACACTGCATCGTTTGGGAATCCAAGCTTTTGAACCGGTATTGGTTTCAGGTAAGGCGATGCGTTTGCATCCACTGGTTACAGAAGCCTATAACGCCGATTTTGATGGCGATCAGATGGCCATTCACGTACCATTATCTGATGAAGCACAAGCTGAAGCACGTTTGCTGATGCTTGCTGCAGGTCATATTTTGGCACCTAAAGATGGAAAGCCAATTGTGGCACCATCTCAGGATATGGTTATTGGAAACTATTACTTAACGACCGAAGAAGCTGGTCGTGAAGGTGAAGGTATGATTTTCTCTTCAGTTGAAGAAGCAAAAATTGCCTTTGCAAGTAAGGTAGTCCATTACCACACACGTATTGGTATCCAGACGTCTTCATTCCCAGAAGCAAAACCATTTACTGATGAACAACGTTCAAAGATTATGGTGACGTCTGTTGGTAAATTGATTTTTAATGAAATTTTGCCAGTTGATTTTCCATATATTAATGAACCATCTGAAGATAACTTCAAGGGTATTAGTGATCAATTCTTCATCGAAGCCGGTGAAGATATTCATGACTATTTGGCTGACACAGCAGTTATTGGCGCTTTCAAAAAAGGCTTCTTATCAGATGTTATTGCTGAAGTCTATAAGCGTTACAAGGTAACCGAAACATCATTGCTTTTGGATCGTATGAAAGATCTTGGTTATGAAAAGTCAACTGAATCTGGTTTGACTGTTTCGATGAATGATGTGACAGAATTGACTGAAAAGCCAGCTATTCTGGAAGATGCACACAAGCAAGTTGCAACAGTGACCAAGCAGTTCCGTCGTGGTTTGATTACTGATAGTGAGCGTTATCAACGTGTTACTGAAATCTGGACAAAAGCCAAAGATGTTATCCAAGATAAGTTGATTGCGTCGTTTGAACCAACTAACCCAATCTTCATGATGCAAGATTCAGGTGCGCGTGGTAACATTTCGAACTTCGTTCAATTAGCTGGTATGCGCGGCTTGATGGCTGGTCCTGGTGGTAAGATTATTGAATTGCCGGTTACTGCCAACTTCCGTGAAGGCTTAACTGTGATGGAAATGTTTATTTCAACTCACGGTGCGCGTAAGGGAATGTCAGATACGGCCTTGAAGACTGCCAACTCTGGTTACTTGACACGTCGATTAGTTGATGTTGCGCAAGACGTTATCGTTCGTGAATGGAATAATAACGCTGACCGTGGTGTTGCTGTTAAAGCAATCATGGATGGTACATCTGTTGTTGAACCATTGTACGATCGTATCTTGGGTCGTTACGCAATGAAATCAGTCTTTAATCCAGAAACGGGTGATAAGTTAGTTTCACGTAACGAAATGATTGATGAAGATGTTGCTAAAGCAATCGTTGCAGCTGGCATTGAAGAAGTAACCATTCGTTCCGTCTTTACTTCAACAACAGAACACGGTGTGTCAGTGTTAGACTACGGTCGCAACTTGGCTACTGGTGAAGAAGTTGAAGTTGGTGAAGCAGTTGGAACCGTTGCAGCACAGTCAATCGGTGAACCAGGTACACAATTGACCATGCGTAACTTCCATACAGGTGGTGTTGCTGGTGGAAACGATATTACCCAAGGTTTGCCTCGTGTGCAAGAAATTGTTGAAGCACGTATTCCTAAGGGACGCGCCGAAATTTCTGAAGTAACGGGTACAGTGGTTGCCATCGAAGAAAATCCAGCTGAACGTACAAAGGCTGTAACGATTGAAGGCGAAACTGATACACGTACGTACACACTACCATTGGCAGCGCGTATGCGTTTTGCTGAAGGGGATGACATTCAACGTGGTGATGCCATTAATGAAGGACCAATTGATCCTAAGGAATTGCTTGCGGTCACTGATACATTAACAACAGAATCATACATGTTGACGGAAATCCAAAAGGTTTACCGTTTGCAAGGTATTGAAGTGTCTGATAAGCATATTGAAGTTATGATTCGTCAAATGTTGCGTAAGGTACGCGTCATGGATCCAGGTGAAACTAGTCTTTTGCCAGGTATGTTAATGGATATTGCCGATTTCCAACGAGCCAACGAACCAGCTTTGTTTGATGGCTTAGTACCTGCAACAGCACGTCCTGTTTTGCTTGGTATTACGAAAGCTGCTTTGGAAACGAATTCATTCTTGTCTGCTGCATCATTCCAAGAAACAACGCGTGTCTTGACTGATGCTGCTATCAGAGGAAAGAACGATCCATTGGTAGGTTTGAAAGAAAACGTTATTATTGGTAAGATTATTCCTGCTGGAACAGGTATGGCAGAGTATCGTAAAATTAAGAGTAAAGTCGTTGGGGAAGTTGTTGCGCAACCAGAAGTTGAGCAAGAACCAACGCCTGATATTCCTAAGTTAGATGATGTTGCTAAGTCTTTTGAAGAATAGACTTTCAACCACATAGCACTTAAATATTAAAAAACCAGTCACTTTTATATGTGGCTGGTTTTTTTTTAACAATAATCTAATTAGGCCAAAATATGTCCAATTAGGCCAAAAAGATGGGCAACAAATGTTTTATTCGCTAAACTAAAATAGTTCTGCAGAACATTTATCAAACTTGTACGCGTTGTGAAAATCTCGCGTATAATATAATTATGCATAATTTACAATACGAACAAATGAATGGGTTGTCGTTGGCTTATATCGGTGATGCAATATACGAACTTGAAGTGCGCCAACATTTATTATCATTAGGAATAACTAAAGTGAATGCGTTACAGAAACAAAGTAAGTTCTACGTTTCTGCCAAAGCACACGCGGCTTTATTTAATCATATGACAACAGATAACATACTGACTGAACAAGAACTTGTGTATTTTAAGCGCGGACGTAATGCCAAATCACATACAAAGGCAAAAAATACTGATGTGGTAACGTATCGCATTTCAACGGGTGTAGAAGCCTTGTTCGGTTATCTTTATTTATCTGAACAACATGAACGCATTAGTCAATTGATGCGCTGGATTTTTGAACAAGTTGAGACAGGGAGAACAAGTGAATGAAACGTGAACAGGGAACAGCAGATCAAGCAGAATTTGTTTATGGGCATTATGCCAGTGTCGAATCTCTTAAAGGAACACAAGAGATAAACAAAGTATGGTTGCAGACAGGTTTGCAGGACAAAATTAGAAATGAAATAACGCAATTGGCTAAAAAAAGGGGTTTGGTTATTCAGCAAGCGCCTAAATCCAAATTGGATGAATTGACTGATGGCGGTAATCATCAGGGGGTTGTTCTAAGCGTAGCTGCATTTGCATATGCAACTGTTGATGATTTGTTTGACTTTGCCGACGCACACCATGAAGCGCCTTTCTTTCTCATTCTTGATGGTATTGAGGATCCACATAATTTAGGCTCCATTTTGAGAACTGCTGATGCAGCTGGGGTTCATGGCATTATTATTCCTAAGCGACGTGCTGTTCAGTTGACGGCAACGGTTGCTAAGATTTCTACAGGTGCCATTGAGCATGTGCCTGTTGCGCGTGTCACGAACTTAGTTAATGTAGTGGGGGAATTAAAAGATCGTGGTGTGTGGGTTTTTGGAACTGACATGTCGGGTGATGATTATCGTCGTTGGGATGCTAAGGGACCCACTGCCTTAGTGATTGGTAATGAAGGGAAAGGCATATCACCACTTTTGAAAAAGAAAGTTGATAGTATGCTTACAATTCCGATGGTTGGCCATGTTCAAAGTTTAAATGCTAGCGTTGCAGCGAGTTTGTTAATTTATCAAGGATTTAATTCACGTCACCCACTATAAAATAGTGAGGATAATATATTTGGGTAAGGACAAATTAGTTCCAGTTGTACATGCAGCACAAAGAGGACATGATTTTGCTTATCATGTTTTAATAAAACATCTAAAGGGTGCCGTATTTGATGTCCATCGTCGTAAAATAAGTGGTAGAATGACGGCCGATGATTGGTATGCTGATGGATTGGAAGTATTGATTAAATGTGTTAATAAATTTGATACACGACAACCACGTGCTAAATTTTCCACTTATTTTATTACGGCATTATCAAATCATGCAACAGATTTAGTTAGAGCACATTATACTGCTAAATCCGATTTTGAAAAAACAATAATGTCAGACAGTGCTGAAGCGGATGGTTACTGTTTCGAACAAGGAACAGATACTTATAATCCAGAAAAGTTAGTTATTTTAAAAGATATGTTGCAGCATACTGAACTAGCGCAAACAGCCGAATTTAAAAAAGCAGCATTACATTTTTTGGGTGTAAAAGCAATGACTACTTCAAGTAGCGGGCGCCGCTTGGAGCAAATGCAATATCGCCTAAAAAAGGCGATTAATCATGCGATTGAAGCCCCATTGTGAAATAATTATGCGACAACGTGTGTTTCAACGAGCTCTCTGTGATATAATATACATGGTATAAAACCATAAACCAAAGGAGAAATAGACATATGTCTTTAATCACTGATATTATCGCACGTGAAGT
>k87-647922_pt1 | contig 12534 bp, 11 predicted proteins | sample MGYA00084031_6733416 | MGnify analysis MGYA00084031
CCGTGTCCCGTAAGGACGCAGACTGCCCGCGTCCCGCGCTCCAGGCGCCCCGATCGATGGGCTTTGATCAAGCCGGCAACGGAAGCGGCCGAAGCCGGCTCGCAAAAGATCCCTTCCGTGGCGGCAAGCAGCGAGTAGGCCGCAAGAATCTCTTCGTCGGTCACGGCGTCGATGACGCCGCCCGACTCGTCCCGGGCTTGCACGGCCCCTTGCCAGCTGGCCGGATTGCCGATGCGAATGGCGGTCGCCACGGTCTCAGGCCGGGCCAACGGAGCGCCGTGGACGAGGGGCGCCGCCCCCGCGGCTTGATATCCCATCATCTTGGGCAGCGTCCGGGCCCGGCCGGCGCTGCGGTACTCTTTGAAGCCCTTCCAATAGGCCGTAATGTTGCCCGCATTGCCGACGGGGATAAAAAGGTAGTCGGGCGCGTCGCCCAGGTCGTCGACGATCTCAAAGGCGGCGCTCTTCTGCCCCTCGATGCGGTGGGGATTCACCGAGTTGACCAGCGTGATCGGCAGCCTCTTGGTGAGCTCGCGCACCAGCTGAAGCGCCTGATCGAAGTTTCCCCGGACGGCGATCACCTGCGCGCCGTGCATCAACGCCTGGCTGAGCTTGCCCAAGGCGATGTTGCCGTCGGGAATGAGCACCATCGCGGCCATGCCGGCCCGGGCCGCGTACGCGGCCGCGGACGCCGACGTGTTTCCCGTCGACGCGCACATGACGGCGCCCGAGCCCGCCGCCTTCGCCTTGGTCACCGCCACGGTCATGCCCCGATCTTTGAACGAACCGGTGGGATTGAGTCCCTCGTACTTGGCGTACACCTCTGCATCGAGGCCGAGGCGGCGCTCCAAGTTGGCAAGGCGCAGAAGCGGCGTGCTCCCCTCGCAAAGGGAGACGATCTCCTCTTTCTCGGCCACCGGCATGAACGCTCGGTACCTTTCAATGACGCCCCCGCCCATCTTCACTCGCCCTCCACGCGAATCACGTTGGCGACGCGGCGCACCACCGGCAGGAGCGAGATCCGTTCCAGCGCGGCGCGCACGTTCTTTTCGACCACCTCGTGGGTGACAAAGACCAGGCTCACCGGATCCTCCCCCTGCCCTTTTTGAATGACCGACTCGATGCTCACGTTGTTGTCACCGAAGGCTTTCGCGATTTGGGCCAAGACGCCGGGAGAATCGACCACCTTCAGGTGAACGTAGTAGCGGGAGACGCACTCCAAGGGCGAAAGGATGCGCCTGGGGCTGGTCCGCGCGTTCAACCAGCCGGTGACGCCCCGGCGCAAGTTTTGGGCCGCCTGCACAATGTCCGCGACCACCGCGCTGGCCGTCGGGAGCTTCCCCGCCCCCCGGCCGTAAAACATGAGCTCCCCGGCGGCATCCCCTTCGATAAAGACCGCGTTGAACACGTCGTTCACCGCGGCGAGGGGATGGCTTTTTGGAACGAAGGTGGGATGAACGCGCGCTTCGACGCCGTCGGGCGTCGCCTTGGCGATGGCAAGGAGCTTGATGGCATAACCGAGCTCGTCCGCGTAGGTCATATCCTCGGGCGTCACCTGGGTGATGCCCTCGCGGTAGACGTCTTCGACGTTGATCTCCGTCTCGAAGGCCAGGCGGACCAAAATCGCTAGCTTATACGCAGCATCGTGCCCTTCGACGTCGGAAGTGGGGTCCGCTTCAGCGTAGCCGTGGGCCTGCGCCTCTTGCAGCACTTCATCGAAGGAAGCGCCTTCTTGGGCCATCTTCGTGAGCATATAATTGGTCGTGCCGTTGATGATCCCCATGACGGTCCGGATCTCGTTGGCGACGAGGCACTCCTTGATCGCCTTCACGATGGGGATGCCGCCCGCCACCGAGCCTTCAAAATAGAGGGCGGCGCCGTGCTCGTCGGCGAGGCGAAAGAGCTCGGACCCGTGTTTGGCCAGCACATCCTTGTTGGCCGTCACGACGTGCTTGCCAGCGCGCAGGGCTCGTTCGATGTAACTGCGGGCCGGCTCCGTCGCTCCTCCTGGACAGCCGATCAGCTCCACCACGATCTCGTGGTCGTCGGCGAAGAAGGCCTCAACGTCGGTCGTCAGCACGTCCTGGGGCACGGCGACGGCGCGCGCCTTCGCGGCGTCGCGCACCAACACGCGCGTGACCTCCACCGGACCGCCCGAACGCCGCGCAATTTGACCGGCACTTTTTTGCAGCACCTCGTACACACCGGTGCCCACGGTGCCCAAGCCCATGAGGCCAATGCGGACACGAGAACCCACGGGACAACTTCCTTTCCCAAAACCATTCAATTTGGGACAAGCCAAGGCGCGCGAAAACGCGCCTTAGCAGGCGCGCCGCTCCTTGGCGCCTGCCGCCGGGGAGCTGCGAACGATATCGACAAGCCATTATAGCATCTTTCGTAAACCTTGTGAAACCCAAAGAGCCCTGGGAGTCGCCGCCAGCCCGTTTTCCCGGCGGCAAGAAGCGCCGCCGCCAAGGGCGCGAGCCGAAAGGAAGCGCCCCATGCCTGGCCGGCGGCCGGTTTGGGGCGCTGGCCCTCGCGCCGCGGCCCGGTGAGGCGTTGGGCCGCCGCTTCCGGCAGCGAGCGGATGGACGTGATGGAGACCGGCCCCGGCGCGCTCGCGCGGCACCCATCGCCGTCGCTCCCCGAGTGCGACCGCTGCAGCTGGCGCGTCCTGCCCGGCGATTCGCTACCTCTTCGAAAGGGAGTTGGCCATGGCGTGCCGCTCTTCCTCTTGCGCCGCTACAAGATGATGCAGATGAGTCCCCCGCTGCCCTCGTTGATGATCTTGGTCAGCGTATCCTGCAGCTTCTTTTGCGCGTTGTCGGGCATGCGTGCCAGCTTGCTTTGAATCCCTTCCCGCACCAAATCCTGCAGGGACTTGCCCAAAAAGTCGGACGACCACACTTTCTGGGGATCCTTCTCGAACTCTTCGCTCAGGTACCGAGCCAGCTCCTCGCCTTGCTTTTCGGTGCCCACAAACGGCGTCACTTCGGTCATGATGTTCGCCCGCACCAGGTGGATCGACGGGGCGCTGGCTTGGAGCTTAATGCCGAACTGGCCGCCTTTGCGGATGATCTCCGGCTCGTCGAACGTGATATCCTCGAGGCGGGGCGCGACGATGCCGTAACCGGTCTTCTCCACTTGCTCAAGGGCCTCGGCGAATTTGTCGTACTCCGCCTTGGCGTGCGCCAGATCGCGCATGAGGCGGATCAAGTGGTGATCGCCTTCGATTTCAAACCCTGTAAGCTCCTGCAGCACTTGGTAGAAGAGCTCTTCGCGCACGCCTAACTTGATGGTCGCCACGCCCGCTCCCAGCGCCATCCCGGCCAGGGAGACCCGATCGATGAAGTCGTACTCGGCAAACTGCTGCACGGCCCGGTCGACGTCCCGCAGCCGTTCGATCGGTTCGACCACCTCGTGGATCGCCTCGACGTACCGCTGGGTGAGCCAGTGGTCAGGGCCCAGCTCCTCGACCCAAGCAGGCAGCTTGATGCCCACCTCCCGCACCGGGAACTCGAAGAGGATCTCATGGAGCAGGTCCATAATGTCCTCTTCTTGCAGCTCCAGGCAGTTGACCGGGCAGACCGTCACCTGGTACCGCTCCTCCAGCTCCTTGGCCAAATCGAGCGTCTCCTTCGCCTCCGGATGGCGCGAGTTGAGCAAGACGAGAAACGGTTTGCCCAGCTCCTGCAGCTCCCGGATCACCCGCTCTTCGGCCTCTTCGTAGTTGGCGCGGGGCAGATCGGTGATGCTGCCGTCCGTCACCACCACCAGGCCGATCGTCGAGTGTTCGGCGATCACTTTGCGGGTGCCGATCTCCGCCGCCTCTTCGAAGGAGATCTCCCGGTCGAACCACGGCGTCCGCACCATCCGGGGCCCGCCTTCCTCTTCGAAGCCCAAGGCCCCCTCAACGGCATAACCGACACAGTCGACCAGGCGGACGGAGAAAGAGATGTTGTCCTTCAACGTGATGCGGACGGGTTCATCGGGGACGAACTGGGGCTGGCTGGTCATGACGGTCCGGCCCGCCCCGCTTTGCGGCAGTTCATCCTGGGCACGCTGCCGCGCGTGGGGGTCCGGGATGCGGGGCAGGACCAACAGGTCCATGAATCGCTTGATGAACGTCGACTTGCCGGTGCGAACCGGCCCGACCACGCCGATGTAAATACTCCCGCCGGTTCGCTCTGCAATATCCCGAAAGATGTCGAATCGCTCCACCGTCGAGGGTCCCTCCTTGTGCCGGGGCCTAAGTGACACTAAAAGCTATATTGGGAGGGACCCCCGGTTATGACGGCGGAAAGGTTTTTGTCACCAAGGCGCAGGAGGAGCCAAGATCGCGGCCAGCTCGTCCTTGGGGCCGCGGCCCATCAACTCACTGACGGCCTGCCGCGGCGGCTTGCCGTCGAATAGCACGGCGCCTACCGCCTCGGTGATTGGCATTTCGACGCCGGCGGCCCGCGCGAGCTGCAGGGCCGCCCGGCACGTGGGAATTCCCTCGATCACCATGGGCGTTCCGGCGACGACCTCTTCGGGTGGGGTTCCGGCGCCGATGGCCCGCCCCGCCCGGGCGTTGCGGCTGTGCTCGCTGGTACAGGTGGCGATGAGATCGCCCATGCCGGAAAGGCCGCTAAACGTGAGGACGCGCGCCCCCAACGCGGCGCCCAGGCGGGCCATCTCGGCCAGCCCCCGCGTGATCAGCGCGGCCTTGGTGTTGTCCCCGAACCCCAGCCCGTCGGAGATCCCTGCCCCCAGCGCGATCACGTTCTTGAGCGCGCCTCCCAGCTCCACGCCGATGACGTCGTCGTTGGTGTAGACTCGAAAGGAGGAGTTCATCAAAAGCTCTTGCCATGCCTCGCCGGTGCGGGGATCCGAAGCGGCCACCACGCTGGTGGTGGGAAGCCCGCGGCCTACTTCCTCCGCGTGGTTGGGGCCCGAAAGGACGGCAATCCGCGAGGGGGGCAGCGGTCCCGGCTCGCTGGCGATCACCTGGGAGAGCCGCAGTCCCGTCCCGATCTCAAGGCCCTTCGCCGCGATGGCCACGGTGTGCCCGACGCCCAGGTGCGGCGCCAGGGCCCGCCACGTCGCTCGCACCGCTTGGGAGGGGACGGCCAGGAGAATAAAGGGGGCCTGGGCCGCCTCCTCCAGATCGGCGCTGACGCGGACGCCGGCCGGGATCGGTATACCCGGAAGGTAAGGCTCGTTCACGCGCTGCGCCGCGAGCCGCGCCGCGTGCTGGGGCCGCCTCGCCCACAAGGTGACGCGCCGGCCCGCGCGGGCCAGCATCACAGCCAGCGCAGTGCCCCAGCCGCCGGCGCCCACCACCGCCACCTGGGGCGCTGCCCCTCTCAACCCCGCTCCGCCCTTCCGACGCGCTCGCCGAAGCGGTACTCCGTTCCGGCAAGGAGCCGCTGCACGTTGCCGCGATGGCGCCAGATGGCCAGTGCGCTGATCGCGCACCCCGCGCCCACGTACACCCAGGTCTGGGTGAAAAGCCAAAGGGCGACGGGAAGCCACAGGGCCGCCAAGAGGGATGCTACCGAGATGTAACGCGTGAGGACGAGAACGACAAGCCACACAGCGATCAGGCTGAGGGCCACCCAAACGTCGACGCCCAGCATGACGCCTAAAGCGGTGGCCACCCCCTTCCCGCCGTTGAAGCGGAGGAAGATGGACCAGACGTGGCCGGCGACGGCTGCGACGCAGACAGCGGCGACGGCCCCTTCCGAAAAGCCGAGGCGGTGGGCGATCCAGACGGGGACGGCCCCTTTGCAAACGTCAAGGACGAGGACGACCGCCGCGGCTCCTTTTCCGACGGCGCGCATCACGTTGGAAGTACCGATATTGCCGCTGCCCACGCGCCGCACGTCGACGGAGCCCCACATTTTGCCGACGATCAGCCCGAAAGGAATTGAAGCGACCAGATAGGTGGCGATCAACAAAACAAGTTCCCGTGCCATCGATGCGCCTCCGCTCACCGCCAATTACGCTTTCCGCCGCCGATAACGCATCACGATCGGCGTGCCAACGAAGCCGAAGTGCTCGCGCAGCTGATTCTCCAGGTAGCGCTCGTAGGAGTAATGCACCAGCTTTGGATTGTTGACGAAGTGGACGAAGGTGGGCGGCTTCACACCGCTTTGGGTGCTGTAATAGATCTGCAGGCGCTGGCCTTTGTCGGACGGGGGCGGCCGCCTTTCGACGGCGTCGTGCACCACTTCATTGAGGCGTCCGGTCGGGATGCGCAGCGCGTGCTGGTCGGCGACGTAAAGCGCCAGCTCCAAGAGGCGGTTCACCCGCTGGCCCGTGAGCGCGGAGACGAAGAGGATCGGGGCGTAGTGAAGGAAGCCCATCTCCTGGCGGATGAACGCTTCGAACTGATCCATCGTCTTCGCATCTTTTTCGACGAGATCCCACTTGTTGACGACGATGATGACGGCCTTCCCCGCCTCGTGGGCGAAGCCGCCGATCCGCTTGTCTTGATCCGTCGCCGGCTCCGTCGCGTCGAGGAGGAGCGCGCACACGTCACACCGCTCGATGGCCCGCAAAGCCCGCACGACGCTGTAATGTTCGAGCGCCTGATCGATGCGGCTTTTGCGCCGGATGCCCGCCGTATCGATCAGAACGAAGGGGTGGCCGTTGAACACGAGCTGGGTGTCCAGCGCATCGCGCGTCGTTCCCGGTATGTCGGTCACGATGCTGCGCTCCTCACCGATGATCCGGTTGACCAGGCTGGACTTGCCCACGTTGGGCCGGCCCACCACGGCGATGCGGACCGGATCCGCCCCGTCCTCGTCCTCTTGACCAGGAGGAAGGGAAGCGACGACGCGATCAAGCAGGTCGCCGATGCCGCGGCCGTGTTCAGCGGAGACGGGGATCGGCTCTCCCAGCCCCAGCGCGAAAAACTCCCCCAACCCTTCTTCCACCTGAGGATGGTCCACCTTATTGGCAACCAACAAGACAGGCTTCTGTGTGCGCCGCAACACCTCCGCCACTTCGGCGTCGGCGGGCAGCAGCCCGGCCCGGGCGTCCACCACGAACAAGAGGAGATCGGCTTCGGCCACGGCGAGCTCCGCTTGGGCGCGGGCCAGCTGCACAAACGTCTCGGCATGCTTGCCGAAATCGAGCCCGCCCGTGTCGACGAGCGTGAACGCGCGCTCGCCCCATGAGGCGGGAGCGTAAATGCGATCGCGCGTGACGCCCGGCTGGCCTTCGACGATGGCAATCCGGCGGCCAGAAATCCGGTTAAACAAAGCGGATTTGCCGACGTTAGGTCGCCCCACGATGGCTACGATCGGCTTGGCCACGTCGCTTGCCCCCCGGCGAAGGTTTCAATGAGCACGATGGACCTTTCTGGATGGAGGTGCTATATCCTCTCAACCTCCCTCGCTTGCCGCAGGAATCTCTTCGTCTTTTGCACCAGCTTGACCAGGTCGGCGTAGGCCCGGCATGTTCCCCAAAGGACGATGGGCCGCCCCCAGCGCGGCAGCCCCGCCGTGCGCGAGAGAAAACCGCCGATCCGCATCGCCAGGTTGACGCACTCCAGGGTGGAGACGAACACGACCTGGGACGGGTCGCTTCCGGCGAGGCGCACGCCGCTCAGGACGGCCCGCTCGACGACCTCCGGCCGGTCCCCGCGCCCCATCACGTACACCTCGTGCCCGTCTTCGTCGACTCCCATCTGCTCGGGGACGCCAAACTCGTCGCTGCTTACGCGATCGAAGCGGGGCAGTGCAAGGATCTGCTCCGGGGACGGGCGCTCCGTCTCGGGCAGCCATCCCAAGTGGATGGCTGCCGCGACCGGTGAAGAGTGGGCGCCGCCGTAACAACAGTAGATCAGCTTCATCGATGAGCCACCGCCCTCGCTGCAGCGCGCGGCGCGCCTAGTGTTTCACCACCAGATACGTTCCGTTGCGCAGATCGTGGACCATTCCCAGCGTCGCCGTGGCAATGTATTTGGCAACGCGCGCTCTTTCGGCCTCATCGCCGATGCGAAAGACGGGAGCCATCCCCCCGGCGTCGACGGAGCGGTGATCCTCGCCCGTCACGATGGCAAGAATCGCGTGGGTTAAATCGATCTGCACGTCCTCGGTCCCCCTTCACGCTCGCCTTTCCGCTCATTCATCGCTCAATCGATCATCCGGGCCGCCCGCGAGCGGGTGGGCCTGCGCACGGCCGCCTCCAGCACCGGCACGCGCCGCACCGCCTCAACAAGCGCCTCGGGGTCTTTGTGTGCGGGCACGATGGTGAGGACCACGTTGCCGCTGCGCCCGTCTCGCCGCACTAAGGGCGTGAAGTACGGCTCGTCGATCTCCTTGGTGATGCCGACCAGTGTCGACGCGTCGTGGGCGATGGCCTGGCGCTGGCCGACGTTGGCCAGCGTCGCGCTGGCGTCAGGATCTTTGGGGCGCAAAAGGACGGCCAGCCCCTCCTTCAGGTACCGCTCACGCACTTCGGCAAGACCGATGTTCATCACGACCACGCCGGCGACGGTGAGGAGGGGGCCGTCAAACTCGATGGGAACGATCTCCACGTCGGCCAAGTCGCCGACGTGAGGCCCTTCGACGCCCCGTTTGATGAGCAGGCCCGCTGCCAGCGAGACGGCGACGGCTAGCCCAACCGCATGCCAAAGGCCCAGGCCGGCGGCGCCGGCGATCACCACCGCGCTGCTCGCCCCCAGGCCGATCAACATCGCCAGGTAATTGCGGGCTTCGAAGACCCGTGCGATCCCTTCAATATATGCGGTGCCCCGAGGGACTAACTCGCTCGCCTCCAAGTTGAGCAGCGTCTGGCGCTCCATGTCCCGCACTTCGCGAAACTGGGTCGCGGCCAAAGCGAGAAAGGAAGCCGCCGCGAACTCCCGGGCGGCGACGGCCGGCGCCACGACCGCCCCTAAGAACGCGGCCACGGCGCCCAAGGCCATGTGGATCGTAAACCCTTGCGGATAGCTGGGGTACTGCCGGTAGTCGATCCGCAGCATCAGCCAGCGGGCCAGCGTCCCCGAAAGCGACCCCATCACGACGGAGGCCACATAATGCTCGGTCTCCACCGGCGCTCACTCCTGGCCCGAGTCGCCGCCGTCTTGCGGCCCCTTTCCCAGGAGGCGCTTCAGGCCGCCGAGCCCCTCCTTGTTTAAGAGAATCCAGCCGGCGCCGGCGATCGCCGCGATGACCAAGATCCACACGGCGGTGCGCGCTCCCGCCGACCCGACTCTCCCGCCGCCGTCCGTTCCCGGCACGAGCCCCGCGGCGGCGGCAATCACGTCGGCGATGGGCGGGACGGAACGCAGGGCCTCTTCCAACCCCGTCACGTGGCTGCCGAACTCCAGGAGCATCATGCGCGGGCCGAGATCTTGATTGTAGTTGCCGCGCGCGTGGTAGATCCCTTTGATCAAGCCGGGATACTTTTCGTCGGCGATGGCCTTGATCTGCTTGGCGTACTCCAGGTTCGCTTCCCGGTTCTGGTTTTGCCGCCCCACGACCAGGCGCACCTGGGTCATCGGGGTGCCGTTCACTTCGGTGCGGTACTCATCCGGGCGGGGAATCGCGTCGCGGTGCACATCGATGATCGTCGCCGGCCGCTTCCGGCTGAGCTGGGCCGCCGTGCGGCGGGAGCGGAGGTAAGCCTGCCCGTCATGGGGGAGGTGACTGTTCTCCGACCACTCGACGGTGAGCCCGCGCTTTTCAAACTCCTCCTTGAGCTTCCGCCCTACTTCGTGAATATCTCCTCGCTCCTTAAACTCGACGCCGCTGGTCGGGCGGTACGACTCCGCGTTGTGGGTGTGGTAAATTCCCACGTCCGCTCCTCGGCTGCGCCCGGCGGCGCTGAGGAGCCATTCCACCAAACCGGAGCGACCCGCCCGCGCTGAGCCGGCGCCCTCTTGCGCAGCCCGTTCCATCGCGCGCAAGACTTCGGTCACGTCCGGCATCTCGGCTTTCCCCTGGTATTCGACGAAAGCCCGGTTTCCTTCGACCCGGCGGACGATGTACTGGTCGTTCTCCCCGGTGATGTAGATATCACCCTCGCTCGCGCCTACGGCGGCTTCGGTGATGAGCTTCCCCTCTTCCGTCACCAGCTGCACCACGTTGCCGGAGTCGTGATAGTGAAACTCTTCGCCGATCTGTTGAGCAGCAGCCGCCCGGGGATCGCCCAAAGCGGCACCTACAAGCGCACCCCAAAGGGCCGTCCGCAGCAACACGCTCCGCAGCAGTGCGCGCCGCTGCGGCCGTGCAGTGGGCTGAAAGCTCACGAGTTCTCCCCCTCCTTCTGGTCGGACCCGGACGGCGGGCTCGCCCCCGCGTCCTCGACGGCTTCGGCCGCTCCGCCGTCGGTGTAAAGCGCCTCCGGCCGTCCCTGGGCGATCGTCGGCCCGCCTTGCAGGCGCTCGCGGCTTTCGCCCACCAGTTCGGCAAGGAGCACGGCGATGAACCCCGCGACGACCACGGAATCGAAGACTCCCGCCCCGCCGAACGACGTGGCGCTGGGGGTGCGTGCGAGGCTCACCTGGATCACGTGCACCAGGTCCGCCAGCAAAATTCCCAGGGTGCCCGCGACGAACGCCGCCCGGCGGGAACGCCCCGCCAGGTAGCCGACGACTCCGGCGATGATCGCGAACAGCCACATGGGATCGAGAAAGTCCGCCTGCGGCGGTTCAAAGACGGTCAGGCGGGCAATGAGGCGCACGGCCGCCGCCACGGCCACGGCCGCGAGGAGCGCTCGGATTCGCTCCCAGCCGCTGTCGGCCCGGGCCAGCAAGTAGGCTGCGAGGCCGAGCGGTATCAGGCCGCCGCCCACGTTCACCGAAACGGGCGATCGCCCACCGGTAACGGGAATATCGATGAAGCTGCCGGCCACCATCAAACCCAGGATCACCAGGGCCTGGGTGTCGGTGAGCCGCATGCGGTCGAGAACCCGGTGTGCCAGGCCAAAGTAGACGAGTCCGGCCACGATGAAAAGGAGCACCAGGCCAATGGGCACAACGATCACTCGCTTTCCTGGGAGTGAGCCAAAGTCACCCGCTAGATTCCCCTGGGGAAAGCGCGCGTATACGACGAAGGCGGGGCCCCCGCTCGCGGGGACCCCGCCTTCTGCTCGCACACCGGTCTGGCTTCCGGATTCTGCCGGATCCGGGTGGCCTACTCCTCCTTAGAACGGTTCTCAAAGAGGGTGCTCAAATCCTCGAACACGTCGCCCAGCTTCACCGTGGGGTCGCTGCCGCTCACCGTGCTAGGCGGCGGGCTGCTGGCCCCGGCGCCGCGAGAGCGCCCGCGCCCGCTTTGAGGCGGCCGCGGCGACCTCATGCTGAGACCGATCCGCCGGCGCTGCTCGTCGAGGCTGACAATGCGCACCTCCACCTCTTGATCGGGCTTTACTACTTCCTCGGGCTTCTCTACGTGGTGATCGGCGAGCTGCGAGACGTGCACCAGCCCCTCGATCCCGTCCTCCAACTTAACAAAGGCGCCAAAATCGACGACCCGGGTGACGACGCCTTTCACCGTCTCCCCGACCTTGTAACGCTCGCTCACGGTAAGCCACGGGTCGGGCAGCGTCTCTTTGAGGCTGAGGGAGATGCGCTCGCTTTCGGGATCGACCTTGAGGACCATCACGTTGATCTCCTGCCCCTCGGAGAGTACGTCGGAGGGATGACGGACGCGGCTCCAAGCCATCTCGGAGACGTGCAGCAACCCTTCGACGCCCCCGCCGATGTCGACGAAGGCCCCAAAATCCGCAATGCGGCGGACCACGCCGCTGGTGATCGATCCTTCTTTGAGGGTGGAGAACGCGGCCCGCTTAGCCGCCTCGTACTCCTCCTCCAGAACCTCTTTGTGCGAGAGGACCACGTTGTTGCGCTGCCGGTCGAGCTCGATCACCTTCAGCCGAAGCGTCTCACCGACGTACTTTTCCAGATCCTCAACGTAATTGCGAGCGACGTGGGACGCGGGAACGAAGCCGCGCACCCCCACATCGACGAGGAGACCTCCCTTGACGCGCTCAGTCACCGGCGCCTCGATCACCGCGCCCGACTCCTTGGCCGCCTCGAGGCGCTCCCAAGCGGCCCGCGCGTCGGCGCGACGCTTCGAAAGGAGGACGTTCCCCTCTTGATCTTCCACTTTGAGAACGTAAACCGCAATCTCGTCCCCGACGGAGACCGCGTCGGCGGGAGTTTGCCCGGACTTGAGGCCCAACTCGTGCAAGGGGATCCGTCCCTCGGACTTGTACCCGACGTCGACCATCACTTCGTCGGCTCCGACCTGAACGACTCTCCCCGTCACGATTTGACCCGGTTCCAAGGTGACGAAGGTTTCGTCGTACTGAGCCATCTTGGAAGGCTGCGTCTCCGGCGACTCCTCCCCGCCGCCCTCGGTCGCCGTCGATGGCTCGGGCGCGTTCGGATCGGAGGCCGCGGCGTCGGGCCTGTCGTCCGCACGTGAGTCGTCCGCGGCAGACGCCGCCACCTCGAGGTGGCCGCCCACCGGAGGCGCGTCGACGCCTCCCGCCTCGTCGACGCCGACACCGACGACTGCCTGCTCGCCGGTC
>k87-868360_pt1 | contig 12534 bp, 8 predicted proteins | sample MGYA00084031_6733416 | MGnify analysis MGYA00084031
CAAATGTCGATTAAATGGTGGGGAATTTCCCGGCGGATTTCGGGTGACACTTTGGCCGTTCCGATATCCATCCCGATGTACACTTGCATCGAATCCGCCGAGACGATTTCCATGTCGAATTGCCGGGCCAGGTGGATGCTCAAATCGGTTTTGCCGACCGCAGTCGGCCCGACAATGACCAAGAGCGGTTTTTTCACCTCCGGCTCCTCCTTGCGAACATCCCTTCGTTCCTACGGCACGCCAGCAAAGAGCAGCGGATGGCCGCCGCTGGCTGGACATTAGACGAGACGTTTAAACATGCGCTTGATTTGGTTCGGAGTAAAGAGAATGAGTACCGGCCGGCCGTGGGGACACGTATACGGTTGCTGGGCCCGGCGCAAGTCGTCCAGCAACCGGGTCATCTCTTCCACGCTTAAATGCCGATTGGCCTTGATGGCTTTTTTGCAGGCCACGCTTTTCAACAGTTCATCCCACACATCCCGAATGCTCAAGCGACCTGGTTCCGTGTCTGCGGCCGCATCGAGCAGCAGCTGGAACAACTGTTGCAGCCAGGTGTCTTCTTCCGACGCCGGAATCCAACTCGGATAAGACCGTACCAAAAACGTGTGCTGCCCAAACGGTTCTAATTCCAGTCCTAACTTTAGTATTTCCTCTTTTCGCAACGTCCATAATTCGTTCAATAAACTGGCTTCCTTCGGATGCAAATGAACGGTCAAAGGGATGAGCAGCGGCTGCCGCTGGACATCAACGGCATGGGCCTGTTCTGCCAATTGTTCGTAAAAGATGCGCTCCTGGGCGGCGTGTTGATCGATCAAATACAGCCCGTTTTCGTTTTGCGCCAAAATATATGTGCCGTGAAACTGCCCCAATGGATAGAGTTCGGGCAACTGACCGGTTTGGCCGGAATGCGGTGCCGCCGCGTGTTCGCCCCTGCCGCCCTCTCCATCCAATTCTGAGCCCGCTTCGGCGTGTTCTGCGGCGCACAATCGGAGGTTTGTGGCTTCGGACCGGTGGTACGGCAAATGCAACACAGGGCTTTCCTGAACGACCTCCACTGGCTGCTGAGAAGATTCCCGCGGCGGATGTTCAGATTGGGCCGTTTGGTTTTTCGACCAAGCCACCCCAGATCTGTCAGCAGGTTGGGCGGCTGGCGATGTTCGCTGATGGGAAGACGGCGCCCGTCGAACGTTGGCCTCCGGGACGGAAGCCGGCGGACGCATCAGTTCCAGCTGCATCTGTACGCTGGCGGGGGACGGACGCGTCTTTTTCACCATCGGCTGGGGGATGAGGGGTTCTTGCCGCAAAGCGCGGCGCACTGCTTCCTTGATGCAAGACACCAACTCCGCTTCCTTGCTGAACCGAACTTCCAATTTAGCCGGATGCACATTGACGTCCACCAATTGGGGATCCATTCGCAAATGAATGACGGCAATCGGATAACGGCGCTGCATGAGCAACGTGTGATACGCTTCCAGCAAAGCATGGGTCAAGGGGACGCTTTTGATGGCCCGACCGTTGACAATCCAATAAATGTGGGACCGGTTGGAACGGCTGATGACCGGTTTACTGATGTAACCCGTCACTTCGAAATCCGGCGTCTCTTCCCGAAAACCGATCATCTCGCGGCTCGTCGCCAACCCGTATAAGGCATGAATGACGTGCAACAGTCGGCCGTCTCCGTCAGTGGAAAATACGAGGCGACCTTGATGATGGAAACGAAAAGCGATGTCCGGATGCCCCAACGCCAGACGGGCCAACACGTCGTGGATGTGGGCCAGTTCCGTCTGTTGAGATTTCAAGTATTTCAACCGCGCCGGTGTATTGTAAAACAAGTCCCGCACTTGTACCGTCGTGCCCCGCGCGGCTGCTACCGGCTGCTGTTCCCGGACTTCCCCGCCTTCGAGAACCACTTGGACACCAGGCCGCTCCGTGGAGGTGGCCGTGATCATCCGCAGCTTGGAAACGGCGGCGATACTGGCCAGCGCTTCCCCCCGAAAGCCGAGGGTGGCAATGCGGAACAAGTCTTTGGACGAACGGATTTTGCTGGTGGCGTGTCGTTCAAAAGCCAGCAAACATTCATCCGGTTCAATCCCCGAACCGTTGTCCCGCACTTCAATGAGTGTCAGCCCGGCTTCTTCCGCCCGCACGTCGATTTGGGTGCTGCCGGCGTCAATCGCATTTTCCACCAGTTCCTTGACCACCGATGCCGGCCGTTCGATGACTTCGCCGGCGGCAATTTGATTGGCCACCTGTTCCGGCAAAACAGCAATGCGGGGCATCGTTACAGCCATCCTCCTTTTCGCTTCCATTGATACAACAATTTCAGCGCATCCAGCGGGGTTGTCCGATCCAAGTCGAGTCGCTTCAAGTGCTCGATGATCTGTTGTCCCAACGTTTCCTTGACCTCATCCGGTTCGGCAAACAGGCTCAGTTGCTCGTATTCCCCTCCTTCTTCCCGGTCACCCGTATTGGCGGCCGCTCCCGTATCGTCAGCCGCAGGGGCATGTCCTAAGCTATGAGACACCGCCACTTCCTGAACCGCTCCTTGGGCCAACAATTCTTCGGCCCGGGCGATGATGGAAGGCGGCAAGCCGGCCAACTTGGCGCAATAAATGCCGTAACTTTTGTTGGCAGGCCCGTCCACCAACCGGCGCAAAAAAAGCACTTCGGTGTCGGTCTCTTCAACGGCCATGCTGACGTTTTTTAACGCCGAAAGGGTTTCTTCCAGCGCCGCCAGCTCGTGATAATGGGTCGACACGAAGGCCAAACAGCCGATCTCGTCGTGCAAATATTCGATGACCGCCCGGGCAATGGCCATTCCGTCTTCCGTCGAGGTCCCCCGCCCCAATTCGTCGATGATCACCAGACTGTTTCTCGTCGCCTGCGTCGTCGTCAACCGAATTTCGTTCATTTCGACCATGAACGTACTTTGCCCGCTGGCCAAGTCATCCGACGCGCCGATTCGGGTGAACAACTGGTCGAAAATGGGCAATCGGGCATGGGTCGCCGGAACGAAGCAACCCATTTGAGCCATGATGGCCATGAGGGCCACTTGACGCATGTAGGTGCTTTTGCCCGCCATGTTCGGGCCGGTAATCAGAAAAATGCGCGTCTGTTCGTCCATTCGCGTGTCGTTGGCGACGAAACTGCCGTCGGGCAACATTTGTTCCACGACGGGGTGCCGGCCTTCGACGATGTCGATGGACAATTCGTCGGTAAACACCGGCCGGACATATCGCTCTTGCACGCTGATTTCCGCAAAGGTGGCATAGACGTCCAATACCGCCAACTGCCGGGCCAACGTCTGCAGGCGATGGGTCTGTTGCGCGACTTGCTCCCGCACTTCGTCGAACCGCTGTTGTTCCAACACCGCCAGCTTTTCTTCCGCTTCTAAGATGAGCCGTTCCCGTTCTTTCAGCTCTTCTGTCACGTACCGTTCGGCATTGGCCAACGTCTGTTTCCGATGGTAACGTTCCTGCGGCACCAACGACAAATTCGCTTTCGTCACCTCGATATAGTAGCCAAACACTTGGTGAAAACCGACTTTCAACGACTTGATGCCGGTGCGTTCCCGTTCTTTGGCCTCCAACTGGACCATCCAGTCCTTGCCTTGCCGGGCCACTTGCCGCAGTTCGTCCAATTGGGGATCGTACCCGTCCCGAATGACCCGTCCTTCTTGAAATTGTGCCGGCGCATCGGGGTCGATGGCCCGTTCGATGAGGTCGTGTACCGTTTCACACGGATCCAGCTGTTTTGCCATTTCCCGCAAGGTCGGCGTCGTGGGGGAATCACAACAAGCCCGCAAGCGGGGGATGAGGGCCAACGAATCTTTGAGGGCCAACAAATCTTTCGGGGTCGCCGTCCCCATGGCGACGCGGGTGGCAATCCGCTCCAAATCCGCAATCCCCCGCAGTCCCCTCCGTATTTCTTCCCGCCGCAACGCGTCAGCCGCCAATTCACTGACGGCGTCCAAACGCCGTTCGATCTCCTCCCGCCGGACCAAGGGCTTGGCCAACCATTGCCGCAAGCGCCGGGCCCCCATCATGGTGGCCGTCCGATCCAAATGATGCAAGAGCGTCCCCTTTTTTTCGCCCGACAGCCGTTCAAACAGTTCCAGATTGCGGACGGTAAAGCCGTCCATCCGCAAATATTGGGCCGGTTCCACCAACGACAGCTGAAAATGGTGCAACACCCGTTTTTGCGTCGACTGCCAATAATGCAACAGCTGACCGATGGCTTGTACCCCTGCCGTTGGCAAATCCGGCGCCTGAAGCAGCCAAGCGTCCAACAATTGGCGGCAACGGTCGGCTTCTGGCGGCTCGACCGTCGTGATCAACCCTTTAAATTGCCGTTCCAACTCCTGACGAACATGGGCCGACAACGCCGACGGCAATAAAATTTCGCTGGGCCGATAGCGGATGCATTCGTCCAGTAGACTGTCCACCGACAACGATTGCCGGATGAGTTCCAATTCACCGGTGGCAAAATCGCCGACCGCCAGAAAAAAGGCATCCTTTTCGGGAAAAATCGAACAAATGTAGTTGTTGCCCTTTTCCTCATACCCCAACCACGTGCCGGGGGTAATGATCCGCACCACTTCGCGGCGTACGACGCCTTTGGCCACTTTCGGATCTTCCATTTGTTCGCAAATGGCCACTTTATGTCCGTGTTCAATCAACTGTTCGATGTATGTATCGGCTGCGTGATACGGAACGCCGCACATGGGGATGGGCTCATCCCCCAACGTGCCCCGGCTTGTCAACGTCAAACCGAGGAGCTCTGACACCAGGAGCGCATCGTCAAAAAACAGTTCGTAAAAGTCGCCCAGGCGAAAAAACAACAAGGCATCGCGATGGGATTGTTTGATTGTCATGTATTGTTCCATCATCGGTGTCAACTTGCCGTCGCTTTTCCGTTTCGCCAAGCCCATGTTTCTTCGCCTCGCTGTCTCTTTTTGCCTGTATTATACCATAACGGTTCAACGGGTCAGGGGAAACCGCCAGGCCGGTCGAATGTCCTGCTTCTCGTCCATCGGTGCGCCTTCCCGCACCCTTTGAAACAACGGCGCCACTTGCTGGCGAATGGATTCAAATTCGGGCAACGATTCCACCAAGGTCATTTTTTCTTCGGCCAGCGAGTACAATTCCGCCCCGTTGCCGCGATAATACGCCTGCAACACCTCCGGCCGCAAAAAAGCACCAACGGGCAATTTCATGTGGTGTTGAACGAGAAATTTCGCCAAAGTGAAAGTGGCCAACGTAATTTTCGGCGTATAAATAAAGCTGGATAATGTCCGATACTCAAAACCGTGAGCTTTGTTGCGCACATCGCCCAACATGCCGTACCGCGGACGACGGGACACCCCCCGCGGATCCTCCAAAATCCGAAAAGGCAAAGCCAAATATTCATCCAGCACGCGAATCAACAAAAAATGCAGCGGCACCTGGCTGAAATGCAGGTGGCCGCCAATGGGCAAATGGGCAATGGGCTGATTTCCCGCCAGCCAAGCCAAATTGGCGTCCTTCACCCTTTTATATGCCAGTTTCATCGCCGCGTACAAATTCCGATACAACTGCAGCGGATGACGACTGGGCCGGGGCCGCAGTTCCGCGATGGGGTGCACGGCTCGATTTTGGGGATCCCGGTAGGCGTCATACCCCGCCCATCCCTGATAAGGGAAAAATTGGGACGCCGGCACCAATTGGCCATCCCGATCCACCAACAAAAACTCAATGTCGGTCCCCAATACCGGCTCTTCCTGTGCCGACAACTGACGACAAAAACGAGAAAAGGTGCGGACGTACCGTTCCACTAACAACGGCGTCTCGCGGGGAGTGGCCTCAATGTGCATAATTTTCAGCGACCGGGAAGAAGGAACGCCCACGACAACTCCGCCAAAATCCAAGCCGACGGCATATAATGCCGAGATGGCCAAACGGATGGCCCGCCGGATTTCCGCCGTGTATTTGCTTTTGGGAACAAAGATGCCGCGCTGAGGAATCGCTTTTTTTTGCCAGAACGGTTTTTGAAACAAATACACCCCCATCACTTCATACTGAAACAACGCGATGTAATATTTTCGCGTCCAGTTGGACGATTGTTCCATCATCGACGGAATCCCGTTCAGTTGCAACAAACGGCGGCAGACGGCCGTATCCGCCACCTGTTGCACCGCTTCCTTTCGATTCAGCAAGTACAGCGCCGGGTGCGTCGTCACGTATTGATCCCATTGCATGATGATGTCTCCTTCAATGGGACCATCGAATCCTCCTTCCATCAGCCCTTCCTCCCGGGCTTTTTCCGCCAGTTCCGTTCGGTTGCGATGCAGGACGAACCCTTGCAACTCCATCCCCTCCCCCGCCGCCGGCCCATGCGGACGCCGCTGCCTGGCCTGCGAAACGAGAAGTGCTGAGGTAAACCTGGGTGAATGACGGTATTGTCATTAATACTTATATGAAGAAAGGTATCTTCGGTGAAAAAAAAGAAGCCCCCTCGATGTATGACAGGGACTTTCCTCAAAGGTGCCGTTCCACATCACACCCTTTATTTACAGCAGCAATTCGTCGGCTTCATCCTCATCGGCCAAGTCCTCGGACAGTTGGTCCGCGCCCAGATCCAAATCCAAATCTTTGTCGGACCAGTCGTCCTCACTGGCACAAACCAACACCGACAGTTTCGTCTCCCCGATGATTTCGACCAAAAACTCCCGCTCCACTTCCACAACAAAGTAATTTCCGTTGGGCGCCAAGTAGGCGTCAATGCAATTCGGTTCCAGGGTAGGCGTCACCAGGACCTGCACTTCGTCATCCTGCATGTTGCCGTCCAAATACGACAGGGGCACCTGATCGACGTAAGAAACCGTCTGGTTCGCTACCTCTGTCTTGGTGTTTTTTTCGCACGCGTACCAGACGTTCAAATCGTAAGAACCGACAATTTCCACGTAATCTCCTGATTTTATCGCCTTATACTTGTGATTGATTATCCAGGCGCCAAGAATTTGCACTGGTTGATTCGCAGGCGTAACCGAATGCGTCGATTGCGAGAATTTCCGCCCTTTGCCGCAAACGGCTTTGGCGAAAATTTCTCGGCATTGGTACCGTTGGGTGGCAGTCGACATATTCAACCTCCTCCATACAATTGTTCAGTACAATTGTATGCAGGGCATCTGTCATGGGTGAATCATCCTGCCCCCAACGTCCGTGTGGGACATCGCTAATTTTTTTCCTCGTCGTCCAACGGCATCAAGCCGGTTTCGCCAGTCAACAAATTGCCGCCCGTCGACAAAATAATTTTTTCTGTAATGGTATTGGAAATAACGTTGGTCACCAGCTGCAACAAATCGTTGATTTCCAATTGGGATTCTTTAAATTCCACGACAATCGGAATTTCATCCAATTCATCCTGCAGCCGTTCCAATTTTTCCTCCAACTGGGCGGCCAACTGGTGCTTTTGTAACTGCTTGGCATGCACCAGTTCTTTCTGTGTCCGCTTGAGCTGGGCGATCAACGATTGGACCTTCTGGCTCCGTTTGATTTGCTGTTCCGCCCGGCGGTAAAACTCCACTTCTTCCGATTGGGCGATCAAATCGGCCAACTCCCGGGCTTTGTCCATGATTTCTTTCTTCGTTACCGTTCTGGTTGCCGCCGTTTCTCCACTATTCATTGCACAGCCTCCACCCATTCATTTGCTTGTTGTCCCACCCATTCCCCTTTCAAAGTCCACGTTTGCGGGTGAGTGATTTTGACATTGACCAACTGGCCGATAAGGGATTTCGGCCCTTGAAAATGAACCAATTTGTTCGTCCGCGTGCGGCCGCTCAACACATCCGGGTCGGTTTTGCTTTCCCCTTCCACCAGCACTTCTACAATTTGACCGCGCAACTGTTCATTTTTTTGGCGGCTGATGCGGCCTTGCAACTCATTGAGCCGTTCCAGCCGTTCTTTTTTCACTTCCATGGGCACGTCGTCGTCATACTTGGCCGCCGGTGTCCCCGGCCGCGGAGAATAAATGAACGTAAAAGCCGAATCAAATTGCACTTCTTCCACCAAGGAAAGGGTATCGGCAAACTGCTCTTCCGTCTCGCCGGGAAAACCGACGATGATGTCCGTCGTCAACGAGACTCCCGGTATGGCCCGTTTGATTTTCTCCACCAACGTCAAATATTCTTCCCGCGTATATTTGCGGGCCATCCGTTTCAAGATCGTCGTATTGCCCGACTGGACCGGCAAATGAATGTGTTCCACCAAATTGCCGCCTTTGGCCAGCACTTCGATGAGGCGGTCGTCGAAATCTTTCGGATGGCTCGTCGTAAACCGGACCCGTGGAATGTCAATCTTTCTCACATCGTCCAACAGATCGGCAAAACTGTATTGCCGGTCGGTGAAGTCTTTGCCGTACGCATTGACGTTTTGTCCCAACAAGGTGACTTCTTTGTACCCTTGGCGGGCCAAATCCCGAATTTCGGCCAACACATCCTGCGGCAGTCGGCTCCGCTCTTTCCCCCGGGTGTAGGGCACGATACAATAGGTGCAGAATTTGTCGCAACCGTACATGATATTGACCCACGCCTTCATCCCTTCTTGACGGACTTTCGGCAGCTGTTCGACGATGTCCCCTTCCTTCGACCACACTTCGACGACCATTTCCTTGCTGAACAAGGCTTCTTTCAACAAGTACGGCAACCGATGGATGTTGTGGGTCCCAAACACCAAATCCACATGTTGGTATTTCTGTAAAATTTTTTCCACCACAGCTTCTTCTTGCGCCATGCAGCCGCAAACGCCCAAAATGAGCCCGGGATTAATGGTCTTCAACGGCTTTAGCCGCCCCAGCTCGCCAAACACTTTGTCTTCGGCGTTTTCCCGAATGGCGCACGTATTGAACAAGATGACATCGGCTTCCCGTTCGTCCGCCGCCGGGCGATAGCCCATCATTTCCAGCAAGCCGGCCATCGTTTCGCTGTCATGAACGTTCATCTGGCAGCCGTACGTCCGGATGAAATATTTTTTTCCCACACCCAAATGCTGTAATTCCGGCGGAATCGCCTCAAAGCGGTGGATTTGGACGGCCTCTCTCCCCCGCTTTTTCGCTTTCAACTGGTCCGGGGTTATCCAGATCGTCACCCTGCATCACCCTTTCTGTCACAAAATGGGATATATGAAATGCGACCATTCCGCGCACCTTATTTTCTGCTTTTAACGTCATGATCGAGAGTCCATTGCAACATCCGCGTAGGTTAACAATCCACATTATACTGGATTTCCGGTCGAAAGTCGATGAACAAAAAAACAGCCGTTCGATGTGAACGGCTGTAAAACATGGAAGCATATGTTGAAGCGGAATTTAGAAAAATTCTGCGACCAATTCTTGGAACGCCTCCGGCGAGATTTTCAGATCGGCATTGACCAACGGCTCTTGGGAATACCCAGGCAACAAGTCCTCCAACGGCTTGGCGTTTTCGTCGACATACAACAGGCCGGTGACCAGTCCATTGGTCTCATGCACTTTTTGCAACGCTTTTTGCCGATCGTTGGGGACATAATCGTCTTCCAACTCCACCACGTGTTGCCGGTACCAATCGTACGTGTTCACTTTGTTGTACGTGACACACGGGCTAAAGACGTTGATGAACGAGAAACCGCGGTGGCGGATGGCTTTTTCGATGAGCTCGGTCAATTGTTTGACGTTGCTGGAGAACCCTTGCGCTACAAAGCTGGCACCGGCGGCCAAGGCCATTTCAATGGGCCGAATGGGCTGTTCCAGCGACCCTTGCGGCGTACTTTTGGTCACAAAGCCGGTCTGGCTGCGGGGCGACGTTTGCCCTTTGGTCAACCCGTACACTTGGTTGTCCATGACAATATACGTGATGTCCACATTCCGCCGCATGGCATGAATGGTATGGCTCAACCCGATGGCAAAACCGTCGCCGTCGCCGCCGGCGGCAATGACGACCAAATCCCGGTTGGCCAATTTGACACCTTGGGCCAACGGCAAGGCGCGACCGTGCACGCCGTGGAATCCGTACGCGTTGATATATCCCGAAATCCGTCCGGAACATCCAATACCCGAGACGATGACGACTTGCTCCGGCTCCAATCCCAAATTGGCACAAGCCCGTTGAATCGACGCTTGCACCGAAAAGTCACCGCAACCGGGGCACCAGTTGGGCTTAATGTTGTTCCGAAAATCTTTCACTGTCGCCATCTTAAATCAGCTCCTTTTCCAAGGTGAAGAGCGCTTTGGCTTGCGATTCGATCTCTTTCGGCAAGAAAGGATTGCCGTCGTATTTGAGGATGTTCTTCACCTTATCCGCATAGCCGACATGCAGCTTGATCAAGTTGGCCAACTGCCCCGTCGCGTTGTTTTCGACGACCATGACCATTTTCGCCTTTTCGACGTACGGTCTCATAGCGTTCGCCGGGAACGGATGGACGAGGCGCACTTGAATGTGGTTGACTTTCAACCCTTCTTTTTCCAGCCGTTCCATGGCTTCCTGAATCGTTCCGGTGGTGGAGTTGATGCCGACGAACAAAATGTCGGCATCGTCGTATTTGGCGTTGATGTTCAACGGCGTCGCATAACGCAGATGTTGCAGTTTGCGCAGCCGTTTTTCCATCATTTTTTTGCGGTTTTCCGGCGCTTCCGAAGGGCTGCCGGTTTCGCCGTGTTCCACCCCGGTGACGTGGTGGATGCCGTATTTTTGACCGGGAATCACGCGCGGCGAAATGCCGTCTTCCGTAAACTCATACCGCTTGAAATTGCCTTCGATGGGGGGCAGTTCTTGGCCTCCCAAAAATTTGCCCCGCCGAATTTCCACTTTGTTGTAGTCCAGCGGCTCCACCGTCTGCTTGCCCAACGACAGTTGCAAATCGGTCAAAATGATGACCGGGCATTGATATTCTTCCGCCAAGTTGAACGCTTCGACCGTATCGTAAAACGCTTCTTCCGCCGTGCTGGGAGCGAGGACGATTTTCGGAATTTCGCCGTGGGTCGAATAAATCATAGCATTGATGTCGGATTGCTCGGTTTTCGTCGGCAAACCGGTGCTGGGACCGCCCCGCTGCGTGTCGACGATGACGACGGGCGTCTCGGTCATTCCCGCCAGGCCAATGGCTTCCGTCTTCAGCGACAACCCCGGGCCCGCCGAAGCCGTCATCGCCCGCACGCCGGCGTACGCCGCCCCAATGGCCATATTCATGGCTGCAATTTCGTCTTCGGTTTGAATGACCACTCCGCCGAACTTCGGAAGGTGTTTCGCCAAATATTCCATGATGTCGGACGCCGGCGTAATCGGATAGGCCGCCATCAGCCGGCACCCGGCCGCAATGGCCCCCAAGGAAATGGCTTCGTTTCCGATCATAAAAAGGCGCCTCTTACCGTCCCCAGGTTTGAGTTGAAACTCCCCGAGCACATCAGAGGCATGCTCCTGCATAAAGGCTGCCCCTTGCCGCAATGCATTCATGTTGCTTTCGACCACTTGTGGCCCTTTGCGCGCAAAGATCCCTTCGATCACTTCTTTGAACACGTCGGGATCCAAGCCGAGCAATGCCGCCGACGCACCGACGGCCACCATGTTTTTCATCAACGACGTGCCGTTTTGTTCCGCGATCTCGGTCAAGGGAACAGCGTATAGACGAATATTGGCGTTCGCACTTTCCGGGAGAACGGGTGAAAATTTGGCGTCTGCAATGATGACCCCGCCCGGGCGCAATTCGTGGTGGTTCAGGTTGATGGTCTCTTGGTCAAAGGCCACCAAAATGTCCAAATCATCAGAAATAGACCGGATCAAGCGCGTACTCACACGAATTTTGTTATTCGTGTGTCCGCCTTTGATCCGCGAAGAAAAGTGGCGGTATCCGTACAAATAATAGCCAAGACGGTTCAACCCCGCAGCAAAAATTTCACCGGTGCTGTCAATCCCTTCGCCTTGTTGACCGCCCACTTTCCATGACAGTTGTTCAATCATTTCTCATTGCACCCCTTCGCATTCATCCAGTACCGACACCTACTGTGAACATCGGGTCCAGCGAAACCCCTGGCCACGCTGTTAGAAGGGAAGAACACGGTGTGTTAAAAAAATGTAAAAAAATATTCATCAACTTGTCAAACTTATCTTTCTCAAGCCCATTATTCCACAACAGCCTCAGATTTTCAAGCAACGATTTGCCCGTTCGTCCGTTGATCATCACCTTGATGACCAAAATAACGGCGAAACAGCCGCAGCCAATTTTCCCCCAGCAAGCCTCGGACTTCTTCTTCCTTGTACCGCTTCAGCAAGGCCTCCACCACCCGATGCCAATGGCCGGCGTGTTGGACGTCTTGCAACAAGCGATCCGCGCCGTCAAAATCCGAACCAAATCCGGTTTGCTTCACGCCGCCCCATTCAAAACAACATTCTACATGGCGCAACAAATCGTCCAGCGAAGCCGTCGGCTGTTCACTGACAAAATCGCCCACAAAGGTCAAGCCAATGCACCCGCCGCTGGCAAAAATCGCTTCCACCTGTTCCTTGCGCAAATTCCGAGGATGATTCCG
>k87-629774_pt1 | contig 12525 bp, 12 predicted proteins | sample MGYA00084031_6733416 | MGnify analysis MGYA00084031
CTGATAAATTATTAATAATTTGTGGGACATAGGAAATATACATCATAATTGACATCACAGTTGCAGTCCAACTTAAATATTGCACTAATTTTTGGTTTCGCATTGATTACCTCTTTCGTAAAAGTATATAACAAATTGTCTGAGAAAATCAAATGCCAAAAAATAACCAAATGGATAACAATCAATTAGAGGTGAGCTGCTTTATTTTTTTTGCTTTGTGCAGACTACCAGTAACAAAAATTAAGATACCGACCCAAATAAAAGCAAACACAATTGCTTTATGCCAATCAAAATTTTCGTGTAACACAAATACGGCTAGTAAGAGTTGAATTGAAGGGTTCATATATTGAATAAATCCTAATGTGATAAAATCAGTATTCTTAGTGGCAACGGCAAATAATAGTAATGGCAAGACCGTAATGACGCCGCTTAGAACGGTTAACGCTGTTAGTGGAACGCCACTGTTAATAATATGAAACGGCGAGCGCATGATATATACTAGAGCAATAGGCGCGACAAACATTGTTTCAAGAGCTAACGATATTGTGGCAGGTAGGGGCACCTGCTTTTTGATCAGACCATAAAAACAAAAGGAAGCCGCCATCAAAAGTGTATTAACGGGCAGAGAGCCTGTTTGAATTGTTAAAATTAACACGCCGACACTAACAAAGGCCAACGCAACTAAATTACTACGAGACAGTCTTTCATGCAGAAAAATAACTGCTACTGCGACGTTCATGAGCGGCATAATATAGTATCCAAGACTGGCTTCAGTTGCTTGATGGTGTGTGACCATATAAATATAAATAAACCAATTAATTGAAATAAGTCCAGAACTTAAAATAATCCAAATTAGTTGGTGGCTGTGAAAAAGTTTTTTGGTAATTTGAAAAAGACGTGACCAACTTTTTTGATAGGTTATGACAAGGCAGATGGTCACTAAAGACCAAATGATACGATAAGCTAGTGTATCCATTGCGGGCACAGCGTGTAAGAGGGCCCAAAAAACACCTAAAACGCCCCATAAACTATAAGCCAGAATGGCTGCGCTGATACCTAAGCGTTTTTGTGACATAATATTTCTCCTCGCACATAACATGATAATTAATATAGTAACATGATATAAAAATTAAAAAAAGCTTAGTAAATATTCTGATAAGATAATTAAACCTTGCTTAGCCATGTGATATACTTTAAAAGTATTGAAGCAGTTATGCTGTGTTAAAAGATAATGGATATTTTAGGAAGTTAAGTATGTTAATTAAAACATATCAATTGGCGGCTACTGTCAAACAACAAGTACGCATTAAATTAATAGCTATCGAACCAATTATAGGGACACTCACTGTCAGACAGCAGAATTGGTTAGTTAATCAACTATTCACTGATGCCACAAGTGATATAAGTACAGCAATAGCGTTAAACTTATTAATTTTATGGAACACTCATGACATAGAACAACTTAAGCTGAATTTAATTGCACAATATGCGACGCAAGCTAAATTAATAAGGCATTTATTACAAGATGTTAGACGTCATCTGGATGAGCTCATTTTGTGGCAAAAAACAGCAAGCGGTAGTCTCATAGATGTACAATTAGTGACAACATTGGCAAAAATGCCAATTAGTAGCAATAAAACAGTTGGTATCATCGGTGATAGTGTCTCGTTTGGCTTAAAAGCAACGACAAATTACGGACAGTATATTCAACGTGCGACTGGATCAGGCGTACAAAACTTAGCGATTTCTGGTGCACATTTATCAGACAATGGCTATAACAGTATCTATCAGCAAGCGCAACGCCTAGAGAAGGCACAATTATATATTTTCCAAGGCACTGATGATGATTGGTTAGCCAATGTGCCAATTGGCAGTTTAACTGACAAGCCAAATGAATCTTATCTTGGTGCCTTCTATCATACGATTAAAGTGTTAAAGCAAAAGAATGCTTCATCTAAAATTTTAACGCTCACACCAACATATCAAGTGCCGGTCAAAGGAAACAAGGTGAGACGAACAGATGAAACGCGCAACAAACTCGGACACAATCTGCATGATTATGTCCGGGCGCAGATACAGGCGAGTTATGTGCTTGATATACCTGTAGTTAATCTAATGCAAAAAACATTATTTAATCCTGCAGATTACCAATTTCGTCAGTTATACATGCCAGATGGGTTGCACCCTAACGAGCGCGGTCATCGTATTATTGCTAAAGAAATTGCTACGGCATACAATTATTATTTCATTTTATCTGAGAATAAAAAAAGTAACTAACGCTTAGTCGTCAGTTACTTTTTTAATTAATATTCAAAGGTGACACGTACGCCTTCAGGAATTGTAAAGTCTTTTTGAAGTAAGCTAAGCTCACCACTGCCACTGTCACGTGCAAATAATGACACGTTGTCTGTATCTTGGTTGGCAACGACTAGAAAGGCTTCATCTTTGTCCCAATTCATATCACGTGGGAAAGCCCCCTCAGTACTGATTAACTGAATGCGTTCAATTTCTGCACCCTCGTTGACCACTTTGAACACTGCCACAGAGTTGTGGCCTCGGTTAGAAGCATAAATATAACGACCATCATGGCTCAGACGTAATGCGGCAGCACCATTATGTTCTGTCCAGTCACTAGGAATAGTAGAGGCGGTCATGACATGTTCAAAAGTACCATCTTCACTGTTATATTTTAAGACACTTAGAAGACTTGATAATTCACCAAGTAAATAAGCATACTGGCCATCTTGAGAAAAGCGAATGTGACGAGGACCAAATCCTTCATCTGTTTTAAATCGCGCTTTTTCAGTCAATTGACCTTCTGCTGTGACATCAAATGTGATGACTTCATCTGTGCCTAAATCAACTGCAACTAAGCGATTATCCGGTGTGAGATTGGCAAAGTGGATATGTGAACTTGTTTGCTCTGGTCGAGGGCCAGAACCGTTGTTTTGCCAAGTATCAACATGTGTCAAACGACCATCTGCATTAATTTTATAAGATTCAACGGTACCGCGGTGATAGTAACCAGCAAAAAGTAGTTGGCGTGTTTCATCAATCCCAATGTATGCTGGGGCAGAGCCTTTCGTGAGCTGTGTGTCCAACTCGGCTAGAGGTCTTGCTGTATTGTCGAGTGTCACGACACCGCCTTGACCATCACGATTTTCAACAGCGTAAACTTTGTTAGCTTTTGAAATAGCAAGATAGGTAGGGTTCGTTAATTCGCCGATAAAGCTTGCGTTTTGTAGCTGTTTCGTTTCTGTGTTGAGTTCAGCCTCATACAAGCCTTGTGAGACACGCTTTGTATAGGTTCCAAATAAAATTTTATAGATTGCCATGTAATCTCTCCTTAATAAAGTTACCTTTATAATAGCATAATTGTAAGGGGTTTCACAAGTTGAGAAACTGATTTAAGTTGCGTATAATAAAATAGACGAACAAACGTTCAGAGAGGCGATTATGAAATTTATCCATGCAGGCGATATACACTTAGGCAATCCATTTATTGGTTTAGATGCACAATTACCAGATAACTTAAAGCAACTCGTCCAACAGTCAACGCATCAAGCATTTATGAAAATGATTAATGACGCTTTAACTGAAAAAGTTGACTTATTATTGTTACCGGGTGATTTTTATAGTGCCTCAGAAAGTAGTCCGCGACTACAAGAATTAGTACAATCAGCCTTTTTAAAGTTAAATCAAGCTGGTATTCAAGTTTTTTTAAGCTTGGGGAATCATGATTTTGAAGCCAACACATCCCAACATTTGCCGTGGCCTGAAAATGTTTACATTTTTGATCAACATGTTGAGACAACATATCACACGACAGCATCAGGTGAAAAAATCGCAGTTACTGGGTTTAGCTACCAATCGCAGCGACAAATGACGCCAGTCATTGATGAATTTCCTACTAGAGATCAGGCTGTTGATTATCATCTTGGTATGTATCATGGCGCTGTCGGTGTTACAGGCGAACCATACGCACCCTTTAAAGTGACCGACATGTTGGAAAAGGGCTATGATTACTGGGCTTTAGGCCATATTCATGTTCGTCAAACTTTAAATACTAGACCCTTTATAGGCTATTCTGGTAGTATTCAGGGGCTTAATCGCAAAGAAGTGGGGCCAAAAGGATACTATATAGTGGATGCTGCCAATCAGTTGCGCCCAATCTTTCGTGAAGCAGAAACAATTTTGTGGGATAAGCTTCAGCTTGAAAGTGTCAAGAATGAAGATGACTTGCAGGAAATGATTAACCATTATAGGACTGGGACGCAAAAAAACACTTTCCTATCCGTTGAATTGTTAAACGTACAAGATCAAGTGCTACGCGCTAGGATTGATAGTGGTATAGTTCTTGAAAAAATCCGTGAACATTTACCAGAGCAAGTTTGGGTAGTTCGTCTAACAATTAGAGATACTGAGCTTCGAGCTTTTCCAAAAGATACGATTGACCAAGCGTATTGGTTGCGCGCGCTAGAAGATATATTGACAGAATTTAGAGTTAACGATTATTTATCTGATCAGGTGCCGTTAGTATTACGTGAATACTTTATGACTCATGAAGGAAAAGAATTATTAAAACAAAAAATGGTTCAGCAACTTAATGAAGGAAAGGGTTAAGATGTCTATGAAAATCAAACGCATTCAGATTAATGGCTTTGGTCGTTGGTCCCAAAAAACTTTTGATTTTGTTAGTGATTTTCAAGCAATTGTTGGCCAGAATGAATCTGGAAAATCGACACTGCGTGCATTTATGGTGAGTATGTTATTTGGTTTCCCAACGAAAAAAGGACAGACAAATGTTTACACGCCAAAAGATGGCAGCAGTTATGGTGGTAGCATGGTTGTTGACTTTTTCGGTCAAAGCTTTGAAATTAAACGAGTAGGGCGTGTTAAATCCGTTTTAACGATTAAAAGTTTAGCAGATGATCAATTCGTTGAGACACCAGAAAAATGGTTAGAGGAACAATTAGCCCCGCTGGATAGGCAAATGTTTGACGCTATTTTTAATTTTAGTCAACAGGATTTAGCACAAATTAGTCAATTAGCGGTGCCTGACTTAAAACAACTGTTGCTCAATATTGGGGCACCAGGTAGTAACTACTGGTTGAAAATTGCCCAACAGATTGACAAGGAAGCATCTCGGCAATATACGCAGCGTAAAACAGGCCAACGCGCTTTGAATATTTTAGCTAAGCAGTATAATCAGCAACAAGTGATATTGAATGAAAAATCTAAAGATGTTGTGCTGTATGTTAATCGCCAACAGGCAATCACTGATCAACAAGCAACAGTAACAACACTACGTAATGCTATGTCAGCATTAGATTCAGAGCTTCAGCAACAACAAAAACTAATCCAATCTTTTTCGTTATTTGAAGCCGCACAAGCCATAAAAAGCCACTCAGTAACAAGTAAGCGCATTATTTCTGAAACAGATATGTCAGAATTCAATCGATTGCAAGCTTTGGACAATATTGCGATACAAAAAATTGCGCAATTAAAAGAACAAGTTACCGACAATGAGCCATCTGAACAAAAAATAACGTTTATGGCAGATGATGTTAATAAACGTCTTAAAAGAGCTCAAGTTGTTATGCAGCGTATGACGCTTTTGCTAAATAGTCGCAATGATTTAGTCAAACAGCAACGAGCATTGGAACGACAAATTGGGGGACAAAATTTACCATCTCTTATTACTGTCAGCGAACAAAAGATGATTAACTACCCGAAACAACAAATTTTATTTTTGGGTATATTGACGGTTATTACTGCAGTGATTGCTTATTTTCTAATTAAGCCTGCTTTAATCTTACCGCTTCTTATTGGCTTGTATACTGGGTATAAATATTGGGTTAGCCAACACGCCATAGGGGTTGTTCGTCATCGCTATGCCAATTTACCAATTGAAACAATCCAAGGTATGCAAGGGGCCATCAAATCTTATCCGCAAACCAAACAACAAATTTTAGAAATTGACAAGGGTATTAGTAAACAGTTACAGCAAGCGATTGTTGATTTAGAGCCGGCAATAGAGCAATTACAGTTATCTGTTTCAATAAAAACTATTGATGATTTAGAATTTGCCTTGATTGATATTCAGCAAGCCTTTAATCATGCGCAATTAACACGTAGTAATAGCACTACCCTGCGCGTTCAGCAGCAGCAACAATTGCTCAGGGAAATAGCAGTATATGAAAAGCAGCACGAAGAACATGTGCACGATTTGTATGCGCTGTATGATAAATACGATGTTGCTAATGCGGATAATTTTAAATTGTTATATCATGACCAACAATCGCAAACGCGTCAGCAACAGCGCTATTCTGATATGATGAATCAACTACCAGTAGAACAACAGACGCAGTTTACCAAGATTAAAAATAGCTCTGAATTAACAATCAAACAGCGCACATTGGACAGTAAAAAAGCTACCCTACAAAGCGACATAGTAGTAGCTGAAACGAAGTTATCAGATTTAAAAGCTGAACAACGTAAGCTTATTAACGAAGATCAATTTGCGACATTACAACAAGATTTTATGAACGAGCAAACCGCATTAATAGCGCAATTTGGTGGTTATTTAGCAGAAAAGCTCACTGGTAAATGGATTACACAGGCTTTAACATTAGCTTCTAAAAACCGTTTACCGAAGATGCAAGCAATCGCTGTTAACCTTTTTTCAAAATTGACAAATGAACGTTATACAAATATAACATTTTCAGGAGATGATATTGTTGTTATGACGGCGGACCATCAAGCGTTTAACATTGTTGAATTGTCGACAGGCACACAAGAGCAACTTTATGTTGCGCTAAGACTAGCATTGAGTCAAGTTATAGCAGATGTTGTGTCGGTGCCAATATTAATTGACGATGGTTTTGTTAATTTTGATCAACAACGTCGTGACAACATGATAATAATCTTAAAATCGTTATCAACAAATCAACAAGTTTTTTATTTTACAACAGAACGCTATCATCATGATCAGCTTAATGTGTTAGACTTGTGAGAGAGGACATACAAATGGCTAAGCTATTAACGGAATATCAAGACAATGAACATATTGATACTTTTACATTAATCAAAAGTGCAGATGTACGCCTAACTAAAACTGGTAAGACATATCTTAGCTTAGTTTTTTCAGATAGATCAGGGGATCTACCAGGCAATTTATGGGATGCAACTGAGATACAAATTAATACGCTGATACCAGGAACCATTGTTAAAATACAGGGTGTTCGCGGCGCATATCAAGATAAACCACAAATTCAAATTACCAGTATACGAGTATCTGAATCGGGAGAACCTAGCAATCCTGCTGATTTTATGACCCATGCGCCAATAAAAGAAGATGTCATGCGTGATGAATTAGCAGATATCATGTTAATGATTACGAACCCAGTATGGAATCGTCTATTGAGAAAGCTATTTTCAGCTGCCCAAGATGCCTTTTTACGTTTTCCAGCTGCAAAAATGAATCATCATGCTTTTGCTGGTGGTTTAGCTTTCCATTCGCTTTCAATTGCGCGTTTAGCTCAAAATATTGCAGCACAATATCCCCAAATTAATAAAGAACTGCTGCTGACTGGTGCGTTGTTACACGATTTAGGGAAAACTATTGAATTATCTGGGCCAGTTGCGACACAATATACTGTTGAAGGTAACCTGATTGGTCATATTGTCTTAATTGATGAACAAATTGTTTTAGCTGCTAATGATCTGCATTTTGATCTTCATTCAGAAGACATGGTGGTGTTACGGCATGTCGTGTTAGCTCATCATGGTTTATTAGAGTATGGTTCTCCTGTTAGACCAGCGCTGCTCGAAGCGGAAGTACTACATCAGTTAGATGAATTAGATGCTAGCATTCAGATGGTGACTAGCGCGTTAGAAAAAACAGAAGAAAACAACTTTTCTGAACGTGTTTTTGGGTTAGATAATAGACGTTTTTACCGCAGTCATTATAATGTAATAGATAAATAAAAAAGCTAGGACTATTGATTAATAGCCTTAGCTTTTTTATTTATTGTTTATTTCTTTGCTTTTGATAGCCCAGCAGTTAGATAAGCATTCAAAGCATTCTTTAATTGTGTATCTTTTACACTAACATTTTGCTTACGTAAGATTTGACCAATGATTTCTTGTATTTTAGCAGTGTTCTTTTGATCATTTAAGAATGATGTGACAATCTGTTCTGATAACTTATTGCGGACACTGTTCATGCTTGGTTTATTAGTTGTTTTATTTAGCTGGATGACGTAGAAACCACCATTTGATCCTGTAACAGGGGTAGTTGTATAATCACCAGTTTTTTCAATTTTAAATGCGGCCGTTTGAATAGCTGAGTCGACACTCGTACTTGTTGAATCGAAGGCAGGTAACTGACCATTTTGTTTAGCGTATGTTTTGTCTGTAGAATATTTCTTGTAAACAGTTTCCCAACTGTCACCAGACTTTAAAGCATCAATAGCTTTTTTAGATGAATCTTCATCTTTGGCTGTAATCAATGAGACCGTTGTATCTTGATGATAATCCTTATAAGCTTGTTCGATTTGCTTATCGCTTACCTTATAATTGGCTTTCACAGCTGCTTTCATAATCAAGTTATTTTTAATATTATTCTTGAATTGTGATTCGTTTGTATTGTTTGAAGATAATACAGATTGGAATGAATCACCATATTGTGCCTTCTGTGTGTCAAAAGCATTTTGGACGTCTGACTTAGAAACATTACCACCGTATTGTTTAGCTAAAACCTTGTTAATGACTAAATTGGCAAATTCTTGCTGGCCAGCAGGAGACTGCTTTAAGTCAGCCACGAATTCTTTTTCAGTAATTTTACCTGAATCCGAAGTCATAAGTGTTTTTGAGGAATTAAATCCAAGATAAATCAGGCCGCCACCAAAAATAACGATGATCAGCCCCCAAATAAATTTGCGCATAAGATGCTTCCTTTTCTGATTAGTATCCTGTCTATTTTAACATAAAACAGGCAACTACGCCTGGTACTTTGACAATTCAGCGTTTAAATGATCAGAAGCTTTTTGAATGCGGTCTAGGTGTGGTTTATTTTTGAAATTCATTTTCTCAACGTCAACTTGAATGTCGTCACGCACTTTAGTCAGGTGGTCTAATTGTTGAGACAATACCTGCTGTTGCTTGGTTAGCTGTTGCAAAAGTTGCATCATTAACTGAATTTGTTTGATGAGCTGTTTAATATCATCAATTAATTTCATAATAGCCTCCTAATTCAATTGCTTTGCAATGTCGTCAGCAATTTTCTGGTAGCGTGCGGTAGAAAATTGCTCGCTGTTATCGATTGTTGGGGCAAGAGTGCCAGATAAACCATCATCATCAAAACGCGGGATGAGATGCCAATGCGAATGTAAAACGGTTTGACCAGCTGATGCACCATTATTAGATTGAATGTTGATTCCCGTTATTTTGGGGTTGCTTGCCTTAATGGCACGTGCTATCATAGGCAACTTTAGTAGCACATTTTCTGAAGTAGTCGTATCATAATCAAATATATCTGATACATGATTTTTTGGTACGACTAGTGTGTGTCCTGGTGTCACTTGAGAAATATCTAAAAAAGCTAAAACAGTATCATCTTCATAGACTTTGTAACTTGGAATTTCACCAGCAATGATTTTATCAAAAATATCCATTATAATCTCCATTCATTTTGTTACTTTCATTATACCAAATATGGTGTTATGCCTGTTATAATAGTTTTATGGGATTAAAAGTTGACAATTTATCTGGTGGTTACGCTGGAAATCAAGTACTAAAAAATGTGTCATTCACAATTGAAGATGGTTGCATTATCGCTTTAATAGGACTAAATGGTGCTGGTAAATCGACCACCATTAATCATATTATTGGTGAACTACACCCGCAAAGCGGCCAAATTACTTTAAATCAGGTTAATATTGTTGAAGCACCAACCGCATTCAAGTCGCAGATTGCCTATATTCCAGAGCAGCCTATCTTATACGATGAGTTAACGTTAGCCGAACATCTACATCTTTTATTGGCAGCGCATGGGCAAGACAATGATAAGTCTTGGGATCGTGTCAGTAGACTCCTGAATATGTTTCGTCTGCAAGACAAACAACATTGGCTACCAATTCATTTTTCTAAGGGCATGCGTCAGAAAGTAATGCTGGTGTCAGCATTTATGCTAGAGGCACCACTTTTGATTATTGATGAACCTTTTCTCGGATTAGATACGTTGGCGCAGCGCGATGTCGTGACATTGATTCGTGAGCAAGCACAGTTGGGTCACAGTGTTTTAATGACAACACATTTATTGGCCTCGGCTGCCAAATTTGTTGATCAATTTGTGGTATTAAATAACGGTCAGGTTGACTTTGTTGGGACACCATCAGCATTAGCAGATAAATATCAGTTATCTGTGGCAAATTTGGACGATTATTTTGATTTGGTACGGAAAGAAACTGGTGCATGATGGGGAAGCAACTATACTATCAGCGCTTTAGGCAGGCACAAAAAACCACAATTAAGTATTTAAGATTACTCTTTAATGATCATTTTGTGATTTTTCTACTCATCGCTTTTGGCGCTGGGGTGTTAGGCTATCGCGAAGTGATGCAGCGTGCGAACTATCAATTTTTATGGCATTCAGATTGGACACGTTTGCTTATTGCTATTTTATTGTGCTTTGGCTTGCAATTCGGTCAGTTGATCACTTATTTTAAACCAGCTGATAGGTTATATTTGCTTGGAAATGATCAAATGGTTAGTCGAGATTATTTACAGCAAGCTGTTAATGTCAGCTTTGTATTTGCTATTTTGTGGCAATTGGTTGCTATTAGTCTTATATTGCCAATACTGTTTAAAATGCAATTACTCACCGCAGTAAAATTGGCTAGTTTATCATTGTTTTTATTCAGTTATAAGTATAGCTTACTCTTGTTAGCACGCGAAAAATTGTTAATGAAACCAAGGTTGTTTATTAATGGCTTCGTTCAAGGATTGTTACGTACTATCGTTCCGATAGTTATCATTTGGTTGATTTTAGTCATTGGTGACGGCGGATTGATAATTTTTAGCCTTGTTTGGGTAATCTGTGTTGTTATGTTAGCTATGTTTTTGCATGTTAATGATAAGCAAAGTCAGCAATTAGCAATTGATTGGTTAACCAGTATTGCGCAAGCGCAGGTACATGAACGACGTATATTACATTTTTATGCCACGTTTGCTGATGTGCCAACACAAACTTATCAGGTCAAACGGCGTAAATATCTTGATTATTTTTTAAACCGATTGACAAAACGACGAGATATGATGTATTCTCTATATTTGTTGCGTTTGGCACGTGGCACAGAATTATTATCTTTAATTTTGAGATTAACCATTGTTGGCGGTTTACTCATTGCTGCATTATCAACAGCACCAAAATGGGTTATTCTGTCTATTGCAGGATTGATGCTTTACTTAGTGACTTTTCAGCTGTTACCATTATTTCGCGAGACTGAACAAAAAAAGTGGACACAAATTATGCCAATAGCTATTCAATCAAGACAACGCGCTTTTAGGCAACTGAATCGACATTTAATGATTATGGTAGGCGGCGTATTCGTGCTTAGTGCCATTAGCCAAGGATGGTTGATGATGAGTTATATTTTAGGTGTTTTAGTTATCATTGGTGTTGCACTTGACCGTATTTATCTGCCTAAACAATTAAAAATGAAAAGAAAACTGTAACAAAAAGGGTTACAGGGAGGAATATTATGCATCTTCGAGCAAAACCATGGGCAACTGATTGGCTATCAGCACATTCAGACATTGTGATTACACAAGGCCGTGCGACAGAACAAATCGGCCAATGGCAAAAATTATTTGCGAAAGCACAACCAATCCATGTTGAAATTGGCTCAGGAAAAGGGCAATTTATTTTAGGTATGGCATTAGCTCATCCAGAAATTAATTATATTGGTATGGAAATTCAGGAGACAGCAGTCGCCATTGCTGCGCGCAAAAGTTTTGACCAGGTAGGTGAATTGCCTAACTTGCGTTATATATATGGTAACGGCAATGGTGTGGAAACCTATTTTGAAAAAGCAGAAGTTGAAAAAATTTATTTAAACTTTTCAGATCCTTGGCCAAAAACACGCCATGAGTCACGCAGGTTAACTTATAAAACTTTCTTGCAGTCTTACGAGGCTGTCTTACCTGAACACGGGGAAGTAGAATTCAAAACAGATAATCGCCATTTGTTTGAATATTCAATCGTTAGTTTTATGAACTACGGTATGCGTTGGGCGACGACGGATTTTACATTAGATTTACATGCTGATGAGGAAAAAGTTATCGGTAATGTCGAAACTGAGTATGAACAAAAGTTCATGGCCAAGGGACAACCAATCTATAAAATAAAAGCTCACTTTTAGAGTGGCAAGAGATACAACGTTTTATATAAACAAAAAACAGCGTCTAATTTAGGCGCTGTTTTTGCTTTTTTGGGATATTTGGGGACTTGAGGAAAAAAAG
>k87-833832_pt1 | contig 12520 bp, 9 predicted proteins | sample MGYA00084031_6733416 | MGnify analysis MGYA00084031
AATAAGCCGAAATTCTCCAAAAATTAAAGAGCAATTTTCGGAAATTTCTTCTTATTTCTCGGAGCTAAACGGTTCTGTCCCGACCTCATTATTTCTTATTTTGCTGATTCTTAATGGTATAAGTCGAAACGACCTTTAGCCATCATTTCTTTGGTACCACCTGTTTCAAAGAGCGCTTTGTTCATGATAATTTTTTTCATGAATGAAGCTGGGTATCCTTTAATGTCTGTTTTACCAACGATTCCTAAAGCACGTGTATTTCCGACAGAACAAACAGAACCTTGTGATTTAAAGCTGAAAGGTTTAGTTGCTTCCCCTTTCAATTGTGCTTGAATATTTTTAGCAGCATGAGCGCCCATCTTCAAGGCGATTTGTGCTGTTGTTGGGTAAGGTCGATTGGTTTCTGTATCCATCACTGCTGAGCAGTCACCAATAATATAGACGTTGCTATGGTTCGCATCTGTTAAATCTGGTTGAACCATGACACGACCACGACGAGCTTCAAAGCCAGAATCGCCTACAACGTGGCTCCCACTAACACCCGTTGTCCAAATAATTGTTTTAGCAGAAAGTTCTGCCAAGTCGCCTGCTTCGTTATCTTGATAAACAACTGCGCCTGGTTTGATTTCTTTAATCGGTTTACCTAATAATAAATGAATAGCTGAATCTTTTAATAATTGCACACCATAGTTCGCAAGTTTTTCGTTAAACATCGGCAATAGGCGAGTAACTGCTTCGACACAATAAATTTGGATTTGATCTGCTGAGACACCTGCGATTTCAGCAAATTTTGGTTTGTTTTCAACAAGAGAACCTAATAATTCAATCCCTGTAAAGCCTGCTCCGCAGACAACAATTTTTAAGAATTCTTCGTTTTGAGTTGCTTTGTATTGACGCATTTGTTCTTGGATATGTTCATACACGTTTAAAGCCGTTTTCACATCTACCATTTGTAGAGCATGTTCTTGCACACCAGGGATACCAAATGATTCTGATTCAAACCCAAGAGAAACAACTAAGTAATCATAATTGATTGTTTGGCCATCTTCTAAAGCAACTGTTTGTGTTGCAGCATCAATTGTTTTAACTGTTCCTTGGATAAAGGTTGTCATTTTTTCATCGACAACATCCATAATATTGTATGTGATTTTTTCAGCTGGTTGTGTTCCAGCAGCAACTTCATGCAAATCCGTTGCTTCGTAGTGATAGTTGTTACGATCCACTAAAGTAATTTCGACGTCTTTGGCGCCTTTTTGTAATTCGCGTAATGTTTTTAAGCCTGCGTAACCAGCACCTAAAATAACAACATGTTTCTTATTCATTTTGATTCCCTTCCACTCTATAAAAAATTTACAGCCACCACAAACCTATGGCAAAAAATAGCACTTGTGCAGTTGCTCCCACAGCTAAGATCTTCACAGCACAAACAAATGTTTTACTCTTCACTTGTTCCTTCAGTAAGGCTTGGGTTTGTTTCCGTACAAAAGGTAAAGTTAAAAGCATGAGTAACATTGTTGGCGGGGTTAATCCTAAACCGACAGCTAACAAAATGGCTAACATTGCTATTGTATTTAATCCGACGAATAATTTCAAAGAACTTGCTTTGCCAAGGTAATGAACTAATGTATATCTCTTGTTATTTTCATCTTCCTCTAAGTCACAGATATTATTTGCTAACATTAAGTTAGCAATGTAACAAGTGTTAGGTAAGGCGACTAAGAAAATCCCCCATAAATTAGCTGCTGACCAATTGAAAACTTCAAACGTATTAATGTAGACACAAATAAGGGTAATCATGAACCCCATTGTAAATCCTGAGAAAACTTCCCCTAATGGTAGACTAGATAAAGGTTTCGGTCCTGATGAATAAAAAATACCAATTAAGTAACAATAAAGACCCATAATTAATAACGGCCAGCCGACAATAAATGACAACCCAATCCCCATTAAAGCAGAAACGAGAATCATCCAAAAAATCATTTTGCGTATTAATGGCAAAGATAAATTTTCTCGACCGATAATGTTCGTTTTTTCCTTATAATCATGAACTTCTGTGGCATGATGGTAATCATTATAATTATCTAAAATATCGACCGCCATATTAAAAATAAACATCGCAATGAAAAAAATTAAAACATAACCAACATGGAGCCGCCCATATTGGTACCAACTAAAACAAATTCCTAACAAAAATGGCAAAACACTCGCTGTTTTTGCTTTTAATTCTACTAATTCAAAAAATATTTCTCGATTCAAACTATCCCTCCGCTACTTTTTTACAAACTTTGTTACTTTTAAAACTTAATTACTGTATTTCTGTCGCCAATTCGTATACAATCAAATAGTATTGAACCAGTGAAAGGATCGTAGTATATTTATGAACACATTTTGGAAGTCGTTTCCTGACGTTGAACGTTCTTTAACGGAAACATGTGAATTAATTGAACAAACGTTGCATACACGCAACGAAGACATTGAAGAAGCCTTAGTAACTTTGGCTCGTTCTGGCGGCAAATTATTACGCCCCGCTTTTTTCTTTCTTTTTGCTCAACTGGGTGATGAAGAAAAACAAGAGAAACAACAACTATTAAAAATAGCTGCATCTTTGGAAATCCTACATATGGCTACGTTGATTCACGATGACATTATTGACGATTCTCCATTGCGCCGAGGCGCTGTGACTATTCAATCACAATATGGTAAAGACGTGGCTGTTTACACAGGTGATTTACTATTCACTGAATTCTTTACTTTGATTGCAGATGCCATGAATGGCTCTGAATTTATGAAAATCAATGCACAAGGAATGAAACGGTTATTACTTGGTGAACTCGATCAAATGAGTCATCGATTTGACCGCCGCATGTCGATTCCTGCTTATTTAAGAAGTGTCAACGGCAAAACAGCCGAACTTTTTTCACTAAGCTGTCTTGAAGGGGCCTATTTCGGTCATAGTTCAAAAGAAGTCCAACGTTTAGCTAAACGAATTGGCCGTCATATTGGCATTGCTTTTCAAGTCTATGACGATATTTTAGATTATACTGCCGACACGGAAACCTTGAAAAAGCCCGCTTTAGAAGACTTGTCACAAGGTGTTTATACGTTACCCCTTCTCTTCGCTTATCAAGCAGCACCTGACGTATTCAGCCCTTATTTGGATAAAGGACGCGCCATTACCTTAGAAGAGGCAGCTGAAGTTGCGGCGCTAGTCAATGACTATCATGGCGTTACAGAAGCACAAGCTTTTGCTAAAAAAGTAACCAACAAAGCAATCACTGATATTCAACAATTGCCTGATGGCACAGCAAAAGAAACCTTACTTTCCTTAACTGAGCTCTTATTACATCGTTCATTTTAAACGTTTTATGGAAGAATTGCCATTAATTGAAATAGAAAAACGACTGATTGTTTGCTTTAATCAACAACCAGTCGTTTTTTTATTCCTCGAAAGAACTAATGCCACGATCAATTCGGTAAAGTTTCTGATAATGCGCATTGGTTGCAAGTAATTCTTCTGGCGTACCACTCATCTCTAATTGGCCATCTTCAATAAAGATCACTTGATCCATCAAAGTTACGCCTTGCAAATGGTGGGTAATCCAGATGACGGTTTTATCTTTTAATGCCTCAAAAAAGGTTTCCAGCAATTGCTGTTCTGTAATTGGATCTAAACCAGTAGTTGGTTCGTCTAATAACACAATCGGTGTATCTTGCAAAAGAATCCGCGCTAGTGCCAAGCGATGTCGTTCGCCACCAGAAAAACGCAAACCTGCTTCATCCACCATTGTTTGTAAACCTTCTGGTAATTGGGCAACCATTTCTTTTAAGCCAACTTTTTCTAAAACCGCCCAAACTTCTGCTTCGCTCGCTTCTTCTCTACCAATCCGAATATTATTTAAAATGGTTGTTCGAAATAGGTACGGTGCTTGGTGCATAACACCAATATATTCAGTCATCGTCTCACCAAATGCCTCAGTTGGGATGTTTCCTAAAAGGATTTCTCCCGAAGTAGGTCGTAAATCACCACGAATGAGCGAAGCCAACGTACTCTTTCCGGAACCACTGCGCCCTAAAATCGCTAATTTTTGTTTTTCAGGAATTGTTAACGATAAGTCATTTAATACCTTTTTCTCTTGATTTTCATATGCAAAAGACAAATGTTCTATCGATAAACTGGTGCCATTTGGCTGAACAGGCGCTTCTGTTGAGTCATCTTCCCCTTCAGGAAGCTCATTAAAACGACGAATGGAATCCTTATAAATCGTTGTTTCCTGTGCTGCAGCAGGTAGCGGAGCAAAGGCATCAATTAACGGAAAAACGGTTAAAACAAAGGCACCAATCCAATTGGCTGCGCCCCCATGATTACCTGGAAACCGCACACTAGTCCAAGCTAAGACAGCAATCGCAATCACACCGAACAGAAGTTGTAAAACAAAGTCTCGGCCACGGTTAAATTGCTTCATTTTTTCATCTAATGCACGAACGTTTGCTTCATCTGTTTCATAACGAGCAACGAATTCAGAGCCTCGTTGACTAAATACCCAATCAGACACACCTAGAATATTGTCGGTTAGTGTTTGATATAACTCATTTTTGGCATATTTATGTTTTTCTTGACGCGCACCATTCACTAGAACTGAAACAAGTGGCAATAGAAAAACAACCACTCCTAACATCAGTAACATACATAAAGCAAACCACCAAGAAAAGAAACCTAATGCAATCACTAAAAAGATATACAAAATCCAAGCAATAACGGTTGGGAAAATCGTTCGTAAATACAAGTTTTGGATATGATTAATATCCTCCGAAAGCAAACCTAAGATATCCCCAGTGCGATATTTTGTTTTAAAGAAAATCGCATCTTTTTCTAGCACATTATAAAGTTTCAAGCGCAGATCAGAGGTCATTTTTAACACCCAGTTATGACTCGTTAGACGCTCCACATAACGAAAAACAGGACGGCCAATCCCAAATGCTCTTGTTAAAACAATGGGAATATAAATTAATAAAATATTCTCTGGTAAGGAAGCCGCACGACTGATTAAGTAACCAGACGTAAACATTAATGCCCCTGCGCTAAAGAACGTCAAGAAGCCTAAAAGTAAGGCAAAATACAAGGTTTTTTTATAGCGTTTTAAGAAAGGACGAACCCATTGATCGTTTTTCCAAACGTCTTTCGTTGTCGGCTGTTTTTCCATCATTGGCGTCCTCCTCTCATTTGCTTCATTAATTGAACATAGTAGCCATCTTTTTCAATCAACTCTGCTAGCGTTCCTTGTTCCACTAATTGACCTTTTTCCATCACTAAAATGTAATCCATTTCTTCCATCCAATGCAGACGATGTGTCGCAAAGAAGACAAGATGATTGTTCATTAATGGCAACATGCGCTCTTTCATTTCAACTTCTGTTTCAATATCCAAATGCGCTGTCGGCTCATCAAACAGCAAGACGTGGCGTTTTTGATCGACAAAGGCGCGGGCCAACGCTACTCGTTGCGCTTGTCCCCCACTTAACATTCGACCACTTTCCCCAATCAAGGTATGAATTCCTTCAGGAAGATCTTTAACCAGCTCGTCTAAGCCAACTAACTGAATCGCTTGCTGAATCGCCTCATCTGTTGCTTCAGGTGTATAAAAGCGAATATTGTTTGCCAAAGTATCCTGGAAAATATATGGCGCTTGCGGAATATAAAGGATTTGCTTTTGCCAGTCTTTTTGTAAAAAATGTGGAATCGTCTGACCATTTATCGCCAATTGACTCGTTTCTTCTGTTGGCAATAAAAAGCCACTTAATAAATTAATTAACGTTGACTTACCAGAACCACTCGCCCCGATAATTCCAATCTTTTTGCGACCATCAACAGAGAATTGCAACGATTGAATCGCTTCTTGCGTTGCATCTTCATAGGAAAAATTTAACGCGGTGACTGACAACTGACTTTCTTGATGCCAATCATCTAACGTGAGCACACCGGTCTGTTCTGCTTCTGGCAATGATAATACCGCTTGGATCGCTTGAAAAGAGTTTTTTCCATCTAAGGTTGCATGATAATCACTTGAAAAATCACGAATCGGTAAAAAGAACTCAGGTGCTAAAATTAAAGTAACCAAGGCAGGAAATAATAAAATCGTGCCGTTTAATAAACTTAATCCAAGGAAAACTGCCACAACAGCTACCGATAATGTCGTAAAAAAGTCTAACGCAAAGGTTGATAAAATAGCAATTTTCAATGTACTCATGGTCGCTTTTCTGAATCGTTCACTTGTATGGTAAATACTTCCAGCATATTTTTTACTCAACCCAAACAGTTTCAGCGTGTCAATTCCTCGCAAGGAATCAATAAAATGATTGGAAAGCATTTGAAACGCCGCATATTGCTTGTCCGCTTTACTTTGTGCTGCATAACCTAACACAATCATAAAAATAATAATAATCGGAAAAACAATCAGCAATGTTACGCCTGAACGAATATCTTGTGTAAAAACAAAGGCCAAAATAATCCAAGGAATAATCATCATATTCATCATTTTTGTCAAAATCAATTGTAAATAATTTTCGGTTTGACTGATGCCTTCTAAAGCCATGGTAACCATATTTCCAGTTCCATTTTTTTGAACAACATTTGGCCCCAAACGGAAAATTTTGGTTAATAATTGTTCGCGTAATTCTTTCGAGCGTTCATAACTAAATGTATCGAGCATTCTCTCACGAAAATACGTAATAACATGTCGACCAAGATAAAAAATAAAAAAGAGTAAAATACTCTGTAGTTGTTGGTTAAGATGCCCGCCACTCCAAAGGCCGACAATGGCTTTTGAAAGAAAAAAAGCTTGCCCAATTATAAAGACTGCTTGCAGGAAAGAAAAACCTGCAAGCAAGACAAGAATTTTTTTGATTTTAGGCATCTGTAAGATGTCTTTATCAATCATAGATTTAATACCCCTCTGGTACGGCTGTCTGTGAAATACGTTTTCTGAAAATATAATAGGACCAAGCAGTATAAGCTAACACGAATGGTAAAATGCTTAAAGAAATCCACGTCATAATTTTTAGTGTATATGGTGTGCTTGTTGCATCTTTAATCAACAAATCAAAACCTTCACTACCAATCATAACACGTGGGAACAAGCCACTGAACAAGAGAGCAACTAGTACAACTAATGTTAAACCACTCGCTAGAAAAGCTAACATCTCTTTGCGTTTAAACACCCCAACATTAGCAATGACCGTTAAGACCACAATTGCTAACGTTAAAATTAAAGTGACCGCAAAGTTCTTTTCATAAAAGTCCGTTTTGAAGTACATCAACACTGCAAAAACAACTAAACCGACATATAAAACGCCGTATAAGATTTCTGCATAATTTCGAGCACGTTCGCGAATTGGGCCTTCTGTTTTTAAAGCAATATAGTTCATGCCGTGTAAGTAGCAAAGTAATGTTAAGGCTACTCCACCAACAATTGAAAACAGATTAAAATAATCCGTAAATTGCGCATGCATATTGCCGTTTGCATCTAAAGGCATCCCTTGGACTAAGCTGATAAACAAAATACCAAAGAAGAACGGTACAAGGAAACTACCAATTGATAGCGTCCAGTTCCACATCCGACGACGTTTACCTTCCGGCATGTTATGGCGGAATTCAAAGGAAACTCCGCGAATAATTAAGCCAAATAAAATCGTAAATAGAATTAAATAGTAGCCACTAAATAATGAAGCATACCAATATGGGAAAGAGGCAAACATTGCGCCGCCCGCTGTTAATAGCCAAACTTCGTTTCCGTCCCAGACAGGTCCAATTGTTGCAACGACTTGATCTTTTTCGTCGTCATTGTGTGCCAACGTTTGAACGGCCATTCCAACACCAAAGTCAAATCCTTCTAAGAAGAAGAAACCTGAGAACAAGACGCCGATAAGGACAAACCATAATAATTGTAGTGTACTCATTCGCCAAATACCCCCTTATCAAATGGATCCAACGCTGGTTCATTTTCTTTCGCTAATTTTTTCGCTTCATAGTCTGGTCCTTTACGTAATTCTAAAATAACCAAGTAAACCATGACACTACCTAAACCAGCAAATAATAAGAAATAAATGACATTTGACGTAATTAATGAAGCAACCGATACATTTGGTGAAACACTTTGTTCAATCGTAAATAATCCATAGACAGTCCACGGATAACGACCTAATTCAGTGACTAACCAACCTGTTGTATTGGCAAGGAATGGTGCGAATGTACATAAAGCAACAATCCACAGCATCCATTTCTTCTCGTACAGAGATGGTTTTTTCTTCCTTGTAAAGAATAGTCCTAAGGCAGCAACCAATAACATTAAGGCACCAAAACCAGCCATGATACGGAAGCTCCAGAATAAAGTGTTAACTGGTGGATAATAATTTTTATCATCCCCATATTTTTCTACCAAGCGCTTGTTGACTGTATCCATCCCATCAACCGAACCTGATAATTTATTATACGATAAAATACTTAGCATATACGGAATATCGATACCAAAAACTTGTTTATGTTCTCGTTCATCTGCCCAAGCAATCAATGTCCAAGCAGCAGGATCATCAGAGTCTTCATAGGCCCCCTCCATCGCCGCAAATTTCATTGGTTGTCCTTCAATTAGAGCTTTCATTTGCAAGTCGCCAGCTAATAAAACGCCGATTGAACCGAACAAAGTAACCCATAAGCCAATGCGCATAGATGCTTTGTGGAATGAAATATCCCGTTTTTTCAACAATTGGAAAGCAGCCATACCAGCTACTGCCATGCCGCCCAATGTAAAGGCGCCCATGATAACGTGTGAAAATTCATACCAAACTTTTGGATTGCTGATGACAGCTACAAAGTCCACCATTTCAGCACGGCCATTATTGATGACATAACCTACTGGATGTTGCATAAAACTATTGGCAACTAGAATCCAGAAAGCAGACATCATTGAACCGAATACGACTAACCAGATAAAGGTTACGTGAACTTTCGGATTCATTTTATCCCAAGTGAAGATCCATAAACCTAAGAATGTTGACTCTAAGAAGAAAGCTAAGAGCGCTTCTACCGCCAACGGTGCCCCAAAAATATCTCCGACGAATCGAGAATAATCAGACCAGTTCATCCCAAACTGAAATTCTTGAATAATCCCGGTTACAACCCCAACAGCGAAGCTTAATAGGAATATATTTCCCCAAAACTTGGCCATTTTACGATAACGTTCCTCTTTTTTCACAACGTACATTGTTTCCATAATTGCTACAACAAGTGCTAATCCTATTGAAAACGGTACGAAGAAAAAGTGGAAAACTGTTGTCATCGCAAATTGGATTCTCGCCAATGTTACAATATCAAACATATTATTTCCTCCCTGATTTGCCTCCACACAAAGAAACAAGCTTACCTGAATTGTTCATTTCCATTAGCGATGACTCCTTTTATCTACGAAACTAAAAGAAAATTCAAGTGAACTTTTCCAAAAAGTGTGAAAATGCATGTAATATAGAATAATTCCAATCTAAGTATACAACTTTCTGAGGCAGAAACCAAACAATACAGAAGCATTTCTCACAATTTTTTTAGGTGCTCCCAAGATTTCTTCCCTTTCTTCTATCAATAAAAAAAGCCCTTCCTAAAAAAAGGAAGAACTAATCTCAATCTATCAACATTTTGACTTATCACTTGATTAGTTTTCGAAAATTGAAGCAGCTCGTCTTTGATGATAAAAATTCTAATCTTGTGATGAAAATTACGGATTGCTTGTGGTGATAGTTTGTTTTTTAACAACATGGCTATAAAACTCATCATAGTATCGTAAAACTCTTTCTGGTGTTTTGGTACCATTCTAAACAACATGACTCTAAAACTTATTGCTTCACCTATTGGAATTGTAATTGGTTTTGGTACCATTCTAAACAACATGACTCTAAAACTTCTAAAAATTAATAACATCACGCGGATTTGTTTTGGTACCATTCTAAACAACATGACTCTAAAACTTGTTTTTAGTAGCTCTATATTCTTCTAGAGTTTTGGTACCATTCTAAACAACATGACTCTAAAACGTGACGTGGGCTAGACGGTAGAAAAAAGTTTGTTTTGGTACCATTCTAAACAACATAACTCTAAAACATTAAAAGCAAAAGACCGTCTACAGCAGCTGTTTTGGTACCATTCTAAACAACATGACTCTAAAACTCTTGCATAAAAGGGAACAAATACATTAATGTTTTGTTACCATTCTAAACAACATGACTCTAAAACAAGAGGGGTAACGAAGACTACGGTCAAGCGGTTTTGGTACCATTCTAAACAACATGACTCTAAAACGAGTCGACAGGCGCATTTTGTGAAACAAGTGTTTTGGTACCATTCTAAACAACATGACTCTAAAACTTCTTTCCACTCGTCCCAAGTAGATTTCCCGTTTTGGTACCATTCTAAACAACATGACTCTAAAACCTCGGAGAATTATTTTTTCTCCATGATTCCGTATTCGCATCACTTATCCATAGCTAGATTTCAGTTTAGAAGGTCTGATTTTTTTCTTCACGTTTATTATACCAAACTTTCTCCTTCTTGGCGGAAAAACCCACCATTTTTCAATGGTGGGTTTACTTTATTTAGTAGCTGTAACAGCGAGCCAGATTTCACTATACTTAGCTTCTGCTGGTCCTTGATATTGCGTAAACGAAATTTCTGGTGCTGCAACGACTTGGTAACCAGATGAAGGCAACCATTCAGAGAATATCCTTGCCCAGGTTTCTTGTAAAGTTTGTGGGAAAGGACCTTCATTTGGAAAAACCGCCCATGTATGAGCAGGTACGCTTAGTTGCTCCAAATCTTCATAGGTATTTTCTTGCGAAGTGGCAAAGCCAATCATGTGTGTCATTTCTCCACCTTCTGTTGTTCGTCCCTCTTGAAAGTCAAAAGAAGCATTTACTACTTGATGAGGATATACATCATCAAATGTATGCATTTCCGCTCGTTGTTGTGGTGTAATGCGCTGTGCTAATTCCATGATTGCTTGATTTTCCCCTTGATACTGCAAGGGAACCTTCTGACTAACTCCGACTATTTGAAACGCTGGTTTTTCAATCAATTTAACATCCATTGATTGTCCTCCTTTAATATCAATATAGAAAGAGAATTTAGGGAACGTTTTTTGGATTTGTGTTTTCATTACTTCAGAAGGTGCTTGTCCTGACCAATCGCGAAAAGCTCTTGAGAATCCTTCAATACTTTGATAACCATATTTAAAAGCTACATCTGTCACTTTTTCACCAGCAAGTAATGCTAAATTTGCTTCCGCCAAACGTCTCTTTTTAATATATTCAGCCAGACTCATCCCCGCAACAAACGAAAAAGTTCGTTTAAAATGGTAAACAGAAATCCCTGTCTTTTTTGCCAATTCATCGAAGGATACTTCTTCCGTTAAATGTTCTTCAATATAATCCATTGCTTGATTTAAATTTGCGAGCATCCGTGTCCCTCTCTTTCTATTTGAAAGTTTACTAAAGACCAACAAGGATGACTTGATTATTTAGAGCCAACATTCGTCAAGTCGCTACTCTTGATTCATAGCGGCTTTTAAGGCCTGCGCTAAAGCACTTTCTTCTGGTTCGTCTGGTTGTGAATATTTTTTCATCAAACGACGTTCTTCATGTTTAGTCATTTTTTGTTTTCGTTCTTTTTTATCGGGAATTTTTTCAGTAATCGAACAGAATTTACATTTGAAAGAACGACCATTTTTTCCTTCTATGATGACCATTTTTTTATGGCATTGTGGGCAACGGTGATTGGATACTTTAGGATCTTTTCGCCGACGATAAGAACATTCTTGGTTTGTACAAACGTAAATCTTCCCATCTTTCGTATTTTTTTCCCGTAAGTTTGAGCCACAATCTGGACATTTTTTTTGCGTAATGGAAAAATCTTGATATTTTTTCTCGCTTTGTTTAATTTCACGGACTAATTTTTTCGTATCCTCTTCAATATCCTTTAAGAAAAGTTGACTCTTTTGTTGACCCGAAGCGATTGCTTCGAGCGACTTTTCCCATTTTTCCGTTAGTTCAGGTGTCACAAGTGATGGATTCACCAAGTCTAATAGTTGCTTTCCTTTGGCAGACACACTTAAACCGCTATTGGTTCGTTCCATCAATTCTGATTTAATCAGTTTTTCAATGATTTCAGCTCGCGTTGCCGGTGTGCCTAAACTGTGTTTCTCCATTTTTCCTAACAACGTTCCTTCGGTTAATGGTTTTGGCGGCGACGTTAATTCTTTGTTAATGGTAAAGTTTGGCGCAACGGTCATGCCTTTTTGCCATTGGACAGTGGATAGCGGCTGTTCGGCTGTTGTTTTCCAGCCAGCAACAACTACTTTATTTTGATGAAAGACAAATGTTTCTTTTCCAAAAGCGACTGTAACTTTTGTTTGTTTGGTTTGATTTGGCTCAGCAAACAAACCTAAGAATCGTTGAACAATCATTTGATAGATTTTTTGTTCATCATT
>k87-284564_pt1 | contig 12501 bp, 11 predicted proteins | sample MGYA00084031_6733416 | MGnify analysis MGYA00084031
CCAGTGAGTCGCTCATCCTTGTCGCCGAAAGACGGCGCTCCCCCCGACGGTCCCCGTGGGACCGCAAGTTCAGCCGCGAGCGGCTCACTGGCTACGGTATGCAGGCCCGGCGCCGGCGGTCACCGGTCACACGTTGACGCCCAGGATCCCGCCGGCGCCGGGCCTGCATACCGTAGCCAGTGAGCCGCTTGCGGCTGAACTTGCGGTCCCACGGGGACCGTCGGGGGGAGCGCCGTCTTTCGGCGACAAGGATGAGCGACTCACTGGACGTTCCGGGCGGCGCCGTCGCTGCCGCCATTGCCCGAGGAGATCTCTTGGCCCGGAGGGGCAAGTACCGCCGGGCGATCCAGATATGGCGCGATCTCCTGGACTCCGAGAGCGAGGAAGCGCTCCTCGCCGGCGAGCTGATCCGCAACAAGATCGCGACCACCTACTACCGGCTCAGCCTCCAGGCGCTCCGAGCGAAAGGGCGGACCAGCCGGAAAGCGCTGCTCCGCGCGGTGGAGCGGCTCCGGCAGGCCGTCAAATATGAAGAGGCCCCCAACTACCTGGTCGAGCTCAGCCGCTGCTATCTCCGGCTCGGCGACTTGGAGCGGGCCGACCAAACTCTGGTCAGGACGCTGCAGGTCGCGCCGGCAGAAGAGACGGCTCTCTATTATGCAGCCGCAGTCAAACTGCGCCGGGGTGACGTCCAGGCGGCCCGGGAGCTGTGCGACCGGGCGCCAAAGACATCCGCCCACGGCGGCTGGTGGCGCCGGCTTCGCGCCCTGTGCTTCGGGGTTGCGGGCGAGATTCCCAAGGCCCTGGCCGAACTCGCGGCGCCGCCGCCGGGCGTCCCCGCCACCGTCTGGTGCGACGACGTCGTCGCGCTGCTCCGGGCGTCCTCGCCGTCGCCCGAGACGCTGGCGACCGTCGAAACGCTCCTGCCCGCCGTCGAGGAGAAGGCAGGAGAGAGGGAAGCGGGCGAGCTCTGGGCCCTCTGCGGCGACGCCTACGCTCGCATGGGGGAATACGAGAAGGCCGTCCGCTGCTGGGCCGAAGCGGCCACGTGCGGCGAAAATCCCAGGGGCCTGGCGAGCAAGGTAGCGATGACATGCGAGAGCCGGATCGTAGACTCCCTGCGCCAAGGGCGCCTCGACGACGCGGTCCGCTGGCATCGCCTGGGAAACGAGCTGGGCGCGGGTGACGCTGTGCGCCACCTCGAAGGGTTGATCGATTTCTACCTCGGCAAGGACGCCTGGGCCCGGGGCGACTACACGACCGCCGCCGAACGGTTTGGCGCGTCCCTGCGGTGGCGGGCCTCCGCCGACGTGGCCGTGCGCCTTGCCATCGTCTTCGAGGCGCTGGGCGACTGGCCCGGCGCCGCCGGCGCGTGGAAGAGCGTGTTCGACCTGGCGCCCTCCGGCGATCCCGGCCTCCTCCTCGAAGCCGCGCGCCGGGAGGGGCTGGCGCACGTCCGGGTGCGGGCCTTCGACAAAGCCGCCGCGGCGTTCGGCCGTTTCCTCGACATCGACGCCGACGACGAAATCTTCCTGTATTTGGGGTGCTGCCTGCTCCAGATGGGCCAGTGGCAGCCGGCCCTCGGCTTCTTTGAACGAGCCCTGGAAGAATGCGGCGAGCACCCGAAACTCCTGGTGGGCCTCGCCATCGCGGCGGAGCTTTCCGAAAAGAGCCTGGAGGAGCAGGAGCGGGCCTGGCGGCGGGCAGCGCACGGCAGCGACGAACCCTGGGTGTATCACGTGTGGCGGCAGCGCCTCCTCAAGCTGGCGCAAAAACACCTGGAGGAAGGCAATCTCAACCAGGCGCTGGAATGCTACGTCAGCCTTCTGGTGGAGGACCTCGACGACAGCGAAAGCTGGCTGTGGTGCGGCGCCATCCACCTGAAGCGGGGCCGCCTGCCTGCGGCGCGCAAGTGTTTCTCGGCCGCGCTCAACGCCGGCGGATCGGCCAGGGCCTGCCTGTTCGCCGGCAGCCGGCTGCTGGAGGCCGGCGAGGAGGAGGAGGCGTTCACCTGCTTTCGCGAGGCCGTACGGCTGGACACCACCGGCACCGCCGATCTCGAAATCGCGGAGCGCTGCTGGGAGTGCGGCCGGCGGGAAGCGGCGGTGGAGTACCTGCGCCGGGCTTTGGAACGGCGGGGCAGCGGCGAGCTGCACCTGGCCCGCGCCGGCCAGCTCTCCGTGTGGCTGGGCGATCCTGAGTTGACTCGCTCCGTCATGATGGAGATCCTCAAGCTCTCCTCTGAGCCGACCTGGGCCCGGACGCTGCTGGCTGCACAGGAGATTGCGCTGCGGCGCTGGGCCGACGCCCGGGAAACCCTCCAGCAGGTGGAGCGAGCGGCCGCGGCGGCCAACGACATGGCGACGGCGGCCGACGCGGCGTACTTCCGGGAAGCCTTGGAGCGGGCGATGGCCTTCGGCCGGATCGACCGCGCGGAGTTCCACGAGCGAGAGATGTCGGTGGCCGCCCGTTGGGTCGAGCGGTACACGCCGGCAGGACGCGCCGCCGACCCGCAGGCGGAGCTCCTTTCCTGGATCCGGCGGCAGCTCTACATCGCCGGGGCCCTGGATCCCGCCGACCGGAAGCGGGTAGAGCAGGGGGAGCTGCCCTTGCCCGGGACCCAGATGCCGAAGCTTTTCGCCTTCGAGGAGCCCTTGCCGGTCTCGCGGCTCCTGGCCCATGAGCCCGCGTGGAGCTGAACCCCCCAAAAGGAAACGCAAAGCCCCTCGGTTCACCGAGGGGCTTTCTGTATTCGTTCCCACCGCGGCGTTCGGTCAGATCCACCCGCGGGCTGCCATCGCCTTGGCGATCCGGTCCAAGGAGACCATATAGGCCGCAAGGCGCATGTTCACCTGCTTCTCCCGGCTCATCTCGTAGGTCTTGCAGAAGGCCTCCACCATCATCCGCTCGAGGCGCTGGTTCACCTCTTCTTCGGTCCAGTAGAAATGCATCCGGTTCTGGACCCACTCGAAGTAGGAGACGGTGACGCCGCCGGCGTTGGCCAGGATGTCCGGGATCACGGTGACGCCCCGGCGGAACAGGATCTCGTCGGCCTCGGGCGTCGTGGGCCCGTTGGCCGCCTCGGCGACGATGCGCGCCTGAATCCGCTCGGCGTTGCCGGCGGTGATCACGTTCTCCAGCGCGGCCGGCACCAGGATATCGCACGGCATCTCCAAGAGCCCGTCGCCGTCCACGTCCGTGCCGCCGGCAAAGCCCTTGACGCTCCCCGTGGCGGCCTTGTGTTCGGCCAGGGCGTAAGGATCGAGGCCCGCCGGGTTGTACACGGCGCCCTGCGAGTCGCTCACGCCTACGATGGTCACGCCCAGCTCATTCAGGAGTCGCGCCGCGACGCTGCCGGCGTTGCCAAATCCCTGGATGATCGCCGTCGCCTGCGAAAGGTCGAGCCCCAGCTTGGCCGCGGCCTCTCGCACCGTAAAGACGCAGCCGCGCGCCGTCGCCTCGTTCCTTCCCAGCGACCCGCCGACCGCCAGCGGCTTGCCGGTGATGACGCCGGGCGAGCAGCAGCCCACCAACTTGCTGTACTCGTCCATCATCCAGCCCATCACCTGGGCGTTGGTGTAGACGTCGGGGGCGGGGATGTCCCGGTCGGGCCCGATGGCGTCGACGATGGCCCGGATGTAGCCCCGGGAAAGCTGCTCCAGCTCCCGCTGGGAAAGCTTCTTGGGGTTGACGACGACGCCTCCCTTGCCGCCGCCGTAAGGTAGGCCCACCAGGTTGCACTTCATCGTCATCCACATGGAGAGGGCCTTCACCTCGTCCAGGGTGACGTTGGGGTGAAAGCGGATGCCGCCCTTGGTCGGCCCTGTCACGTCGGTGTGCTGCGCACGGTAGCCGATGAACGTCTTGACCTCTCCCGAATCCATTTTCACCGGGATCGAGACGACGTAGACGCGCGCCGGCTCCTTCAGGATCTCGTAGACACCGGACGGCAGGTTCAGCGCCTCGCACGCTGCGCGAAGCTGCTGCCGGGCGATGTCAAACGAGTTCTCGGTCACATGCTGTACCTTGAGTTCGGTAGCCACGGTGATCCTCCTTACCCGCACGCGCGTCCCAGGAAGACTGCCAAGGCCCCGTGAGCGGCTTCTGAGGCGCCCCGGCGCCTCACCCGTTTTCGTGGACATTGAAGGCGTGGGCCGGGATTTGGCCCGGGCGGGAGGTCTTTCCGGTCGCTCGCGTGCTCGAGTGCAGCCGCGCGTCCTCCGGGACTCACCCCCGCGAATCCCGTGCGGCCGGTGTGACGTTTCTCTAATGTTATGCGGGGAAATTGCCGGATCCTCCGTCTAGATCGGGCTTTGCGAAGATATACCCGTATACGGGTATCCGCGTATGCGCGCACACGCGCATACGTGTATACAATTCCCCCACGAAACAGAATCGCCCGCACCACGTGTCGTGGAGCGGGCGAAAAAACTGGCAGGGGAGACAGGACTCGAACCCGCAACCCCCGGTTTTGGAGACCGGTGCTCTACCAATTGAGCTACTCCCCTGCGCGGCCGTTAGGCCTTAGAAACACCTACAGTATACCATCAGATAGGCAGGGCGGTCAAGGCAGGTCCTCGCCGTCGCCGGCAGGCTCCCGGCTTTCCCGGCGGTCGCGGAATTCCTGGAACCGCCGCAACAGGTCGGGGTGGGCCTCGAAAAACTCGACCATCTGCGTCAGGCGGTGCAACGTGCGGGAGCTCAGATGATGCTCGATCCCTTCGATATCATTTTGCACCGTGGCCTGGTCGTGCACCCCGAGGAGGTGCAAGAAGGCCTCCAGCGCCTTGTGACGGCGATGGATCGAGCGGCCGACGCGCTCGCCCTCCTCGGTGAGGGAGAGCCCTCGATAGCGCTGGTATTCGAGGAGGTTCTGCTCGTCCAGCTTCTGCACCATGCGCGTCACCGTCGACGGACGCACCTGGAGCGCCTCGGCGATGTCGCTCACGCGCGCATAGCCCTTCTCTTCGATCAGCGCGTAAATGCGCTCGAGGTAGTCCTCGGCGGTGGCGGTGGGCGTGCCGGAACTTCCTCGACGAGGCCGGCGCGTCTTGGAAGTTCGGCGAATTTCCTTCTTGTGGCTCATTGCCCCTCTATTGTAGCACATCTTCTTTCCGGAGCCCAACCCTCCGCCGGCGCAGGCGCTTCACCACGACGCCCTGGGAAGGGGAGAACAGCAGGGCGAGAGCAAAGAGAAGGCCTGCGGCAGCCGCCATCGCGCCGCTGATGGAGACGTCCAGCCAGGCGGCCATCCCGTATCCCAGCACCGCGCTGGCGGCGCCGCAAACCACGCTCAATCCCAGCATCCACCCGAGGCGGTGGGTGAGAAGGTACGCGGTGGCGCCCGGCGCAATGAGCATCGCGACCGCGAGGACTGCCCCTACGCTTTCAAAGGCGGCTACAGTGGTCAGGGAAACCAGGGCCATCAGCACGTAGTGGAAGAAGGCGACGGGGATCCCCAAAGCGGCCGCCATTTCCGGATCGAAAGAGCAGATCTTAAATTCCTTGTAGAAGAGACCGACGGCGGCAAGGTTGAGGAGGAACACCGCTCCCATGGTCCAAAGCGCTCGAGGGCCCAGCGAGATGCCGCCCACTTCGATGGTGTCCCACGGGACGTAAGCGATCTCCCCGTAAAGGACGTGCTCCAGATCGAGATGGACCCGGCCCGCGTACAGGGTGAGGAGCACGACGCCGAGAGCGAAAAAGGCGGTGAACGTGACGCCGACGGCCGCGTCCTCGGCGACCCCGCCGCGGCCCAGCGCCTGCACCATCACCGCCGTCAGCAAGCCGAAGACAGCCGCGCCAGCGAACATGGGCCCGATCCCCCGATCGCCCGTGATGAGAAAGGCGAGGACGACGCCGAGGAGCACCGAGTGGCTGATCGCGTCGCCCAGCAAGGCCATGCGCCGCAGGACCAGGAAGTTCCCGACAAAGCCGCACGCCCCGGCCACCACCGCGCCGGTGGCGACGATCGTCGCGCTGTAGCTGTCCATCTCAACGGGCACCTCCTTGGCCGCCGCGGGACCCCAGGTCCGGCCGGGCCGCCTTCCGCCGGAGCCTCCACCGGCGCCAGCCCCGGGCCAAGAGCCCTCGTTCCGGCGCGGCGACGAGCGAGACCAGGAACAGCGCGGTGGCCGCCAGCACGATAAGGGGGCCGGTCGGCAGGCGAGGGCCCACGGCGCTGGCCACGGTGCCGGCGGCGCCGGAGGCGGCCCCGAAAAGGCCGGACAGGACCAGCATCACGGGAAGCCGCCGGGTCCAGTACCGCGCCGCGACCGCCGGGGTGACCAAGAGGGCGGCCGTCAGCACCACGCCGGCAGCTTGCAGCCCGATGACCACCGCGAGGACGATCAGCGCCGTCAAGACGCCGTCGACGAAGCGCATGGGCAGCCCTAGTCCCGCGCCGAACGCGGGATCGAAGCAGAGAAGCTTGAGCTCCTTGTACAGGAGAGCGACGGCAGCCACCAGCACCGCGGAGACGACCGCGATGGTCACCACGTCCTGGCGCACCATGGCCGCCGACTGGCCAAAGAGGAACGAATCGAGCCCCGATTGGCCTGCGAATCCCCGGCGCTGGATCCACGTGAGCAGGACGACGCCGATCCCGAAGAACACCGAGAGCACCAGGCCGAGCGCCGTCTCTTCCTTCACCCGGGAGTGCCGGGTGATGAAGTCGACGCACCAGGTGCCAGCGATCCCCGACACCGCTGCTCCGGCCAGGAGGGGAAGGGGCTCCTTGGACCCCGTGAGGAGAAAGGCGGCGCCGACGCCGGGAAGGGCGGCGTGGGCCAGGACGTCCCCCATCAGGCTCCTCTTGCGGAGCAGGCAGAAGGCGCCGATCGCCCCGCTCGACGCGCCCAAGAGGAGCGAGCCGGCCAGCACCCAGCGGAAGTTGGGATCCAGCAGCAGGTTTCCCATGGAGCTTCACCTTTGCTTTGACGAGTTCAGGGCCGCGTCAGGCCGGCGACACGGTGTGGGCGGTGTGTGCCAGCACCGTCAAGCGGCCTCCGTACGTCTTCTGAAGGTTCTCCGGAGTGAAGACGTCTTTCGTCGGCCCGCACGCCACCAGCTGCATGTTGAGCAGGAGCACCCAGTCGAAGTACGCCGAGACCGTCTGGAGGTCGTGGTGGACCACCACCACCGTCTTGCCTTGATCTCGCAGCACCCCCAGGAGTTCCAGAATGGCGTGTTCGGTGGCCGCGTCCACCCCCGCCAGCGGCTCGTCCATGAAGTAGATGTCGGCATCCTGCGCCAGCGCCCGGGCGAGGAAGACCCGCTGCTGCTGCCCGCCGGAGAGCTGGCTGATCTGCCGGTGGGCGAAATCCGCCATGCCCACCCGCCGCAGGCACTCCCAGGCCATTTCCCGGTCGGCCTTTCCCGGGCGGCGGAACAGGCCCAGGTGCCCGTAGCGGCCCATCAGCACCACGTCGAAGACGCTGGTGGGAAAGTCCCAGTCGACGGATTCCCGCTGGGGCACGTAGCCTAGGCGCCGCCGCTGCGCATCGTACGGGCGGCCAAAGATCTTCACCCACCCGCTGGCAGGGGGGACCAGGCCGAGGATGGCCTTGAGCAGCGTCGACTTGCCGGCGCCGTTGGGCCCCACGAGCCCCACTAGCTTGCCGGCGGGAATCTGAAAATCGATGCCCCAGATCACCGGGCGCTTTTGGTAAGCCACCGAAAGGTCGTGCACTTCGACCGCCGGGACGCGGGCGGCCTGCGCGTCACCGGCCGCCTCCTGGCGGCGCAGCTCCGTCGTCTGCACCTGGTTCACCGTGAAGGGCGCCTCCTTCCAAATGGAGTGAGCCGGCGGGGCCGGCGAGGACAAAGCAGCCCGGTCCTCACTTGAGCGCCGCCACGATCGTGTCGATGTTGTAGCGCATCATTCCGGCATAGGTGCCCTCGGGTGTGCCCGGTTCGCCCAGGGCGTCGGAGAAGAGCTCGCCGCCGATGGCCACCGTGTGGCCCCGGCTGGCCGCTCCTTGGATGACGGCCTCCAGCGCCCGCCGCGGCACGCTGGACTCGACGAAGACGGCTCGAATCCGGCGCTCGATGAGAAAGGCCACGAGGTTCTGAATGTCCCGCAGGCCCACCTCAGTGTCGGTGCTGATCCCTTGCAAACCGACCACCTCGATCCCGTAGGCTCGCCCGAAGTAGCCGAAGGCGTCGTGAGCCGTGACCAGCACCCGGCTCTGGGCGGGGAGCTCCGCCACCTTGCGCCGGATGTACGCGTCCAGCTCGTCCAGCTCTGCCAGGTAAGCCTCGGCGTTGGCGCGGTAGACCGCTTCGCCTTCCGGATCCACCTGGATCAGGCCGTCCCGGATCCGCTCCACCGCCATTTTCCACAAGGCGACGTCGAACCATATGTGCGGGTCGTACTGGCCGGCGAAACCCTCCGGCTCCAGCAGGAGCGCCGCGGGAATGGACTCGCTCACCGCGACGGTGGGCTTCTGGCGGGCCATTCGCTCCAGGATCTCTTCCATCCGGCCTTCCAGGGAAAGCCCGTTGTAAAAGATGATGTCGGCGGAAGCCAGGCGCCGGACGTCGCCCTGAGACGCCCGGTAGAGGTGCGGGTCAACTCCGGGGCCCATCAAGCCCACCACGTCGACCCGGTCGCCGCCGACGGCCCGGACGGCGTCGGCGATCATGCCCGTGGTGGCCACGGCGTGCACCCGGGCCTCCGCCCGGTCCGAAAACGGAGAGAAAAGCGCTCCGGCCAAGAGAAGAACCAGCGCCGCCGCCACCGCCGTGACGCTTCGAGGTGAGAAGCCCGGTCTTCCGCAGGTCATTCGCTCACGCTCCTCCAGACATCCTTAGAGAATGAGAGAAGTTGCATACATGCAACTTTCGGGGTGTGCGAAAGCCCCAGCGATGCCGGCGACGCCCGGCACCGGCCTGAAGCGGCAAGAACCGCCGCTTCGCCGCGGGGGCCAGAGCGAAAGTTGCAGCGCTCTTACTTTTTTGCATCCCTACAACTTTGCTTGGAACTAGTATATGCCAGCGCGGGCCGCGCGTCAACCAAATGCCTGGCGGCATGTGCCGAAGCTGGCCTGCACACTGGGCCGGTGCTGTGCGGTCGTGAATCGCAATCGACCCGCGAGGAGGGGCGGCCCGAGCGCCGCAAGGGCGGCCGCGGCCGGCGGGAGCTCACGCGCGCCGGGCTTGCGCCTGGAATGAATTCCTGATAATGTTGATTTCCGGGAATAAGACAAGAGGAAGCGAGGGCCGGCTCTCGAAGATGGAAATGCAGGCGGAAGCGGCCGCCGGAGGCCCCGGCGGCCCGGACCTTAGGAGCGATCTACCGGTGGTCTCGTTCAACCAGGCATGCGAATACTTCATCGACTCGCTCACGGGCCGCTCGCAGCAGACCCGGGACGCGTACTACATGGACCTCTTGCAGTTCAAGCTGTATCTCGTCCGCTACCGCCGGCACTTGATCCGGCGCGGCGATCCCGAGCGGATCGAACGGCTCGAAGAGGAATTGGCCAAGGCCCGCGGCAAGCTGCTCGACACCCGGTACACGCAGCGCCGGCACCGCCTGGAGGTGCGCTCCCGGGCCATCCTGGACGAGTTCGACCTCGACCTGTCCCAGCTCACCAAGGAGGACATCGTCGGCTATTTCGGTTACCTGGAATCGGGAAAGTCGCTCTCCCGGGCGACGCTGCTGCGGCGCCTGGCGTCGCTGCGGCGGTTCATCGGTCTTCTGGTCAAGGAGAAGTACCCGGTTCCCGCCGAGGTCCTCGAGAAGCTGAACGATATGGACATCCGCCGCGAGCGGCGCCTGCCCATAGCCCTTGAACGGGAAGAAGCCCAGGATTTCCTGCGGGTGGTTTCCAAGGACCCGCGGGACTACGCCATCGTCCTGGTCATGCTCTACATGGGCCTGCGGATCTCCGAGGTGGTGCGGCTCAACGAGGACGACTTCGGCCCCGGCACCCAGGGCATCTCGTTCCAAGGAAAAGGCGGCAAGGAGCGCTACGTCCCCGTTCACCCGGTGGTCCTCGATGCCATCCTTAAATATAAGGAAGTGAGGCCGGACGCGGAAAGGGACGCCCTCGGCGTCCCCCTGTTCGTCAGCCGCCACCGCCGCCGCATCGACCCTTCCACCGTGCGGAAGTTTATCAAGCGCTACGCCAAAGAAGCCCTCGCCCTGGACAATCAGAAGCGCAAGAAACTCAGCCCGCACAAGCTGCGCCATACCTTTGCCACGCTGCTCCTGCAGGGCGACGTCGACATCCGCTACATCCAGGAGCTCTTGGGCCACGAGAACCTTTCCACCACGGAGATCTATACCACGGTCCGCAAAGCCGATCTCGAACGCGCCATCGACCGCCACCCGCTGGGCCTCGAACCCGCGGAGCAAGCGGCCGAAAGCCGCTCCCCGTCCCGCTAGCGGACGGGGATCAACAGGCGCTCTCCCGGTACCAGCCCAGCCCGCTGGTGAAGCCCGTTGACCGTCCGGATCCGGTCGACGGTCTCCCGGATGTCCCTCCCTTGCGGCCCGTGTTCCCTTGCCAGGCGCCACAGGGTGTCCCCGGGTTTCACCGTCACTTCCACGTAGCGGCCCTCATCTGCACCGCTGGCGAAAAGGCCCGCGATCTGCCCGTCCAGCACTGCTCCCAACCCGAGAACGATGATGCACGCGCCGAAGAGAACTCCCGCGAGCAGCGCCGCCCGCCTGGCTGCGCGCGGCGTGCGGCCCTGGTCCCGGCGTTCGCACGCCCGCCGGGCCTCCCGCCGGTACCCGGGCGAGCTGTCATCCGTAGCGCGAGACAGAGCGGTGATTCTCATGGTCCGGGCCTCCTTGCGAACACATGTTTGCCCACCGGCAGTTTTGATCCTATCACGAACATGTGTTCTTGTCAAGCCCCAACCGAACTCTTGCTCTCCGAACTCTTGTTTGAATCCTTCGAACGCATGTGCTATAATGGCGGGGAAAAGTGCGGAAAGGGGTGGGCGCATGGAGGACCTCACCGCTCGCCAGCGCGAGATCCTAAGCTACATCAAGCGGGAAGTGCTGACCCGGGGATACCCCCCGTCCGTGCGGGAGATCGGGAAGGCGGTGGGTCTGAGCTCGAGCTCCACCGTCCACGGCCACTTGGGCAAACTGGAGGAAAAGGGCTATATCCGGAGGGATCCCACGAAGCCCCGGGCCATCGAGCTGATCGACCGCGACATCGTGCGGAAAGAGATCATCAACGTGCCCATCGTCGGGAAGGTGACGGCGGGCGAGCCCATCCTCGCCGTCGAGAACATCGAGGATTTCTTCCCCATGCCCAAAGATTTCGCCAACTACGACGAGGAAGTGTTCATGCTGCGGGTGCGGGGCGACAGCATGATCGAAGCGGGGATCTTCGACGGGGACTTCGTGGTGGTGCGCCAGCAGTCTCACGCGGAAAACGGCGACATCGTCGTCGCGCTCATCGAGGACGAGGCGACGGTGAAGCGCTTCTATCGCGAGGCGGACCACATCCGGCTCCAACCGGAAAACCCGCGCCTTGAACCCATCCGGGCAAAAGACGTGCAGATCCTGGGCAAGGTGGTCGGGCTCTTCCGGAAAGTGCGGTGAGCGGAGAGCCCGCGGCGCGGCGTTCAGCGCATTAGGCCGAGCTCTCTCCGGGATGGAGCTTTCCGCCCCGGATCTGAGTGGAGACGGGCCGGTACGCCGTGTCCATCTCCAGTTCGAGATCGATCCGGTTGAAGCACTTCTTTCCTACGATCGTCTTGCGGACGTAAAACTCCGCCCCCTGGTCGTCGTAATTCCGCTGGATATCCGAGGATTTGCGGAGCCGCACCGAGATCACCTCGCGGCAGCGGTCGCACTCTACCGTCACCAAGAGCGCGTCGCCCACGTCGGCGATGCCCGGCACAATGCTTCCCCTTTGCCTCCCGGGCCGGCGGCCGAAGAGGCGCTCTATTAGCGTACGCCACATCAGGGTCCCACCTCTCCGCCCCACTTCGAGGACGGACGGTCCTCTCCCTTCCGCGGTGCCTCCTTTGAGCCCCCTTCGCGCAGCGCCGCCGCCCGGCGTCCCCGGAAGGAGCGAGGAAAAGGCCGGCGGGGCGTCAGACGCCGGCCCCGACTGCCTGCGAGGACTCCCGCCGGAAGGGACGCTCTTCTCCGGAGGCCCTGCGGCGGCGCCGGCTGTTGCGCATCCGGGTCAGTTCCTTTTCGTCGACGCCCACGAGCCGGAAGAAGAGCTCGAACGCTTGGGCCGCACCGTCGACGGCCGGATCCTGCCCTTCGCGCAAGAGGGGCAGACCCGCGTAGGCCCTCGCGGCCTCTTCGTACGCGGCGTCCACCCCTCTTTCGCTGACGCTCTCGATCAGCACGGCGTATGTTTCACGCCGGGCCTCCGCCTGCCGCCTCCAGAACTCTGGCCGGGGCGTGTGCTCACTGGCCAGCAGATCCTGCTTGGCGAGGCGCCGGAACTTCTTCAGTGCCCGCAGCACGTCATCCTTGGGAACAGGGACCAACGCGGATTCCCCCTTTTGCGCGTGAAC